>TARA_R110002096_G_scaffold2346_14_pt1 | contig 27291 bp, 21 predicted proteins | sample TARA_R110002096 | Tara Oceans TARA_R110002096 (sample SAMEA4397295) | marine metagenome | biome: Polar Biome; feature: [DCM] deep chlorophyll maximum layer (ENVO:01000326); material: water (ENVO:00002006), including particulate matter (ENVO:01000060) such as... | depth 35 m
TATCACGCCGCCAGGACCGTCCGAATGCCATCCTGTGGTTGGTGCGCAACCACCCGGAATTGAAAGATTCCCAGATCATCCGGCTTGTCGGTACAACCAAACCCACCATTGCAGCCATCCGTGACCGCAGCCACTGGAATTCGGCCAATCTCACACCAATGGATCCGGTAACGCTTGGGTTGAGCAGCCAGATTGATCTGGATATGGAAGTCACCAAATCCTCCAAGGATGCACCGGCCAAACCGGAGGAAGACCAAGGCGCAACATTGTTGTCTCCGGAAGAAACCACTTCGCTGGACGCTTTGGAAAGAGCAGGTGCCGCCCTCTTCGGCGGTGCACCTATGCCGCCCGCTGCGGATGAGGAAAAAGAACTTGATGCCGATGCGGTTTTTGCCAAGTTGAAAAACCTGAAAAGCGACGACGACAGCAAGTAGTCCTGTCTGCCATTCCTGTCCGCTACTGATCGCTCCTCTCTGAACGGAGAGGAGCGTCGGGCGTATTCCTTCTGGTTTATGCTTTCAGGGCTTTCTGAATTTCCTTGAACAGTGCCTGAATTTCCTCAATGGCAAGTTTGTTGCCGCCGCTTTCCAGCACAGAACTGCCCTGTCCCATGGCCGCCGCATAGGCGGTGCGGTTACCGAGCATCGTCTTTGCGACAGTCGGCCCGTAGCCGTTCAGCACTTCCAGAACTTCACCCGTGAGTTTTGCGCGTGGCGGCACCCGGTTAACAACAACCAGCGCCGGAACCCGCTCTTTTGCTGCAAGATCAAGTGTCAGCTGAGTGGCCCAAAGATCCACCGGAGAGGGCTGCATGGGTACCAGAACCAGCGACGCAGCCTCAATCGCAGGCTGGGCCTCACGATCAGATTTTGGCGGCGTGTCTGCAAAAACAAAGTCATGGTCCCGCGCCATGGCGCGTGCTTCACGCCGCGCACCCCAGCCACTGGCAGTGCGAAAACTGAACCCGGCCGCCTCTTCACCCAGAGCTTTCTCGCGGGCTTCAAACCATTCTCCCAGACTGCCCTGCGGATCAATATCAAGCAGCGCAACGGAAGCGCCTTTTTTTGACAGCAAGGCGGCGGCCGCCATATGCGCCGTCAGGGTTGTTTTCCCCGAGCCGCCCTTTTGCTGAGCAATGGTAATGATCGTTCCCGTCATGGCACATGCCTTTCAAAGCTGAGTGATGCCACTATGGCATATTGCACTGCACAATCGCAAGCAATCTGAAAGGCGTCCGCGACGGTTTTCCCGGCGGGCATGACAAGACAGTGGTTTTGGCTGACAATCCATCGTCCGGCCAGCGGCCGTTTTATGTCTCGTCCACTGCGACCGTGTAATTCAGCGCCAGCCGGCCGCCATCGGCGTAAATCGTCTGACCGGTGATGTAACTTGCATCCTCGGATGCCAGAAAGGCTGCGATGGAAGCAATTTCCGACGCCTCTCCGATACGTCCCAATGGGGTGCGTGAGAGGATGCGGTTCTTCGCAGCAGCATCATCGTTTACCGCCGCCAGTATATCGGTGTTGATAGACCCTGGACCAATCGCATTGACGCGAATTCCGTGGGTGGCCAGTGACAGCGCCATCACCTTCGTGAGTTGCTGAATGCCACCTTTGGAAACCGAGTATGGCACCTGAGTCGCGATCGCGACCTGCGCGTTGATGCTGGACATATTTATGATCGAACCTGGTGCCCGGCCCTGTTTGATCTGATCCACCATCTGCCGCGCCGCGGCCTGCCCGCACAGAAACGCGCCTTTCAGATTGACCCGCATCACCCGGTCAAAATCTTCTTCGGAAATATCCAGGAAATCGTCGCCATGGATAATTCCGGCATTGTTGATCAGAACATCGACAGCGTTGAAGCGGTCCAGCGTGGCGGCCATCAGATTGCGCACCGAAAGCCGGTCTCCCACATCACAATGGATAAATTGCACATCACCCAGTTCCGACATGGCCTTTTCGGCGGCATTGCCAGCCTTTTCATCATTATCCGCGATGACCACACATGCGCCCTGTTCCAGAAAGCGGCGGGCACAGGCGCGCCCAATGCCTTTGGCGCCCCCGGTTATGATGGCTGTCTTGTCTTCCAAGATCATGAAAAATCCAATATCTGTACAGCAAAGCGCGACCATGCCGTTTTCCGCATCTAAATTCAAGAAGCGGGTTCACCGGTGGAAATTCAGCTTTCTGCCAGAACGGCGGCGATTTCATCAAGGATGGCCGGATCGTCGATTGTTGCAGGAATAGTGAAGGCTTCTCCCTCTGCAAGTTTCTGCATGATGGCCCGCAGAATTTTGCCTGACCGGGTTTTCGGCAGCCGTGAAACCGTCACCACATTCTTGAATGCAGCCACCGGACCGATTGTGTCGCGCACCAGTTTTACGACCTCCGCCTCAATGTCACGGTGTGGCCGGTCGACGCCGGAATTCAGGATCAGAAACCCCATCGGCAACTGACCTTTCAACGCGTCCTTCACGCCAACCACCGCGCATTCGGCAACATCGGGATGGTTGGCAACCGCTTCCTCCATGCCGCCGGTGGACAATCTGTGCCCTGCGACATTAATGATGTCGTCGGTTCGCGACATGATGAAAAGATAGCCATCCTCATCGACAAAACCGGCATCGGCGGTTTTGTAGAAACCCGGAAAATCATCCAGATAGGCCTGCCTGAATCGCTCTTCAGCGAGCCACAATGTCGGCAGGCAGGAGGGAGGCAGCGGCAGCTTAACCACGATATTGCCCAGAATTCCACATTCAACCGGACGGCCTTCATCGTCCAGAACCCGCACATCATAGCCCGGCATCGGCACAGAAGGAGAGCCTTTCTTCACCGGCAGAGATCCGAGGCCGACCGGGTTGCCCGCTATGGCCCAGCCGGTTTCCGTCTGCCACCAATGGTCAATCACAGGCACACCCAGACGGTCCTGCGCCCACTGGATGGTATCGGGGTCGGCGCGTTCTCCGGCGAGAAACAAGGTGCGCAGGCTGGAGATGTCATAACGATTGAGGTGCAAGCCTTTCGGATCTTCCTTCTTGATCGCCCGGAATGCTGTGGGAGCCGTAAACAGGGCCGCCACTTTGTGGTCTTCGATGACGCGCCAGAAAGTCCCGGCATCGGGCGTTCCCACCGGCTTTCCCTCAAACAGCAATGTGGTGCAGCCGCGCAGCAGCGGAGCATAGACAATATAGGAATGCCCGACCACCCAGCCCACATCCGACGCTGCCCAGAAAACATCCCCAGGGGCCATATCGTAAATCGCCGACATCGACCAGTTCATCGCCACCATATGGCCGCCATTGTCGCGAACCACGCCTTTCGGTTGGCCGGTGGTGCCGGAGGTGTAGAGTATGTAAAGCGGATCGGTCGCCTTCAATGGCACACATTCGCTTGTCTTGTTTTGTGCTTTTGCCGCCGTCACAGCCTCGTCATAGTCCAGATCGCGTCCCGCAATCAGGCTGGCCATCTGTTGCGCACGTTGCAGGATCAGGCAACAGCTGGGTTTGTGGTCAGCCATCGCCACCGCTTCATCGAGCAGCGGCTTATAGGCAATGATCCTGTTGGGCTCGATCCCGCAAGACGCACTGATGATGATTTTGGGCTGGCAATCATTGATGCGTTTCGCCAGTTCGCTGGCGGCAAATCCGCCAAACACCACGGAGTGAATGGCGCCGATCCGGGCGCAGGCCAGCATCGCAACGACGGCTTCGGGAACCATTGGCATGTAGATCACCACGCGGTCGCCTGGCGCAACACCCTGTTCCTGTAGAACCGCTCCCAATGCCGAAACTTCCTGCTTCAACTCGGCGAAGCTGATGATACGTTTGCTGTTCGTGACCGCGCTGTCATAGATGATCGCGGCCTGGTCAGACCTGCCCCGCTCTGCATGCCGGTCAACGCAATTATAACATGTGTTTACCACGGCATCCGGGAACCAGCGGCCATAGGCCCCGAGTGTTTCATCAAAAGCTGTGCGGGGCGCAGTAAACCAGTCAATCTCCTCGGCCGCCTTCAGCCAGAAGGCGGCAGGGTCTGTTTTCCAGGCGGCATAGACATCAAAATAGCGGCTACTCACAGGCTCAACCCTCCCCCGTATCGGCTCCCAATCGGCGCGTCCGATGTACCACAGACACTAAGAGCGCATCCGCCGCCTGTCTACTCGACCTTGGTGGAAACGCATCCAGATGTGCCGAGGCTGAAATGCCTGCCAAATACGGTACTTCTGCATCGCAATTTCGGTGCAAAATGATACTTAACATTATTTCAGTTAATTACACGTTTGAAAAGCTTGGATACGCAAATTAACTAAAAACAAATTAATATAACTTTTGCACGGCGCTGGTGTCTGACTGAAGGAGGGCATTCTCTTAGTTGATTATTAATTTCGCTCCAGGCTCGACCGGGCAGATCCGGACCGGATCATGTCTTGACCGAACTGACTTTTACAATCCGGATCAGGTTTGAAAATGATAGGAAAATTTAGCCTCAACAGCATCTCAGGACTTGCGCGAATTTTCGTCTGCGGGCATGAAAGGCACATGATTTCCGATCCGATTTTTTACCTGGCTGCGATTCCGGCAGTTCTGTTTGTGGGCATCTCGAAAGGTGGCCTTGGCGCAATTGCTTTGTTCGGCGTGCCGATCCTGTCCCTCGTCATTTCGCCGGTCCAGTCTGCGGCGATCATGCTGCCGATCATGTTGGTTATGGATGTGGTCGCAATTCGCTCATATTGGGGCATATTCGACCGGCAATTGCTCATCGACATGCTGCCCGCCGGCATTGCCGGGATCACTGTCGGCTGGGCGACAGCAATATATGTTGATGACGCCATGCTGCGATTTTTGCTTGGCATTATTACACTACTGTTTACTGCGAAATATTTTTTCTGGAGTGATGGCGGAAAGCCTCGGCCAAGAAATCTCATGAAAGCAATCGCCTCCGGGTTCGCAACCGGATATACCAGCTTTGTCAGCCATGCGGGCGCGCCGCCCTATCAGCTTTATACCCTGCCCCTGCAAATGGACCGGCGCCTGTTCGCCGGCACGGCGGTGATGTTCTTTGCGATCATGAACGCGATAAAACTGATCCCCTATTTTGCGCTTGGCCAGCTGGATACCACCAATCTGACCACTTCCGCTGTGCTGATGCCTCTGGCCTTTGTCTCAACACTGCTTGGCATCTGGCTGGTAAAAGTGGTCAGCGAGACGGCTTTCTATCGAATCGTCTATACGGCGCTACTGCTGGTCTCATTAAAACTCATTTGGGATGGCCTGGTGGGTTACAATCTCATCTGAACGCACTTTTTGGTGGTATTTTGTTAAGCATTTGAACCGGAGTGCGGCATTCTTGCTTCCCGTTAACTTGGCATTAGAACCTTTCTTGGCATCTTTCCACAGCGCCCCAGAAGCGGGCTGCTTTTGTTGAGTTCCAAGAAAGGACACTACCATGGGTGCAGATATTACCCTCTCCAGAGCCGTACGCGGCAACCTGCTTTCACTACAAAGCACATCAGATCTATTGACGAAGACACAGGAGCGCCTGTCCACAGGCCTCAAGGTGAATTCGGCTTTGGACAATCCGACAAACTTTTTCACGGCTTCTTCTTTGAACAGCCGCGCAAGCGATTTGAGCCGTCTTCTGGACTCTGTTGGCAACGCTACACAGACGCTGGAAGCAGCTGACAATGGTATCTCCGCCATTACCGATCTGGTTGAAGCAGCTCAGGCGACCGCCCGTCAGGCCTTGCAGACATCTGCCGGCATCACCGGCGGTACAGATGTAGCCGCGACCCTCACCGGAAGTGGTGCTTCCCTTCTGGCCGACGCGGCAGCCTCCGTTGCCGGCTCAGGCGCAGCCCTTCTGGCCGACGCACCTGCAACCGTCAGCGGATCGGGAGCTTCCCTGCTGCCTGATGCTGCGGGCACGGTAACGGGCTCGACCGACACCTCCGCCATATCTGCCACTGCTAGTAACATTATCATCAACGGCACCACTATCACCTTCGCTGGCGGAGAAGACCAGACTGCCGTCCTGGCCGCCATTAATGCCGAGAATGGTACAACCGGTGTGACAGCCACTGTCAATGGGTCAAACCAATTGGTCCTGACCGGTGATGACGCTGATACGGACGTTGATATTGACGCAGCTTCCACAGGCCTGGCCCAATTCGGCCTGGCCAGCGGCAACAATGCTGCCACCAACCTTCTGTCCCAGGGCTTCTCGGCTTCCGAGACACTGGAAATCACTGTTGGAAGCGGCAGCCTTCAGACAATCACATTCGGCAATGGTGCAGGTGAAGTTTCCACACTGGCCGAACTCAACACCGCTCTGGGCAGCGTGACTGACGCAACTGCAAGCATTGATTCCAGTGGCAATCTGTCTGTTGTCGGCACCAACAACGAAGACAGCATCACGATCGGCGGTACATCCAACTCGGCACTGCTGGGCACAACAGATGCAACCACCACTGCCACCAACCTTCTGTCCCAGGGTTTTGCACAAGGCGAAACACTGGAAATCACAGTTGGTAGCGGCAGCGTGCAGACCATCACCTTCGGTTCTAATGGCGGTGCCGGTGAAGTGTCTACTCTGGCTGAACTGACTTCAGCTCTCGGCGGAATTACCGGCGCAACAGCCAGCATCGACGCCAACGGCAACCTGTCGGTTCTGGGTTCCAACACGGAAGACAGCATCACGATCGGTGGCACATCCAACTCGGCACTGCTGGGAACGTCGGATGCGACCACGTCGGCCACAAACCTGCTGTCTCAGGGTTTTGCTCAAAATGAAACTCTCGACATCACCATTGGCAGCGGCACTGCCCAGTCCATTGTCTTTGGAACCGGTACCGGCCAGGTGTCAACTCTGGCCGAACTGAATACAGCTCTTGGCGCTCTGACAGATGTTACGGCAAGCATCGATGGCTCCGGTAATCTGTCCCTGACGGCCGCTTCGGCAGCAGCCAGCGATTCGATCGTTCTGGGCGGCACATCAGACTCGTCCCTTCTGGGCACAGTCGATGGCACCACGGAAGCGACCATCACTGGCGGCACCAACCGTCGCGAGTCGCTGGAAAACGATTTCAACGAGCTTCTGATCCAGATTGACGAGTTGAAAAACGACGCCGGCTTTAACGGTAAGAACCTGCTGGATGGCGATGATCTGAAAGTTATCTTCAACGAAGATGGTTCCAGCTCCATGACCATCGGTGGTGTATCTTTCGACAGTGCCGGACTTGGGTTGAGTTCCGTGACAACGGGTGACTTCAATTCAGACTCCGCCATTGAAGCCACACTGGCAACACTGGATACCGCAACAACAACCTTGCGGTCCCAGGCCTCCAAATTCGGTTCGAACCTGTCTGTTGTGGAAACCCGTGAAAACTTCACCAAAGAGACCATCAACACTCTGGAAACCGGTGCTGCCAATCTGACACTGGCAGATCTGAATGAAGAAGGCGCGAACCTGTTGTCGCTCCAGACCCGTCAGTCCCTGTCCTCCACTGCGCTGTCGCTGGCTTCGCAGGCTGATCAGAACGTACTGCGGTTGCTCTAAACCCCGCAATTCGGCTAACATTGAAAAGGCAGGTGCTCCGGCACCTGCCTTTTTGGTTTGCGTTCCATTTTTCTGTAACCATGCGCGGAAGGACCGGTCAATGTCACTGCGTGTTGAATTAAAACCTTTTGAAAAGATGATCATCGGCAAGAACGTCATCACCAATGGCGAGCAGCGCACCAGGCTGACAATCGACGGCAACACGCCGATTCTAAGGTCCAAGGACATCGTTCTGCCGGAACATGCCGACACACCGGCAAAATGCGTCTCGCTTGTCGTGCAAACCATGTATCTGTCTGATACACCTGAACAGCATCACACTGATTATTTCAAATTAATCAATGAGATAGTAGCTGCGGCACCCAGCACTATCGTTTACATAGAGCCAATAAATAACCTGATATTAACCAATGAATTGTACAAAGCAATCAGGGCAACTAAAGCTCTGATAGCGTATGAGGGGGAGTTGCTGGCATATGCAACAGGCAGCGCAGATTTACCAGAAGACACAGCAGGCAACCGTTAGCCCGCGCCAGTTGGAAGCTCGACTTTTGCTGAAGGCGGCACACCGGCTCGAAGACCTTAAGAATGAGGACGTACTGGATCGCGATATCATGCGCGAAGCCCTGGCCTACAACAAAAAGATCTGGACTCTGTTTGTCACCGCAGTCACCGAAGAAGACAGCCCGCTGCCGAAAGAAATCCGCGAAAATATCGCCAATCTCGGCATTTTCGTTTTCAAGCAGACCCGCGTCGCTGAAGGTCGCTCCGACACCCAGGCCCTGGGCACTCTGATTTCCATAAATCGAGAAATAGCCGGCGGACTACGCAGCCAGGCCGTTTCCTGATTACCGGGCTATTTAACCGGGGTTGCGCGTCCACCAGTGACGCGCACGCCGCTCCGTGTTGTACCTGACCACCAAAGTTGCGATATTGGTATTATTGTTGGGAAGACGATTGACCGGTCACTGGCCGGTTAAATATAGTTCACCAGAGACATGTTGAACAATATCGAAGTCGCGCGATAGCTGGCTTCCAGCCTGGTTTGCAGGGTCAGCAGACTGACCGAGACTTCACTCAGATCCGCACTTTCAATCCCGTCGATCAGGGTCTGCAGAGTTCCCGATTTCGCAGTATGGCGGGTGCTTGCATTGTTCGCGGCACTGCGCGCCGCGCCCAGCTCTCCGGCAATCTGTTCCAGCTTCTGCACACCTTCCGGATAGGAGGTACTCTGCAACGTCTTGCCGGCCAGAATGCTGTATTGCTTTTCATCATCCTGATTGCCTTCCCTATAGGTGCCACTGGAAAACACCGCCAGATTCTGCACCAGCACACGGAACGCCTCCTCATTTGCACGGGCCCCATAGGATATGGACAGCCCGTCATCTATCCGGGCAGTTGCGGTGCTGCGCGCGGGATCGGTCCCATTGTCACCCTTGTACCAGAATACAGTATCGCTTTCAGTCCCATCGCGCAGCGCAGTTGCTGAAGCGAAAGGCGGTCCGTCGATGCGTTGTGGTGCGCCGCCATTTGCGGTGTCAAAAAAGTCGGTTCCTGCGGCAATCGCGGAGGCGGCACCCAGTTCAATTCTGGTGACTTTCTGCAGACTGCTGGAAAGTGCGGTCGCTAAATTCGCAGCCGTCTCATCCGCAGTCGCTCCGATTTCAAATTTGCCGTCGCCGCCCTGCCCCGCTGCTGCTGCAACCAACTCAACGCTCTGGGCGGAGCCATCCGGCAGCGTCAGATTGATTTTCAATGCCTGACCGGCAACGGGCTGAGCTGTAAAATCGATGTCAAATGTGGACGGCGTTCCCGAAGGTCCGGTAATTGCGGTATTGCTGAGATCATTATTGACGCCGCTAATCTTCAGTCCGAACGGATGCGCGCCATCTTCAGCCAGTCGCACCTGGTTTGCCACCGGCTGGCTGACGTCAAGCCGTCCGGTGCCGCTGTCACCGCTATCCGCCTGCAATCTTTCATTGCGGTGCTGCACAAAGCCGGCGCGATTGCCCTCACCATCCATAATTGCATTGATGGTCTCAACCGGCTTGCCGGAGACATCTTTACCGGCGAACAGATGCCGTCCGCCAGCTTCGGAATTGAGCATCGACAGGGTCTCACCAAGAAGATTATAGGCGGTCGCCTGACCTTGAGTCCGGCCGTCACCCAGCAACTGGTAAATATTGGGATCCATACTGCCGCGCGCCTCTGTTGCGACGCCATCCATACGGGTCAGGACCTGATCGGTTATGCTCAACCGCAGTTCCACCAGCGTTATGCTGGACTGATAGGACTCAAACCGGGCCAGATCGCCGCGAAATGCGACAGACAGGCTGCGTTCTGTGCCAAGACCGGCATAGGTCTGCGATTTCCGCCCCGTTGCAAGCTGCTGCTCAAGCCCCTGCATACCCTGGCGCAACTGAACTATTTCCCGGACAACACCGGACGAGCGCGAACCGACAAGTGGATCAACCATGCTATATCCTCAAGACCGCGGCCAGCAGTTCCTGAACCACCTGCATGACGCGGGCATTTGCCGCATAAGACGTCTGTAATTCGACCAGCCGGGCCATCTCGGCATCGATCGAGACTTCGGTCCCCTCTGCGAAACGGTTCTCCAGAATGTTGACGACACTGCGCTGGCTGTTTGCATTGCTGGAGGCCTGTGCGGCTTCGGCGCCGCGACCTGAAATAACCTGATTGAGAAATGACCCGATCGTGCCACTGAACGGCGCAGAGGTGCTGCCGATGCCGCCATCTGCAGTAAAGGAATTTACAGAACTGGTGAGCGCATCGAACATAAACAGCGGGCGCGTGGAATCGCCATCCAGCGTCGCCGGGCTGGTGTCATAGACGACCAGCCGTGAATTGTCTTCGATCAGGTTGGCGTTTACCGTGATGCGGCTGGCAAATCCGGTGAATTGCGCTGTCCCGTCAACGGAATTGGAAAAGGGCTTGCCCCCGCTGTCAACGAAGAACGGCAGCGCTACCCCTTCATCGGTCAGGGATGCAGTACTGATTTCCGCATTGAAGCTGACTATATCAACCGCATTGACCACTCCATCATCGAGTATTCTGACCGTATTGCCGCCCTGGTCGGAAACCTGAAACCGGCCTCCGAGCGCCGATTGCATCTGTGCTGCGGCAGACCCCATACCACCGGAAAAATCCAGTCCAACGACACTGTCATCAGTGCGCCCGGTGAAATTGCCGGACAGGGGCAGTGAAGAGGGATCATCGACTCGCACAAAACTCACCGTGCTGGTCTTGCCGCTGGAGACATCAGTGTAACTGAAGCTTGCGACATTTCCCGGCTGCAGCCCGCTCAGGTCCAGATCGAACCCGGCCTGTGTTCCGGAAGTGACTGCATTGCCCGCCTCGCTGCGGTTGCCGATTGCCGAAGCCATCGCCGATGCGAACTGATCCAGTTGTGCCTGTGCTTCGACCAGAATGCCATCTCTGAGATCGCGAGCCGCGGCAATCGCACCATCGCGCAGCAGGCCTGGCTGCAACAGATCCACCTTGGATCCGCTGACGCTGGTCATGCTGATTGTACCAACGCTGCGATCATCCGGATTGATGCTGTATCCGGCTTGCGGCGTCATCTGGCTGCGTCCGTCAAATTCCAGAACAGCCGGCATGCCGTCAAACAGGCTGGCTCCGCCCGACGTGGTTATCCGCACGCCACCCCGGTCATTTTCGGTCACGCGCACATCCATATAGTGCGCCAACTGGTCGATATAGATATCCCGCTGGTCCTGAAGATCGGCAGTGCCGCTCGCACTGTTGGAGTTGGACAGGATCTGGTCGTTGATGCGTTTGATGTTCTGAAGCGCGGCGTTCATTTCATCCACACCATTGCGCATGAAAGTTTCATTTTCCTGGCGCATCGCCTGGATATCGGCACTCAGACTGTTGAGCTGGCTTGCCAGCACCCGGCCGGAGGTCAGAGCCTCTGCCCGGGTGACATAGCTCTCCGGAGTTGTGGACAGACCTTCCAATGCGCCGGTAAAATTGCTGAACAGGGCATCAAGCCCGTTGCTGCTGCCCGGTGTTCCCAGCAATTCGTCAAGCCGTGACTGGTAGGAGCTGATTCGGTCTGCATAAGTGCTGCTGGCACTTTCCGTGCGCAGTTGAGCCTGTATCGCCACATCAAGAGAGCGCTGAATGCGGGTTGATTCAAGACCGACAACGCGGCCGTCCTGAACAATGGATGACTGGTCGAGCGTCTTTGCGGTGTAACCGGGTGTATCAGCATTGGCAACATTGGTTGCCGCAAGCTGAAGTCCGCGCTGGTTCGCGTTCAGCCCGGAAAGGGCCATGGAAAGCGCTGACGACAGGCCCATTTTCTAATGCCTCCTGATGGGGATCATGCCCACATCTTCACAGCTCCGATTTTCTGTTACCGCACCATATTCAGTGCTTCCTGAAGCATTTCATCCGCAGTCGAAACGATCCGGGAATTTGCCGAATAGGCCTGTTGGGTGACAATCAGCTTGGAAAATTCGTCAGCGATATCGGTGTTGGAATTTTCCACCGACTGACCGACAATTGACCCTGTCGAACCGAGGATCGCCTGACCGGATTCCGAGGTTGCCTCGAAGGCACCGCCATCCAGCCGCAGCAGACCATTATCGGCATTGAAGGAGACCAGCGGGATATCCACGATATTGAGGCTGAGACCGTTGGAATAATTCGCAACAATCGTGCCACCGTCGGCCACCTGAACGCCTACCAGCTCACCGGATGACAGACCATCCTGAGAAAAATCATTGACCTGCACATTGCCGTTCGGATCATCATACTGTGTCAGTCCACCGACGCCATGGACCAGATTGACGTCGCCAAGCACGTTGCCATCGACCACCAGGCCACTGAGTGTGATCTGGCTGATAATGGGATCCAGAGTACCGTTGGCACCGAATGTGTAGTCCTGGCCGATGTTGCGCCACTGGGTCTCTGTCCCTGTCGCGTCCGGATTTTCCAGATAGAACATATTCCACGTTTCGGTTCCGCCATTATCCTTGCTGTCCACCTTTGCCCAACGGAACTGCATGTTCACCGGGGAGCCGTTTTCGTCAAAGACTGTAATCGCGCCGCCACTGACGGAACTGCTGATAAAGGTCGAATTGTCATTGGCTACAACCACGCCGGCGGCCGGAAGATAATCTCCCGCCGCGATGCCGAATTTATTTGCAGTCGCTGTGCCGCCCACGGTCAGGGATGCTGTCGATGAACTTGCCACAATGGAGATGTCGCCCGTCAATGTGTCAACGCTTGCGGACACACCGGACAGCGCTGCAAGAGCGGAGTTCAATTCGTCCAGCGTCGAGACCTCGCCGGCACCGGTTCCAAAAGTAATGGTTTGCGCCCCGGCCTGGGCGACTTCAACGGTCAGTGTCTGGCCCTGCGACACAGCATTTTGTGACAACAGGTTGGTGGCTCCGGTACTACCCGCAGACAATCCGAGTTCGTTCAGGACCGCCGTCGTCGACCCACCGCCGATATTAATGTCGGTATCTGCATCTGCTGACGTAAGAATGAGTTCATCGGACGTGCCCAGGCTGGCCGTGATGCCTGTCGTACCGGACACAAAATTGATCGAGGCCTGCACGGTTGCGGCATCGTCGGTCGGATTGATGGTTATGCTGCTGCCGTTCAATTCCAGCGTGCCTCCACTGGAAGACAGAGCTGAAATATCCGTCGTGCCCGACACCACAGCCTCTGCATCCGGCGCCAGCAAGGCGCCATTTCCGGTCACCGTGCTCGCTGCCGTGGAGGAGGCTCGCGGGTCAGCGGAAAAATTGATCGGATTCAACAATTCGCTGTTTGGCACATCGGCATTGGCATTGCCGGTCAGCGGAAAACTTGCAAGGTTGGCGCGGTACTCGATTTCCTGGGTGGCCCGGGCCGGCAGGAAGTCGTTCGACAACTGGATGAGATCAGGCACGCTGCCAACCGGATTGCCGGTGGTCGGATCAAGTTCCAGCCCTTTCAGATAGTAGCCTGATCCGTTGACCAGATAACCTTCTGCATCGATCGTAAAGTCTCCGCGCCGTGTATAAACATCTGTTCCTGAAAACAAGGCTCTGTTGTCACTGGTGCTGACCTTTTCCTGAACCAGGAAATAACCATCGCCCGAGATCGCCATGTGCGTGTTAATCGAGGAGGCGGCAATATCACCCTGCACCGTTGCGGTGGAGCGCGAAAACATCGAAACCGACCCGGCAGTCTGGTATTTCGGACTGTTTGAGCCACCGGTCACCAGATCGGAAAACGCCGTATCCTGACGTTTGAAGGCTGTGGTCTGGGAATTGGCAATGTTTCCCGATATATTTTCCAGCGCAAACGACTGTGCCCGCAAGCCGCTCACCGCAGTATTCAATGCCCCAAAAATACCCATGACAGTTCCTCTACTTTACCCAAATGGATGTCAGCCATGATTATCGGCTGCTGATCCTTTGTGTGTTTCAAGTGTCGTGCCAGATTTTTAAGTTAATTAAATCAATGTCTTATATAAAATCAATCGCCGAATCGGTAATAATCACCCTGCACTTTTTGCGCACAAGCCTGCAATTTTTGCCGCTTGCCGCGCAGGGCACAGCTATCGGCTGCGGCCATTATATGAAGGCTGAAGGCCGGATCCGTTCACTTTCCCCGGCGTTCCTGCCAGCGATCTTTCAGCTGCATTCCCCAATACACCAATTGCGTGCCGGCCCGTCCGGCCGGGCCGCCGCCCCAGCGCGCTTTGAACGGTTCAAACAGCCGCCAGCGGTCATCGCCATCGGACAGCGCGGCGGCAACCATATCGGCTCCCATGGCGGTCGTACTGAGGCCATGACCGCCAAACGCAGTGCAGGACCACAGACCGGCTTCCAGTTCACCGATAATCGGCATCTTATGAACGGCATAACCCATCAGCCCGGACCAGGCGTGGCGAATTTTCAGATGCGACAATTGTGGATAAATCTCGACGATCTGACGTTTCAGCAGTTCTGCCAACCGGTGTGGCTGGGATTGTTGCGTGGTGATGCGGCCGCCCCAAAGCAGGCAATCCTGTTCGATACGCCGGTAGTAATCGCTGGCCAGCCTTGTGTCGGATATGGCACCGCGAAACCGGATTGCCTCATCAAGCGCTGCACCAAGACCTGCGCTGCTGACCACATAGGTTGCAACCGGCAGAACGGCACTGGCAAGTGGTCGGTAGAGAGGACCCAGATAGGCTGATCCGGTCAGCACCACCCGCTTTGCGGCAACACTGCCCTGCGGCGTAGCGACCAGCCAGCCGGCACCGGATTTCTCCAGCTTCACCGCCGGTGTTTCCTCAAACAGCGTGACGCCGCCTTGTGCCGACAGGAGCTGTTTCAGCCCCAGCGCATAGGCCAGCGGATCAATGGTGAACGTATCGGGATCAAACAAGGCATGATGATAGGTGTCACTGGTCAGCTCTGCTGCAAGCTGCTCGCGGGAAAGCACAAAATAGCGCCTGTCATGAACCTTATTCATATAATCGGACTGGCGTTGCAGCTGGTCCGGCGCGTTGTAGCGCAACACTTGCAGGCGGCCCTCGCCCTGAATGACGCCGTCCATCGCCGTCGCCCTTGCCCGTACGAACTCGGCGCCCATGACGCTTTGCGCAAACAGCGCCTTGGCATGATCCCTGCCAAGCTTCCGGTCGAGAACACCGAGCGATTGCGCAAATCCCGGCGAGACAAATCCGCCATTGCGCCCGGATGCGCCCCAGCCAACCTGCTCAGCTTCCAGCAACACGCAGGTCTGCCCCTGCTCGCCGAGCCGCAGCGCCAGAGTCAGACCGGCAAGACCCGCACCAACAATACAGATATCGGTCTCTATGGTCTCCGCCAGCGCCGGCAATGGCACGGGCTTTGGCTGCAGACGCTCTGAATAGTAGCTCACCGGGTAAGTCATCGAATTAGCCATGTTGCATAAAAATTAACGACAACTCGCCACGAATTTGGCTTAATCGCAAGGACGAATGGTATCGATCCGATTTTGAGAGGCAATAATGGCGAAAGCACTGCGCAATGGCGTAACGGCGCTGGAGGCAACGACGAAGGTCACATTGGCCATTCTGGCGTTGGCAAGTGGCATCTACACCTATCTTGGTGTGCGCGGGTTGCTGGATGGCACAGCCAATCTGGTTTTTTTTGGTGCGGTGATTTATTCTGTAGCGGTCTCCGTCGGAATTTATGCCTTCTGGTCCTATCTTATTCGCTTCGCACCTCACCTGCGCACCTCCTCCGGGCGTGGCCTGCTGTTCGCAGCCATTGGCCTTGGCAGTGTCATGATCATTGCCATGTCATCCTGGCTGAATGCCGCTGCCCTTGCTGGCAGTGCAGCGCTGGAACAGCATCTGGCAGTGACCATCGAGGATTACCAGCAGGATCTGACCGAGGCGCATAATAATGCACTGGCGGCACAAAGCCTGTTGCCGGATATCCAGCTGGCGGCAGACCGCTTTCAGCGTCTTTCGCGCGAAGAAGAAGCCTCAGGTGCGCTCACCGGCACATCCGGCTCCGGCACCGTGGTGCAGCTGCTGCGGCAGATGTCGACCCAGCTTGACGGTCTGGCCAGAGAGATTGAAGCTTCCCGCACACCGGTAAAACAATTGTTCGAGCAGGGCGGAGAGCAGCTCAACCGCATGCGCCGACTGGTTTCGGCCGCCGGACCCATTGCCCCGCGTAGCGATGCCTTTTCAGAAGAAGTGGTTACGTTAACCGGTGTTATATCCTCGCTGCAGGAAACTTCAATTGCACCGGCGGTCAGACGGGCCGCTGACGATCTGACCCGCACCTTTATTGCGCCTGTAGCCGATGGCCGATCCCGTGATCTGGCCCTGCGCCAGAATGAAGTGGTGGACCGCGTGCAAAATGCGGTGGCCGGTCAGGGCGAAGCGCTGTCCCAGGCCGCCAACGAAATTCTGAGCCGCGAAACGGTCAAGCCCAAACGCTTTGTGCCGCTGTCCGCACCTGAAGCCGTGCTGCGCTATGCCGGTGATTTCCTGCCCAGTTGGGCAGGCGCCATTTCGATTGATCTTCTGCCCGCCGTGCTGATTTTCATTCTGTGCATCGTCCACGCCGCCATTCGCCGCGAAGAAGACCCGGATGCCTTTGAAAACACCATGACCGCTGCGGATATGGTGCAGGCACTGTCACTGTTTGATCGTCTGCAGGATCACCGCCGCGATCGCCTGCGCACAGAATTTGATCGCGATCGCAGCCGTGAAGACCCGGGTCCCGACGAGGTTCAACCCGATGATCCGAAGATCGCGCAGATCAAGCCGATTGATGAGCGCGGGCCAAGGCGGCGCTGAGCAATGAGTTACACCGAGACAGATCCGGCTGACGAAGCGCACGTCAAAACCGCGTCAGAGCGCATTCAGGACGCTCTGCTGTGGCTGGTGTTTCTCGCCATGATCTCTGCTGCAGGCTATGTGCTGATGCTGGATTACCGCTATTTGCAATATGAAGACCGGCTGGCAGGTATTGAAGATACGCGCGAACCGGTGCCGATGATGCCGGTCAGCCCCAGCGATCAGATTCGGCCCTATGTGCCCGGCTCTCGCCCGGTCGGCCCCAGCCGGGAAGCACCTGATCTCAGTCCGTTCAAAATTTCGCCTGATATGCCGGAAAGAGAGCCGATGGTGTTCAGCAGCGACGGCAATGGCGCTTTGCTGGCATTCGGCACCATTTCACCAGGCACGGCTGATATTTTCGAACGTACTCTGGATAGCCTCAACGAGCCCGTCACGGAAATTGTGCTGCATTCTCCCGGTGGCTCGGTTCAGGATGCCCTGACCATGGCGCAACTGATCCGCGACAAGGAACTGAACACCCGGATTATCGCTAATGGCTATTGCGCCAGTTCATGCCCTCTGGTGTTTGCCGGCGGCGTGAAGCGCGAAGCTCACGAAACCGCCTGGATTGGCGTCCACCAGGTCTATGCACCGCCAAGCACCTTTGGCAGCATCCAGCAGGGCATGGATGATGCGCAGAGGATCAGCGCCCAGACGCAGCAGGCGCTGCTGGATTTCGGCGTTGATCCGGTGCTTTGGATCAAGGCCATGGAAACTCCGAAGGATCAGCTATATGTGCTGACGGCGCATGAATTGGAGGAACTGAAGCTGGCGACCAGCGTGGAATTTGAACCCGACCAGGCAAAGAGCTCGAACCCTTCGTGAAACTGTCATTTTCGATGCTCCATATAGTCGCATGACCCGTTTGATTCTGCTGCGCCACGCCAAATCTTCATCGAGCGATCCGTCCCTGCCAGATCATGATCGGCCGCTCAATCAGCGCGGGCGCGATGCTGCGCGGCAAATGGCCAACGCACTTATCCAGCGCGAATATGTCCCCGATGCTATCATCTGCTCAACCGCGCTGCGCGCCCGCCAGACATTGGCGCCGCTGCTGGAACTGCTCAATGGCTCTGTCCACCTCACCTTGTCCCGCACCCTTTATGAGGCAAGATCAGAACATTATCCGGGCTTCATTATGGCTGCTGGCGCAAGAACCGACCAGTCTGATACCACGCCAGGCACCCTGATGCTGATCGGTCATAATTATGCCATTCAGGATGTTGCGTTGTCTCTGGCGGCAAACAGCGATACGCCGCATTACAAGAACCTGAAATCGAAGTTCCCCACAGGGGCTGCCACTGTGCTGGACTTGGACAACGGTCTTGCAAACTGCACCCCCGGCAGTGCCACTTTGTCTGCGTTTCTGCGCCCCCGCGATCTGTAAGCCGCACAACTATTTTGCAACTGCCGCCGCCCGTGCCTAAATGCGGTAGGGTCCGGGCTTAATCAGGGCTGTAGATTGGTGAATGGGATATTGCCCCGCGAAGGCTGTGGAAACCGCCAGGTGTTCAAGCCTCTGCAAAGCCAGTCTGCAATCCCGGTCAAGTCCAGACCAAAGTGCCCGCACAGGAGTAACAAGCTTGAGCCTTTTGGATATTCTGGATGAGGCTGCCCGCGCCACCCGCGATCAGGCAGAAACGCTGAAGAATGACTATACAACTCCGACCGTGCGTCTGGGTGTCACCGGCCTGTCCCGTGCCGGAAAAACCGTTTTCATCACCGCACTTCTGCACAATTTGCTTGAAGGCGGTCGGCTGGCGCTGTTCGACGCGCAGGCCAGAGGCCGCATCGCCAGTGCCTCGCTGCGGCCGCAGCCCGATGATGGTGTCCCCACATTCGACTACCGAGCTCATGTCCGTGATCTGGTGAGCAAGCGCCTTTGGCCATCCTCGACCCGCCAGATCAGTGAAATCCGGCTGACCCTGACCTTTGAATCGGAAAGCCTGTGGACGCGGATTTTCAAGGCCAGCCAGATACATCTGGATATTGTCGACTACCCCGGAGAGTGGCTTCTCGATCTGACCCTGATTGATAAGGATTTTGCCACATGGTCCGAAAGCGCCTTGCGGCTGACGAAAAAACCCGACCGGCAGGATCTGGCTCAGGACTGGCTGATTTATCTCGATACACTGAACACGGAACCGGACGATATTGAGGCCAGCGCCCAGATCGGCGCGGTGCTGTTCACAAAATACCTTGCTGACTGCCGCACCGGGGATCGTGCCCTGTCGATGCTGCCGCCCGGGCGATTTCTGATGCCGGGCGATATGGCAGGCTCACCGGCGCTGACCTTCTGTCCGCTGCCGGTGTCCTCAAAAGCCGGTGCGCCGCAACTATATGCCCTGCTTGAGCGCCGCTTTGAAGCCTATAAGAGCCTGGTTGTAAAACCGTTTTTCAAAGACCATTTTGCCCGTCTCGACCGGCAGATTGTTCTGGTCGACGTGCTCCATGCGCTGAATGCCGGACCGGATGCGATTCACGATCTGGAAGAAACCCTGGCGGATGTGCTGAGTGCTTTCCGGCCCGGCCGCAATTCCTGGCTGGCTGGCATTCTGGGCAAGCGGATTGACCGTGTGCTGTTTGCTGCGACCAAGGCCGATCATGTGCATCACAGCGACCATGACCGGCTGGAAGCCATTCTCGACCATATGCTGCAGGACGCGGCAAAGCGCGTCAAATTCTCCGGTGCCGAAACAAAAACCATAGCCATTTCTGCAGTGCGCGCCACCCGCGAAGCTCATCTGGAAGTCGATGGGGACCGCGTTCCGGCCATTCTCGGCACGCCCCTTGTCGGAGAAACCGCCCATGGCGATACCTATGACGGCACCCAGGAGATTGCCCTGTTTCCAGGCGACCTGCCGGATGATCCACAAGCCATTTATGCAATGCGAACCACTCCGGACGAAGATCCGCTGCGCTATCTGCGCTTCAAGCCGCCCAAACTGGAAGAAACGGCTGAAGGTCTGACACTGTCGCTCCCCCACATAAGGCTGGATCGCGCGCTGGAATTTCTGTTGGGAGACAAATTGGCATGACCCGACCGACAGGTAAGACCGGTCCGACACGGACCCGCAAACCAAGTGCACAATTGCTCAGCGAAGCCCGGCTTGTAGAGCCGCCAACCTCGCTGCCAGCGATCCCCGAGCCGGATGCATCCGCACCACCAGTGAAGCCAAAAGCCCGCAAATTTTCATTGGGAAAACTGTTCTGGGCCAGCCTGACCGGCCTTGCAGGTCTCGCCTTTGGCCTGTGGCTGGACGGGCTGATTGCAGATCTGTTCTCACGCGCCGACTGGCTTGGTTATATGGCCATGGCGTTGAGCTTGCTGCTGGTCGTTGCAATGCTGGCGTTGGCTATGCGCGAATTATCTGCCCTCGCCCGTTTGAAGACCATGCACCGGCTGCAGGGGCGCGCAGCTTTGGCTTATTCTGAAAACGATCTGCCGAAAACACGGGCCGTTGTCGGAGATTTGCTGGCGCTGTATCAGGGCCGCGCCGACACCGCACGCAGCCGTGCGCAACTGAAAAACCAGTTGGATGATGTCATGGATGGCCGCGATCTTGTTAAACTGGCTGAACGGGATCTGCTTGGAGCGATGGATTCCAGAGCCAATGCCATCATTCTCAATTCGGCGAAACGGACCAGTATTGTCACCGCCATCAGTCCGCGCGCGCTGATTGACGTGACGTTTGTCGTCGTTGAAAACATGCGGCTGATCCGCCGCCTGTCGCAACTCTATGGCGGCCGTCCGGGGTTTTTCAGCTCCTGGCGTCTGGCCCGGGAAGTCATCGGCCATCTGGCCCTTACCGGCGGCATATCGGCTGGCGACAGCGTCATCCAGAGTGCGCTGGGCCACGGCCTTGCCGCAAAAGTCTCTGCGCGGCTTGGTGAAGGCGTCATCAATGGCATGCTGACGGCGCGGGTCGGACGCGCAGCCATGACGGTCTGCCGGCCGCTGCCGTTTCTCGCCGGTAAGCCGCCCAGCCTGAAAAGCATTTTCAGCGAATTGACAAAAACCGCATCCAGCCAGCAGGATGAGCAGGAGTAAACCCAAACTTTGCATACAGGATAATCGACAGGTGAATCATGTCACGCTTCGCTCCACTGTGAACACATGGGGGTGCGATGAGAATGCGCATATGAATGTGCAGTTCTATTTTGCGAAATTTGACGATGCAGACCGCGTGTTCCGCGCCCGGTTTACGCTACCATCACTGAGCCGCAAAGCGCGCCTCACCCGCCATGTGCGCTATCACCGGGAGGCGGCGGCGGCAGCGATGATCGAAATCCGCTCCGCTATCGTGCGGCGCAACGGCAAGCCGGTAGCAGTGCGCCATCTGATGACCAGCGAGCCGGACCATCTGATCCTTGCCACTGCGCTTGATACCTATCAGCCTGATGCTCTTGCGCAGATATCCGCCGACCTGCAAGCGCCGTCTGTGGACTGGGGCGAAATATCCGACGCCCTGCCCCGCGGTCTGCACATCACCCCGTCCCGCGAGGATGACGAAGCCTCATTGCGGCAAAGGATTGCGACTTATCATGGTGTGCTGCATCCGCGGGATTTTGCTGCCGATGGCCATCTGCTCGACCGTGCCTTTATCTCCTGTTTTACCGATGCTGCACCACACACCTGGTGGGAAGGCGGCATCGAACCGGCCTGGCTGCAACAGAATAATTTCGGCCGGGTCGCTGTTGAAATGAAACTGACTTATGGCGCCATGCCACAACCGGGCGCAGTGGTGTCAATGGAGACGGCATTTCTGGCAGTCGGCAACACCACTTTTACCCTGCGCCATACACTCACCAGCGCCGGGCAGATTATCGCCTATGGTGACCTTGTCAGCCTGATGATGGACCTTGATCGGCGCAAGGCGGTTCCCCTGCCAGAGCGCGCAGACCGAATGCGGCAACTGGCTGCAGCCGGATCCTGGCGATAGGCAGTATCAGACCGGCTCGGCACTGCTGCGTCTGGCCAGCAGAACCAAGACAAGGCCGACAATCCCGGCAAACAGAAAGGCGACTGCCAGAGGCAGCACGCTCAGATCATAAAACCGGCCCATAATCACTGCGATGAGAACGGCAATCAGACTGGAAAGACCTGAAGTCAGAGAGGCACCCAGCCCGGCAACCCGGCCCAGAAACTGCATCGCCATGGCGTTCAGATTACTGAACAGAATCGCAAAACAGAAAAACTCCGCAGCGCAGATCAGCATGAACAGCAAAAACGGTGGCTGTCCGTCATAGATCAGCGATATGACCAGCAGACCGGCACTGAGGCCGGCCATTGCCGCAAGCGCCAAGACCGACAGACGCTCCATTCCGAAACGCATCACCAGCAGACTGTTGGAAAGCGACGCAAAACCGATACCGGAAGCCAGCATGGCAAAATAAAGCGGAAACCTGGCACCCGCGCCATAGATATCCTGAAATATCGATTGCGCCGTGCTGAGATAAAGCAGCTTGCCGCCAAACACCGCGCCGAGCGCCAGAATATAGGCCATCACCCGGCGGTGACTGACAATCAGCCAACCATTGCGCACCAGCGCTGGCAGCGACAGGGGAATCCGCCGTTCAACCGCAAGCGTTTCGCGCTGCCGCAGCATCAGCCACAGCGACACAATCAAACCCAGTGCCAGATAGACCAGAAAAATGGCCCGCCAGTTGGCCACCGACATCACCAATTGTCCGAAGGCTGGAGCCAGCATCGGCACCAGCACAAACACCATGTAGATATACGACATCATGCGGGCCATCGCGTCGCCGGAGAACTTGTCCCGGATCAGCGCCCGTGACCCGATTTTGGGGCCGGATACGCCAAAACCCTGAATGATGCGTCCAAGCAGCATCTGCTCCATCGAGGATGCTGTCATCGCCAGAATCGTCCCGGCGCAGAAAATCGCCAGACCCAGCAGAATGGTCTTGCGGCGGCCGATGGCATCGGACAGCGGGCCGAACAGCAACTCGCCAAAAACCATTCCAAACACGAACAGGGAGATTACCAATTGGGTGTTTTTCGCGTCAGACACAGCGAGCGCCCGGCCAATCTCGCCCAATGCCGGCAACATGGCATCAATCGCTGCCGCTGTCAGAGAGGTGATGAGCGAAAATAGCGCGACGAATTCAACTGCGCTGAGGGGTTTTTCCGCACGCACATTTTGGTCAACCGCCATCAGCCTGCTTATCCATCATGACGGTTGGGAGCAAAGCGCTGAACCGCGCGGACAAACTCATGGCTCGCTCCGCGGGTGCGCACGGCCCAGATCCGGTAGCCCTTGGTCTTGCCGAGCGGTGCCTGCTGGTTTTTAAAAATCAGCGCCCATGGATGCACGCCCACTTCTTTCGCGGTTTTGTCGGTCAGTCCGACACCGAGAACCGGTGCAACGCCGTGGACTTCCAGCCGGTGCCAGAGCATCTCGTCCCACGGGATCATCCGGCTGGAAATGCGCCGGTCATGAATGCCCTGCGGCGTCACAATCAGTACCGGGCGCTTGTCAAACACATGCATGGCGATCACTGCGGAAATGCCGGCAAACGCAATCAGCAAAATCCAGTCGATCATGCTGCCAACGCCCATGATCAGCGCCAGTGCCTCCAGGGTTACCGAGACCAGGGTTGCGGCCAGCCAGCTTCCCATCACCGCGCGGTTCAATGGCGCACTGAATATGCCAGCTTCATCTGTCACTTCGCTCATTCTTTTCAGGCCCCGGTCTCGTCAAAAAAACGATCTTGTCGCGGTTGCCGGCGCAACAATCAAGCAAAACATGACCTGGCATGCTGACGTGTCTTTCCGTCAGTCTTGCAATTTCTCATATTTGAAATATTTTCTCTGCTATGGAATATGCGCCGTCTCCCAAAACCACCGAAATGGCGCTTGCAGCCCGGCTCGAACGGCTGCGCCACAAGCGGAACTGGTCGCTGAAACAAATATCGCAGCACAAGACCTTGTTATTCTGTCAGGACCTATGCGCCGTGCGAAACACCTTGTGACGACTCCCCTTATTCAGTGCCTTACACTTCATCAGTTTGATGATTGCGTCCCGCATCTCGCGGAATTGCTCCATGCCTGCGTCCATGACGGTGCCAGTATCGGTTTTGTGCTGCCCTTCAGCCCGGACGATGCCAAAGGGTTCTGGCTGAAGCGGATCCGTCCCTCGCTCGCCAGCGGCAAACGTGTTGTGATGATTGCCCGCATTGACCAGAAGCTTGCCGGAACGGTGCAGCTCAATTGCGATCTGATGCCAAATCAGGATCACCGCGCCGATGTATCCAAACTTCTTGTGCATCCTGCGTTCCGCCGCCGCGGTATTGCCAGACTGTTGATGGCAGAGCTGGAACGTCAGGCGATTTTGCGCAACCGCACGCTGCTGGTTCTGGATACCCGAACCGGCGATGCTGCCGAGCCGCTCTATGGCTCACTGGGATACGAGACTGCCGGCATTGTCCCAGGCTTTGCCCGCGACCCGTTTGCCGAAAAGTTTGACGCCACAACCTATATGTTCAAGCATCTTCAACCTGACCACAGCTGAGTCTCATATTCGATGGCATCGCCAAAATTACTGAGGATAGAAAATCGTGACGCCCGCCGGCTCTGGCTGGCAGCTCAGGGGCTTGCCAGCGCACCGACCGGGCCGCTGGACACGCTGTCGATCATCCGCCAGCTCGGCTTTGTCCAACTCGACACCATCCGCGTGGTGTCACGTGCCCATCATCACATCCTGTGGAACCGCAATCAGCACTATCGCGAACCGATGCTCAACAAATTGCTCGCCGGGCAACGCCAGTTGTTTGAGCATTATACCCATGATGCCTCAGTTCTGCCGATTGAATTCTATCCCATGTGGCAGCGCCAGTTTACCCGCATGAAACAGCGCATCGACCGGGCCGGTTACTTTTCCAGCATGTCCGACGAGGTCGGCCGTGAAGCAATCCGGCAACGCATTGCGCAGGAAGGTCCGCTTTCCACCCATGCCTTCGACACCAGGGTCGAAGGCCCGAAGGCAATGTGGTCGCGCCCGCCGCACAAGCTGGCGCTGGATTATATGTGGTATTGCGGCGAGTTGGCGACTTCGCACCGCGAGAATTTCAAGAAATTCTATGATTTATCCCATCAGGTTATCCCGCCGGAGTTTCGCGCCGCAAACCACACTGATGAGACCCAGATCAACTGGCTATGCGAGGGTGCCTTGCAGCGGCTTGGATTTGCAACGCCTGGGGAAATTCAGCGCTTCTGGGATGCCACCAATGCCGCTGAAGTCAGACACTGGGCAGCGCAAAACAGCCGTGAATTGCAGCAGGTTGAACTGCAGGCTGCAGATGGCAGCTGGAGCACCGCCCTTGCGCTCCCTGATATTGAAAATCGTCTGGCGGCGGTTCAGTCACCGACATCGCGGCTGCGCATTCTCAATCCGTTTGACCCGGTGATCCGCGATCGCGCCCGTCTGAAACGCCTGTTCGGCTTTGACTACCGCATCGAGATATTCGTCCCCGCAGCAAGCCGTAAATGGGGTTATTATGTATTCCCGCTGCTTGAAGGCGACCGCTTTGTCGGCCGCCTGGAAGCCAGGGCTGACCGCGTAAAAAGTCAGTTGACCGTGCTCAATTTATGGTCGGAACCAAAAATCCCCTGGACCAGTGCCCGTGCCGCCAAACTGGACGCCGAACTCAGCCGTTTCGCCCGGTTTGTCGCCCTGCGCGAGATCAACTGGCAATGCGCCAGGCAGCCTGGCTAGAAACCGAGATTACCTTTTCACAACCCGATTGCGCTGCTTAGCCCGCGTCACTGCTCCATAGGGCGTGGACAGCTGCACAGTTCCAATCGAGCGCTTCACTGGATCGTCAACATCTTTTGCCCGCGCCTGACCCAAAATAGTTTTCCCAAGCCTATTGAACCTCTAGTTGCTATAGCTCTTACAATCATGGCCATATGATTAGTTGCCGGAGATAACCCATGGCCCATGATGGACACAAACACGACCACAAGCACGACCATGCGCACGGTTCGGGGGTCGCTTCATGCGGCTCGAGCGGCGACGCGATGTGTGGCGATATCGGACCTGTCGGCAAGGTCGATGCCGCCGGACGCAGCTTTCGGGTGAACGGACTCGACTGTGCCGAAGAGGTAGCAATCCTGAACAAGGCCCTGGGTCCGGAAGTGGGCGGAGCCGAGCATTTGGCGTTTGACGTGATCAACGGTCGGATGACGGTTCTGGAAAGCGCCAAACCGCTGTCCGACGACCGCATCATCCGGCTTATCGGCGGCACCGGCATGTCGGCCAAGCCGTGGAATTCGGATACTGCGGCTGCCGATCAGGCAGCGCATCTGAAGCGGCAGAAGTTCTTTACCACGTTCAGCGCCGGCTTCTGGGCCGCCGGGCTGCTGTGGCATGGAATCGAGACCGGGCTGTCAGGCCTGATCGGCATCTTTTCCGATCATGGCGAGAGGCCGATGCCGTTGGCCGAGATGGGGCTGTTCTTGCTGGCCATCGTCTTCGGCGCCTGGCTGGTCGCGCCCAAGGCCTGGTCCTCGGCGCGCCGGCTGTCGCCCGACATGAATCTCTTGATGATTGTTGCGGTGGCCGGAGCCATCGGCCTTGGGGCGTATTTCGAGGCGGCGACGGTGGCGTTCTTCTTCTCGCTCTCGCTCTATCTTGAAAGCTGGAGCGTTGGGCGCGCACGCAATGCCGTCGCGGCGCTGCTCGATCTCGCGCCAGCAACGGCGCGGGTGATCCGCGAAGATGGAACCGAGGAGGATATTCCCGCGGCACAAGTTACCGTGGGGGACCGTTTTGTCGTGCGCGGCGGCGACCGGATCGCGCTGGATGGCGAAGTGGTGGAAGGCATGGGCGGCGTCGATCAGGCTCCAATCACCGGCGAAAGCGCGCTGGTGGCAAAGGAGCCGGGCGACGAGGTCTATGCCGGTACGATCAATGGCGAGGGCACGCTGACCGTTCGAGCCACCAAATTGGCGAGCGACACGGTGCTGTCCAAGATCATCCGCATGGTGGGTGATGCGCATTCGCGCCGTGCCGAGGTTGAGCAATGGGTGGCCAAGTTCGCCCGCATCTACACTCCGATCGTGATGGTACTCGCGATCCTCATCGCGCTGGCGCCGCCGCTGGTGTTCGGTGCGTCATGGTCATTCTGGATCTACAATGCGCTGGTGCTGCTGGTCATCGCCTGTCCCTGTGCGCTGGTCATTTCAACCCCGGTGTCGATCGTCGCGGCGCTGGCTTCATCGGCACGCAACGGCGTCCTGATCAAGGGCGGCGCCTATGTCGAAGCGCCCGCGCGGCTGACCGCATTGGCGATGGACAAGACTGGTACTATTACCATGGGCGAGCCCGAAGTGGCGGG
>TARA_R110002096_G_scaffold154853_1_pt1 | contig 27277 bp, 24 predicted proteins | sample TARA_R110002096 | Tara Oceans TARA_R110002096 (sample SAMEA4397295) | marine metagenome | biome: Polar Biome; feature: [DCM] deep chlorophyll maximum layer (ENVO:01000326); material: water (ENVO:00002006), including particulate matter (ENVO:01000060) such as... | depth 35 m
AGCAATTTCTTTTTGCGGTCCATAACGCACCTTCCGGCTTGTTTTAGAGCAATTCAGCGTCCGCTTCTACTTCAGCGGCAGCAGCATCTTTCTTGGCAACCGGCTTCGGCATCAGCCTGTCACGCACTTTGGCTTCAATCTCCTTCGCAATGTCCATGTTCTCTTCCAGGAACTTGCAGGCGTTGGCTTTGCCTTGGCCGATTTTGTCACCATTGTAGGCATACCAGGCGCCGGATTTGTCCACAAAGCCTTCTTTAACGCCCATATCGAGCACTTCAGCCAGTTGGTAGATGCCTTTGCCATAAAGAATCTGGAACTCGGCCTGCCGGAAAGGCGGCGCTACCTTGTTCTTGACGACCTTGACGCGGGTCTCGTTACCGACAACTTCGTCGCCTTCTTTTACCGCGCCGATGCGGCGGATATCGAGGCGTACAGATGAGTAGAATTTCAGGGCGTTACCGCCGGTGGTGGTTTCCGGGCTGCCAAACATCACGCCGATTTTCATACGGATCTGGTTGATAAAGACCAACAGGCAGCTGGCGTGCTTCACATTACCCGTGAGCTTGCGCAGAGCCTGGGACATAAGTCGGGCCTGGAGGCCAACGTGACTATCTCCCATCTCGCCTTCAATTTCAGCTTTCGGTGTCAGGGCTGCTACGGAGTCAACAATGATGACGTCTACCGCGTTGGAGCGTACGAGCATGTCTGCAATTTCCAGAGCCTGCTCACCAGTATCCGGCTGTGAAACCAGAAGGTCGTCCACGTTGACACCGAGCTTTTCTGCGTAGATCGGATCCAGGGCGTGCTCAGCATCGATAAAGGCACAGGTTTTTCCGGCTTTCTGTGCTTCGGCAATCACCTGAAGGGTCAAAGTTGTTTTACCGGAGCTTTCAGGACCGTAAATTTCAACAATCCGACCATAAGGCAAGCCACCTATACCCAGAGCAACATCCAGCCCCAGAGAACCAGTGGAGACCGCAGGCATGGCTTCGCGGGGCTGGTCGCCCATTTTCATGACTGCGCCTTTACCGAACTGGCGCTCAATCTGGCCCAGTGCTGCGCTCAATGCTTTTTTGCGGTTGTCTTCCATCAGTGCAAACCCTCTGTTGCCTTGGCCGCCGGCAAGGTATGGCAAGCCGGTGGAGGTGTAGTTAAGCGGGAACCTGTACAACGGTAACAGCGAATTCCCTGTATATTTGAACAGTATTAAAACATACCCCGAGGGAGAGGCCAACCCCTGTTATTATCGAAGTACTCATGCTCCCACCAAAAACTCGCTAACACCTTGCAGAGCAAAGAGAACTGCCTGCCGACGCACCTGATCACGATCCCCGCTGAAATGCCGCACTACCGCTTCGGTAGTTTTCACGCTACTACCCCAGGCGAACCAGACCATGCCAACGGGCTTTTCTTCACTGCCGCCTCCGGGCCCCGCGACACCGCTAATAGCCACCGCAACACCGGCTCCGGTTGTTGCCAATGCGCCTGCAACCATTTCCCGGACCACCGGCTCGCTGACGGCGCCATGATTATCCAGAGAGGCATCAGTAACCCCCAGCAACCTCTGTTTGGCGTCGTTGCTATAGGTAACCAGGCCGCCCACCACATAGGCGGAGGAGCCCGCTCTGTCTGTAAGCACCTTGGCAACCCAGCCACCGGTGCAACTTTCTGCGGTTACCAATGTATGGCCCGTTGCCAGAAGTTGTTCCGCCAACTGGTTTCCTGCTCGTTCGAGTTCGTGGTCACTGGCAGGCATAATGTTCTCCTCCGTTTCATCGCGGGCGTTATTTTCTTACAATCCGTGGCTTCACCCAAAGCAAGATTATCCGGACTCGTCCATGTCAGCAGCTCAGAGCGGTTTTTCCAAACACACGCCGACGACCGCACCATTTCGCTGGCTTAAAAGCGCGGAATCCATTATGACATCGGTGGTGCGAGCGAATCTCAGTTTTATTGATACTAAATAAACTGATTAATCGGACGAGACACTGATTCATTTTTTTAAATGACAGTTTAAAGGCGAGAATTTATGATTTCTAAAGTCAACGATAATCTGCTCAGAAAAATGAACAGTGTCAACCTCAACCTCATGCTGATATTTTACACGTTGTACAGAGAAAGGCATTTGACAAAAGCAGCGGAAAAACTCTGCTTAAGCCAGCCAGCCGTCAGTCACTCTTTGAAAAAGCTTCGCCGCATATTTGATGACGAACTCTTCATAAAAACTGCAGATGGCATGAAACCAACACCGACTGCAGTTCAAATTGATGTCGCAATAGAAAAAGGGCTGTTTTATTTTGAGCAGGCGATCTCTATCAACTGTGAATTCGATCAAGAGTCATCTAAACGACAGTTTAAGATCGGATTAACGGACTACATGAATCAATCAGTGCTGCCCTACTTATTAGAGCATTCTATAAATCATGCTCCTGACATATCCTTTAGTATTCTTCCTGTAAAATTGGCAAGGATTGAAGAATCTGAAAACCTTATCCGCTCAATGGATTTAGACATAGCGATTGCGCAATTAGAATACCTACCCCAAAGTCAAAGTTATGATTTCCTGTTCGAAGATAGAATTGGCTGCATTGCGGACTCAAACAGATACGGAATGAGTGACAGCATTAGCATCAATGATTTTATAGACAACCCACATATAGTGATGTCCCATAGAGAAGACCTCCCGTCGTTGATCAATGAAACATTAGACAGGCTTGAATTAAAACGAAAGGTCATAGCCAGGACTCCTCACATCACACCCTTAGCAAGGGCTTTGCAAGCAACAAATTTAATTTGCACTATCACTGAAAAAGCTTCAAAAGCCATATGTCCTGGTACAAGCCTAAGGTTTTACTCTCTTCCATTTGAACTGAACCCTTTTAAAGTCTGTCTACTGTGGGATATTAGAAAGGACAAGGATCCTGGCATACGCTGGTTGAGACGTTTATTGATGGAGTCTATGCAGCACTAAGTCCTTGGGGAACCTCTGATCTAGCCCGAATTTAGCCCTCAAGCGGAGCGGGATCCCTCGGCGGCGATCACTTTGATCGGTCAATTGTCTTTTCCTGATTACCGTCGTCTGTCAAGACAATCAGGCATCGTCCAAAACCCGACTTTTTAAATATCAGTACGTTACGCTTATGGATGGACACTAGCTAGATACAGCGACCTCCATCGACCTCCAGGCAGACACCGGTCAGGAATTCGGCCTCATCCGAACACAGGAACAGCGCAGAGTTGGCGACATCCTGTGGGGTGCTCAAGCGGCCCAGCGGAATGGAAGAGCGAAACTGCGCCCGCTTTTCGGGCGTATCCTCGCCCATGAACAGGTGCAGCATCCCTGTTTCTCCAGCGACAGGATTAATGCATACCACGCGAATCTTCTCCGGCGCCAACTCCACTGCCATGGATTTGGTCAGGGTGATGACGGCACCTTTTGAGCCGTTGTACCAGGCCAGTCCAGGTCGCGGGCGAACCCCTCCGGTAGAGGCCACATTCAAAATCACCCCTGCCCCCCGTTCACGCATTTTTGGAATCGCTGCCTGGGCACCGTGATAGATCGACTTCACATTCACCGAAAAAACACGATCAAAAACCTCCTCGGTGACTTCCAGCATCGGCCGGTTCGGATAGGTGTAACCGGCATTATTGACCAGAATATCGATTCCTCCCCACTTCTCACAAGCGGCATCCACCATCCGCTCAACGTCAGCGCTCTTGCTGACATCCACGACAACCGGCAGCGCGTTTTCGCCAATATCGTCTGCGACTCTGTTGGCTTCCTCTTCATTCAGGTCCGCAATAACAACCATTGCCCCTTCAGCGGCAAACAGGCGCGCAATCCCCTCGCCAAAACCGGATGCGGCACCGGTCACAACAGCTACTTTATTCTCCAATCGCATGATTCTTTCCTTCTCAGTCATGTTTTAAAGCAATGGTTTTGGAAACAGAAAAGCCATACAGCGCCTCGAAGCCTTTTTCCCGACCGTGTCCACTGCCCTTCACGCCACCGAATGGCAACTCCACGCCACCGCCGGCGCCATAATTATTGACAAACACCTGCCCCGCTTCGAGCTTACGCGCCAACCGCATCTGGCGGCCTCCGTCGCGCGTCCATACCCCGGCCACCAGCCCATAGCGGGTACCATTAGCAATACGCAGGGCATCGCTTTCATCCTTGAACCGGATCGCCGCCAAAACAGGTCCAAATACCTCTTCTTGCGCCAACCGGTGATCTGGCGGCACATCGCCAAAAAATGTCGGCACTGCGTAGAATCCGCCTTCCGGCACATCCTCTTCGATCCGGCCTTCCCCCAATACCTTCAGGCCGCTGGCTTTGGCATCAGCGATAAAGGATTTCACCCGCTCACATTGTTTATGATTAATGAGGGGCCCCAGGTCCAAATCCCGTTCCGCCGGACCGACGCGCAACGCCTTAAACGCTTCCGCGATCCGCCCCACGACTTCGTCATAAATGCTGTCTTCGATAAGAATGCGGCTACCGCTTGAGCAGGTCTGTCCGGCATTCTGAATAGACGCATTCACCAGAAAAGGCAGAGCCAACTCAATATCCGCATCGGCAAACACCAATTGCGGAGACTTACCCCCAAGCTCCAGAGTAACCGGAATGGTGTTTTCAGCACCCGCTTTCTGGATCAAACGGCCAACTTCGTTCGAACCAGTGAAGGAGATATGACGCACGCCAGGGTGGCTCGACAAGGCCGCCCCAGCTTCGTTACCAAAACCGGTGACGATGTTTAACGCGCCTTTTGGAAAACCGGCCTCCATCGCCAACTTACCGATGTATAGCGCAGTTTGAGAGGCATCTTCCCCGGGCTTCACCACACAGGCATTGCCCATGGCAAGGGCCGCTCCGACGCTACGTCCGATAATCTGCATCGGATAGTTCCAAGGGATAATATGGGCGGTTACACCATGGGGTTCGCGCACCGTCATCACCGTATAACCATTCTTATACGGGATCGTCTGGCCATGAACCTTGTCCGCGGCACCGCCGTAGAATTCAAAATAACGGGCACAGGCGACGGCGTCCGCCTTGGACTGTTTAAGCGGCTTGCCGACATCCTTGGCTTCCAACTTGGCCAAGGCATCCGCATGTTCGAGGATCAGCGCACTCAGTCGCAGCATCAAAGCTCCACGTTGCGATGCATCCAAAGCCCCCCACTCCCCTTCCAGCGCCGCCTGTGCCGCACGAACCGCATGATTGACAGTTTCCTTACCGCCACGCGCAATCTCTGCAAACGCGGCTCCGTCACTGGGGTTCAACACCTTGATCGGCAGCGCGTCTTTTTCGGCGCACCAGTCGCCGTCGATTAAATGAAAAGCATCAAACATTTCTGGTCCTCACACTCGTTGCGTTATGCCAAATGGCCACCTTGCGTTCGATATCAATTTCTCAATTGTCAGAAAGAGCCGTCAGTCATCGTGACTCCTTCGCACGGCATCGACCAGCGACCATTTTCGTTTTATGGCTCCGCAAATTGCAGCGCCTACCTCCCTCGTTGTTGAAGTTCCACCCAAATCCGGTGTTCGCACCTCTGCTTTCACAAGAACATCTTCAATCGCTTCCACAACGAGTTTTGCTAAGTCTTCTCTTCCCAAGTGTTCGACCATAAGCGCCGCTGACCAGATTTGTGCGATCGGATTCGCGATGCCCATGCCGGCAATGTCAGGAGCAGACCCGTGCACAGCCTCGAACATTGAAGGAAATTCCCCCTCCGGATTGAGGTTGGCAGATGGAGACAGACCAAGCCCCCCTACAACGGCTGAGCCCAAATCACTCAAAATATCGCCAAACAGATTAGTCGCCAGGACGACTTCGAAATCCTTGGGTCTGGAAACGAAATAGGCGGCAAGAGCATCAATGTAATAACTTTTAAGCGTAATTAATGGATAGTCCTTACTTACCGCTTCCACAGCTTCATCCCAAAGCGTCATTGAGTGCAGTATTGCATTGGATTTCGTGGCACTCGTAACCGTTTTATTGCCGTTATTTTTTGCATATTCAAATGCAAAACGCGCCGCCTTTGCCGTACCTGCCTTAGTAATAACCGTATTTTGTATCGCCAGTTCTCTTTCTGTTCCCGTATACAGTTTTCCGCCGCTATTTGAATATTCCCCCTCGGCATTTTCACGGATAATGACAAAATCAATATCCTCTCCATCTGCCAGTGGCGAAGGCACTCCGCGCAGTAACTTTACCGGGCGAAAATTGATGTACTGGTTGAATTTTTTTCGTATTGGCATAATAAGTTGCCAAATAGTGACCTCGTCCGGAACCCTTTTATCCCCGGCAGCACCGAATAAAATCGCGTCATATTTTTTTAATGTATCTAATCCATCTTTCGGCATTATCTCCCCGTGCCGGAGATAGTATTCACTACTCCATTCAAAAATTTCAAACTCCAAATTAAATGTCAGATCAATGTTTTTTAGAAGTTCTAATACATTAACGGCTTCGTCAACGACCTCCGGACCAATGCCGTCTCCAGGTATAACGGCAATACGATAGCCTTTATTCATTATTATTCACCTCTATCTTAATGGTTTTACAGAGATTAAAACACTCCGGAACTAACGCCTTTTTCATCACAGCCATGATTGGCAAATTTGCGCCAGGATATTCTTTAAGAAATTTAATATTTAAACACCGGCCCATCAATTACTTATACGGCTTTATACAAAATTGTGAGCGGATCTCACCAATTTTTTGTTGAAGGCATGAAAGCAGCTCAATTGGCCTTTATTGCATAAATTGGAGCAGGCCGATACTCACGCTCGGGACATAGGTAATGATCATCAGGCAGGAGATGATGACCAAGATGAAAGGAATCAATCGCCCGACGATCTGCTCCAGTCCGATGCCTGCCACCTGACAGGCTGCGAATAAATTGACGCCGAAGGGTGGCGTGATCATGCCCATGGCCAGATTAACAACCATGATCAGACCGAAATGAACGGGATCAACTTCGAACATAATCGCGACCGGAGCCAAAATGGGTGCCAGTACGACAATGGCCGCCGAGGTTTCGATAAACATACCGACAATGAACAGTACGGCGTTAACGGTCAGCAGGAAGGTCCACGGATTCTCGATAGCCCCCGCGACCCACTGACCGATCATGGCCGGAACACCGGCGCGGGTGATCAGGAAACTGAGCAATCCGGCGGCGGCGATAGTGAACATGATGACGGCAGATGCCAGCACGGACTTCTGCAGGACCGGCCATAGATCCGCGATCTTCAGACTGCGGTAGAACAGGCCGCCGATGATCAGTGCATAGAACACAGCCACTACCGAAGCTTCCGTGGGCGTGAACACGCCGGAATAAATACCGCCGATCACCACGACCGGCATCAGCAGAGCCAGCGCCGCACGCTCGGTGGCCTGGACAAGGGACTGACGCCCGTGTGCGTCGTTGCGTCCCCACCCGTTGAGCTTGCACATCAGGTAAACAGCCAGGGTCAGGGCTGTGGCAATGAGCAGGCCCGGTCCAATCCCGGCGACGAACAAGTCAACGATGGAAACCTCTGCGGCGACGCCGTAAAGGATAAGCGGAATCGATGGCGGCACCACCACACCCAGCTCGGCTGCTGTCGCCTGTAGGGCGGCGGCGAACGGGCGGGGATAACCGTGGGCCGCCATGGCAGGAATGATGATGGCACCGATAGCAAAGGTGGTAGCCACGCTCGACCCGGAGACAGCCGCAAAGATCATGCAAGTCAGCACGCAGGAGCATGCGAGGCCACCCTGGATATTGCCGACAATGGATTTCGCGAAGTCCACCAGCCGCACGGAGATGCCGCCGGATTCCATCAAATTGCCCGCCAGGATAAAGAACGGCACGGCCATCAGCGGGAAACTGTCGATGGAGGTGACAAGTTTCTGCGCGACCACCAGTAACGGAGCATCGCCAAACAAGGTGACACTGCCAATAGATGCGGCGGTAATGGCCACCGCCACCGGCACGCTTAGGGCGAACAGCGCCAGCATGAATGTAAGGATGCTTCCGGCCATCAGGTGTTATCCTCCTGTCGTGTCAGTCCGAGCTGCTCGGCGGTGCGGGCAGCGAGCCCGACGATGCTGAGTGCGGCGCCGACAGGAACCGAGGCGTAAAGCCAGGTAATGGATATACCCAAGCCCGTAAACGGGTTGATGGCACCGGCCAGGGTCTGAAAGCGTACGCGATATGCCAGTTCGTAGCCGGTCCATCCCATGACCAGCAACACACCCAAGGAGACGGCAGCAATCAGGCAGATCAGCAGGGTTCGGCCGCGGCCGCGGCTACGCAGGTAAAGGTATTCCACGCTCATCAGAGTACCTCGGCGGAAGGCGACGGCGAGCCCCAGATAGACCATCCAGATGATCAGTGATCGCGCTGCCACTTCCGACCAGGTGGATGGCTCCTCGAAGACAAAACGTGTCACCACCTGCCACAGTGAAATACAGGCCGCCATTGTCAGTAATACGGCGGCGGCAATCATCGCTACGCGCATCAGAAAACTGTCCATCAAGCGAAATAGAGCAAACATTCGAATTTCCTCGGATGCAGCCAGTCGCCCATGGATGATCCGGGGCGAACCTGCTTTAGCGGCGCTTAGTATTGGAAGTTCTGGATGGCGTCGATTTTATCCTTGCCGAATTTCTTGGCATAAGCTGTGTAGGCAGGTTCCAGAGCCTTCAGGAAAGCTGCCTGATCAACCTTTTTGACAACCTGCATCCCCTGCTTTTCAAGCACGGCCACTCCGCTCGCGGCATCGGCTTCGGCCTTGGTGCGCATGGCCTGAGCGCCGGCTTTGGCGGCCTGCTCGAACCAGCCCTTTTCCTCATCATTCAGTTCTTCCCAGATGGACAAGGACATGATGATCAGCGCCGGTGAATAGATATGTTGGGTGAGGGACAAATGCTCCTGAATCTGGGAGAGGTTGGCATTTACGATGACGCCAATCGGGTTTTCCTGACCGTCCACGGTGCCCTGCTGAAGCGCAGTGAGTAGCTCGGGAAAGGCCATTGGGGTGGGCAGGATGCCCATGGCGCGAAAAGCGGTGATATGCACCTGGTTTTCCATGGTGCGGATCTTCAGGCCTTTGGCATCTTCAGGCGTGCGTACGGGACGAACCGAGTTGGTCAGGTTGCGGAAGCCGTTCTCACCCCAGGCCAGTGCTTTGAGGCCGTACTGGGGGAACTTACCGAGGATCTTTTGCCCGATGGGGCCATCGAGTACTGCATGAGCGTGTTCGTAGCTCTTGAACAGGAAAGGGATATCGGTGATCTGCGTCTCTGGTATGAAGTTGCCGACCGGTCCGGTGGATGAAATAACCATATCGACAGTACCGATCTGCGCACTTTCAATCATTTCTCGCTCACCGCCGAGGGCGTTGGCCGGATATTCCTTAATCGTCCACTTGCCCCCGGATAACGTTTCCAGCTTGTTGGCAATGACATGAGCGCTTTCGCCATAATGGCTGTTGGGACCCAGGGAATAGCCGAGCTTGAGCTCGCGAGCCTCGGCGGCTGAGAAGACCCCGCAGCCCAGAGCAACGGTGTAAATCAGCGTTCTAAACATCGACAGGGTTTTTGAACGTTTATTTCGAGAGGCTGCCAGGATTGGCTTGCCTGTCGAAGACGCTGTGGGGGTCATGATCAGGAGCACATGTGACGTTTGGCTCTCGTGGGTGGCACCGGCAATTGCGTTTGCTATTGAATTCATTTGTGTAGATTCCGTTTTGTTATTTTTTTAATGCTCTCAGCGAGCATACAAACAAGAAATGAAATTAACTAATTCTTAGTCCTAATAAGGCCATTATAAAAAATAATAATGCTTATAAATCAACATGATTACCTATGATTATCAGTCATAGCTATTAACCCGGAGGGCAAATATATCTATAGGGCGTAGCTGGTCGCCGGATGCTTAAAGTATTTCTCAACTCGCTTTGGTAGCTTTTGCAGCATCCACATGTGACTCTGCACCTTACCCACCAAATCCGCTTGATTTCTAGTGGGTGCCGCGCTGCAAATTTCACCGGTACGGCAGCTTGTTCATAATGTCAGCCTCAAGACGTTCTTCAAGTTTGGGCTGTATCGGAGCCCGGCAACCACTTTAAGAATGGTGCCAGCCTGTACATTGGCAACCCCATCAATGACAGACCAAATCAGATCCACAACGCCCTTACGGGTGATGTCTGCTGCAGGCTTACAGCCTATATTCGCAACGACATCCACGTACAGCATTCGTCGCACTTCCTACTTCGGCGCTTTTTGCTCGGTGGCAGGACATCGTGCTTCCTGACGGATCGTCTTGAGCTCCGCTAACTTGACCCTTGCTTCAGCCAACGAGGTGGTCGGAAAGCTACCAATCTTCATTTGCACCAGATTATTGGTAACCGGACTGGTGTAGCGATAGAAGAATGATTTCCCCCCGTCGTACCGCAGCCCCTATTTTCACCGCTATCCGTCTTAACTGGATCGTTCGGTTTCATAGTCTCAATTGCTTTGGCCGATAGAGGTTTGTTACGCTTCTCGGCCAGCCATGGCTGGACTCCATATTGTCCGCTTTCAACGCCCTCAGCATGGTTTAGACTCAGTGCTAAAGTCGTAGGCTAGGATTGAACTTTATACACACCAATAATAGTAGAACCTATACTTTAACAACCTACATTTATTTGCAGGATTCAGTGGTATCTCGTGATACCTCATGACGGTCAGCCAAAAAAAGAAATCCTTTATATTTCATCAGTTACAGCGGCATAAGTTATTGAATATTAAGACAGATTTAAATCAACACACACCCATGATGCAGCAATACCTCAAAATCAAGGGTCAACACCCGGATGAGTTGGTGTTCTACCGTATGGGTGATTTCTATGAGCTGTTCTACGATGACGCCAAAAAAGCTGCAGAGCTGATGGATATAACCCTCACAGCAAGGGGACAGTCCGGCGGCAACCCGATTCCCATGGCGGGCATCCCGTTTCATGCTTCTGAAGGATACATTGCACGGCTGGTCAGAGCGGGTCAATCCATCGCCATCTGCGAACAGATCGGCGACCCGGCAACCAGCAAGGGGCCGGTGGATCGCCAGGTAGTCAGAATCGTTACTCCCGGCACCCTGAGCGATGACGCCTATCTGGAAGATCGCCGCGATAATCTGTTGGCCGCCATATTCCACCACCGCGAGCAGTTCGGCTTTGCATCACTGGATATTTCCAGCGGTCGATTTGTGGTTTCCGAGCTGGAAAGCCTGGAAGCCTTGCAGGGAGAGCTGCAGCGTTTGCGCCCAGCGGAGATCCTGGTCAGTGAAGATTTTCCGTTTCAGGAGGTGCTTGCTGGCCTTACAGGCGTTCGCCGCCAGGGGCCCTGGCTATTTGAATCCGATACGGCTCGCCGAGTAATCACCCAGCAATTGCAGGTTCGCGACCTCACCGGTTTCGGCTGCGAAGATCTTGGCCTGGCCATTTGTGCAGCCGGCTGTTTACTGCAGTACGCGAAAGAAACCCAGCGCACCGCTCTGCCCCACATTCGTAAGCTGACCCGGGAACGCCGCGACGAAGCGGTTATTCTCGACGCCACCAGTCGCCGTAACCTGGAAATTGATGTCAACCTCATGGGCGGGCACCAGCACACCCTGGCCTGGGTGATGGACAGGACCGCAACCTCCATGGGTGGCCGGGAGCTCAGGCGCTGGCTGAATCGCCCGCTGCGAGATGTGGACCTGGTGCAACAACGTCAGCACGCAGTATCCGCTCTGCTTGAGGGCTTCCATTACGAACCGGTACACAGCCTGTTGAAGGCCGTGGGCGATATCGAGCGCGTTCTGGCCCGTGTGGCGTTACGCTCGGCCAGGCCCAGAGATCTGGCCCGCCTGCGGGATGCTTTTCTGGCGCTGCCAGAACTGCAAGAAACACTGAAGCCGGTTAATTCACACCATATCGTAAAGCTCGCCACTGTGATTAGTGAGTACCCCGAGCTGGCCGATATTCTGGAGCGCGCCGTTATCGACAACCCCCCGGTTGTCATCCGGGAAGGTGGCGTGATCCGTAAGGGCTTTGACGAAGAGCTGGACGAACTGCGCAACATCAGTGAAAACGCCGGCCAGTATCTGCTTGATGTGGAAACCCGGGAAAAAGAGCGCACCGGCATAAGCACCTTGAAAGTTGGCTACAACCGGGTGCACGGCTATTACATTGAAATCAGCCGGGCCCAGTCTGCTCAGGCGCCGGTTGATTACATTCGCCGCCAGACACTGAAAAACGCAGAACGCTTTATCACGCCCGAGCTGAAAGAATTCGAAGACAAAGCCCTGAGTGCCAAAAGCCGGGCGCTGGCAAGAGAGAAAGCACTCTACGATGAAGTGCTGGAAACCGTCGCGGAACAACTCGCACCGCTGCAGGATGCAGCGCAGGCGCTGGCAGAGCTGGATGTCATCACCAATTTTGCCGAACGAGCCACCACCTTGCGTTTTGTCGCACCGGAATTCCGCGATGCCCCGGGATTTGATATTGAGGATGGCCGCCATCCGGTGGTGGAGCAGCTTCTTGATGAACCTTTCGTGCCCAACAACCTGCTGATGGACGCAAAACGCCGGATGCTGGTGATTACGGGCCCCAACATGGGCGGTAAGTCCACTTACATGCGCCAGGCTGCGCTTATTGCCCTGCTGGCCTACACCGGAAGCTTTGTGCCCGCCAACCGTGCTGTACTGGGGCCGGTGGATCGCATCTTCACTCGCATGGGATCTTCGGATGACATCGCCGGCGGGCGCTCCACCTTCATGGTGGAAATGACCGAGACCGCCAACATCCTGCACAATGCTACCGAGTTCAGCCTGGTTCTGATGGACGAAGTAGGCCGCGGCACCAGCACATTTGACGGTTTGTCGCTGGCATGGGCCACAGCAGAGCACCTGGCAAAAGAAATTCGCTGCTATACCCTGTTCGCCACGCATTATTTTGAACTCACACAGCTGGCGGACGATCTTGAGCTAGCAGTCAACGTGCACCTGACAGCAACCGAGCACGACGACAGCATTGTTTTCCTGCATAACGTGCACGAAGGTCCGGCCAGCCAGAGCTATGGCCTGCAGGTAGCGAAACTGGCTGGCGTACCCCAGAACGTTATACTCAACGCCAAAGCGCAGCTGAAACTGCTGGAAAACAGTGCGGTGCCCGCAACGACCAGGCCCACATCGGTGGCCGAGGCAGCCCGGAAGCAAACAGCGGCATCGGGACAGGTTGTCTATCAAGGTGATATGTTTGCCAGTGCAGAGCCCAGCGCCGTGGAAGAGTCACTTCAGGGTCTCGATCTGGACGGATTGTCACCCAGGGAAGCGATGAACCGGCTGTATGAACTGAAGGGATTATTGAAAAACTGACGGGAAGTTGATCTGGGTAATAAGGTTATAGCAGCCAAACGCTTGCGGCTGTGCGGGCTGCTCCCTACAATATCGCCCATTAAAATATAACCATGGAGCCTGACATCACGCTCCGGATGAGATTGACCACTGGACCAGGGATCTGATTATGGCGTTTATCGTTACCGATAACTGCATCAAGTGCAAATACACAGACTGTGTGGAAGTGTGCCCGGTAGACTGTTTCTACGAAGGGCCCAACTTTCTGGTAATCGACCCGGATGAGTGTATCGACTGTGCGCTGTGTGAACCAGAGTGCCCGGCCGAAGCAATTTTCTCGGAGGACGAACTGCCAGCAGATCAGCTTCCGTTTGTGGAAATCAACGCCGATTTGGCGGGCAAGTGGCCGAACATCACTGAAAAGAAAGACCCCCTTCCAGAAGCCGAAGAATGGGATGGCAAGCCCAACAAACTTCAATACCTGGAGAAGTAACTCCCGTGCGGTTTAATACAACCGCCTGAGAAAAAAAGGGAAGCCGGCTCCGGCTTCCCTTTTTTGTTTGCTTGGCTCATTTCGTCAAGCATGCCCAAATCTGAAATATCCGATCAATTGCCCGCAAGCTTGGCACCCATCGCAATAAAAAAGCCCCCGGTCAGCCCATTGAGCATTCGCTTTACCCCTTTACCAACACCCACGCCCCGAAAACGCACCACCATCCAGGCCAGCCCGCACTGCCACAACATCGCCAGCAGAAAGTGCACGCCTGCCAGCACCAAAGACTGCTGGAAGGCACTTCCTGAAGGATCCACAAATTGCGGCAACAGAGCCATGTAGAACAGGGCGGTTTTCGGGTTGAGCACATTAGAGAGCAGGCCTTCACGAAACGACACCTGAAGTGGAACCTTACGGCGGACAACCGCGAGTGATTTCGCGCCAGTAACAGGCTCGCCCTTTACTGCGTGCCTGAGCGAACCCAGGCCAAGCCAGATCAGATAAAAAGCTCCGGCCCACTTGAGCGTAGAGAATGCCCAAGCCGTTTCCAGCAAAAGAAGGGAGATCCCCAATGCAGAGAGAGTGGCGTGAATAAACAAGCCACAGGAAATACCCACACTGGTTACGCAGCCATCCCGGAAGCCACCGCGACCGGCATTGCGCATAACCAGGAGCGTATCCACACCTGGCGTTACGGTTAGCAGACTTATGGCAATCAGATAAGCCCAGAACAACTCGGAAACCAGACAGACCTCCACATCTTTTGTTGCGGAAGACTGAAGCTGTCAGACCTCCTGCTCAAGAATTCTGCGTGCGGCTGCGGAGTTATAAAAAGCTGCCAGCCGCCGACGCACAAGAGTCTCAACATAACCCTCTTCCCGGAGCACGTCTATAATCGGAATGGCCCAGGCGTCCACTTCTGCCATGATCAAATCCTCGGTAACGCCAACGTCACCGAGCAGATCGGTAAGCGGTCGGTCACCATATTTCAAGAACAGGTGCGCAACCACTGCACGGGCGCAACTTTCAAAGTAGTCGGTCTTCCGGAACTGCAGCCAGAACTCATAGCCCAGCACCACAAAGGTCTGCAATTCAACGTCACCCAAGCCTTCCTGCAAATCCGCAAGCGTTCGGTCCTCCATGGCGACCCAGGCCGCCATAACCGTATCCCTCACCTCATCATCGGAGAGCGCCTTCTGAAGAAACTGCTCACTTCGATTGATCAGCCCTGGCAGGCTGTCAGAAAGCCAGGCTTTGAGCCGCCGTTCAAAGGTTTCATCCAACCCGGGTACCGCTTTATTGGCCATACGCTTGCCAAATTTCATCATGGAACCAACGCCGGGTACCGACTTGGTGATCAGGTTGTCTTCGTAGAGGTAATTGACCACCCCTTGATACACCACGTTCGAAACCAGTTCCTGATAAACCGGATGGGCCATGATTTCGCTGATCACCCGCTCGCGTTGCCGCCGTAGCTCTAGCATTTCTTCCACAAAGCCGGTGGCTTGCCCCCGGGTGATAATGTCTCCCAGTGCTGTCGTTGACTGAACCGGTGCGTTCAGCACCTCGGTGGCCATTTCACCCGCCAGCTCCGGAATGCCTGCGTCCAATTCCATATTCACGACAACACGCTGAATGGTCTCCATCACCTGGTTTTCCGAGGCGATGCGATTCAGCGTGATACCACCCGCAAGATCAAGAAGCTCACTGACCTCCTGCTTGAGAAACTTGCGGAGCTTTGTGCCCTTCAGTGATGCAACCTCATGCTTGACATGCAATTCAAGCATTTGGCTGGCTGGATCGGTCTTATCCTTGGTCATGGTATTGACGGCCCTGTTGAGGTTAAAAATAAAATTGTATTTACCTTGGCTGCCATGAGGCTAACACGAAGACTGACAAGACGGGTTCGCCATAAATGCGGTTGATTCACTGCGGACAGGCCAGTGTCGCCCCACCCCGCAAGTGTCTGACTTTCAATTCAGATCAAGCTGCAACATCCAGCTCCTGGAGATTTTTCCCCAGCAGCGCCCTGTTGTCCTGCTGCCACGGATGAAAATCCTTACGAAAATACGCCAGAAAATCAGGCAGGCACTGGCGCAAAATGCCGGGCTTTCCCCACAGAAAGTTGAGCCCGCCCATCCAGGTGCGAAGGCTCCAGAGCTTGCCCGACCATTTCCATATGCTTGCGAAAACGGCGATCCAGCCCGTCAATGTCATAACCCCGAGCTTTCAACGCCTCGTTGTAGTCTTTGTGCTCACGGCTGTGCAAGGCCTCCTGGCCAATAAAGCCGCGAATCTCGACCTTGAGCTTGGGATCATCAATCCGGTCCCGGTACAGCCGCACCGCATTGATAAACTGCTGTTCGCCATCCGGAAACTTTAGTCCTGAAAACAAGAAGGAAGGGTGAAGCCGGTAAAACGGACAGATTGTCACAAAATGACACACCGTCATTGGGGGGGGGGGCACAGGCGAAAAAAGGGGAGGCATTCCGCCTCCCAAAGACACACAGGGTCTGGACGACCTCCGGCGCAAACCGGAGGCCACCAATTCAGTGTTCTACTTCTGCCTTTGTACCCGGGGCTTCAGGGTCTGGGGTAAAGCCAAGCAGCTTGGTTCGCTCAATCAGCAGGTAAAGAACGGCACCTGTCGCCAGGCCCCAGCCGGCGCCATAGACTGCCAACACTACTCCCATAGTGCCGGCAATGCCGCGCTCGGTGTTATTTTCCACCTGCTCCAGACCAACCATCAAACAGATGTAGCCGGTCAACAGAAGAGTCAGGGACAACGCAATGGGCAATACCGGCTGAAAAAAGCTCACCAGCGGCAGGATAAACAGGGCAATAAAGCCGGTAATCCAGAAAGTGCCACCACCGCTATAGATAGAGTCCATGGCGTTGCGGCCATACTTGTAACGCTCAGCCATGGTGGCCGTTACGGCGGTCCAGATTGGGCCAGCTAGTCCGGGGTACGGAGCAAAGAAGGCATGCCCGCCGTTCCGAATGGCGGTTACCAGGTGCACGCGGTCGATACTGTTATCGATATCTTCGTCTTTACGAAGATGATCCACACGATTCATAAGGGACTGACCCACTACGATATCCCCGAAGGCAATAATGTAGGCAATGACTGCCGTTGGAATGGCATAGAGGAATACTTCGGGATTGGGGAATCCAACCGTAAACGGCAGGTAGTTCCACAACTCGTCAAAAGCCGGCTTGGTAATGCCCCACTCAACATTCGGCACCTCGTATTCGCCGGTAGCAAACCCCACCAGAATGGCCACAATCATGCCCGGGACCATGCCGTAATTGGCCACCTTGCGAGCCAGGGAGTTGACCTCAACAAAGCCCTTGAAAGACACAGAAAACATCAGATACAGGCAAACCAGGCCGCCAACAATCAGTGATATGGGCGTATTGGCCACGCGACCGCCCACTTCAATTTCCCCCATCAGAGCGGCAATACCGGCACCGATAATAATACCGCCCTTCATGGAACGAGGTATCAGATCAACCAACTTGCTCCCTAAACGACTGACGCCGAGAAAAAGGAAAATGATAAACACCAGAAACTGCAGTGCGAACATCGCCTGAATTGCCTCCGGGCCAGGCTCAAAATCACTCAGAAAAAGTAGCACCACCGGGATACCCGGCGTTATCCAGCCGGGTACCAGTGGTACACCCAGTAAGGCTGGCAACATAAAACCAATACCGCAGATCACTGCATAAGCCAGCGCTACGTCGTAGGGCACACCCAGATATTTTTGCAGTAGAGGGATCATGGCCAGGCTAACCACAAACATGATCAACGCCTGCACCATCTCCGCAAATTCCCAGCGATAGTGAACAAACGGAAGACGGATCTGGAAAGGACCGGCTGGCCAGTATGGCTGCTGCTCCCCATTCTTACGGTGAAAAATTTGCATAGTGAATCTCCCGGCACACGCACTGAGCGTGTGCCTGACATTTCGTTTTAGTAGCGATATCCGGCAGCGCCAGGGCTGGCGCTGCCGGTCAGGAAATCAGTCCAGTTTTTTGGCCTGATCCCTTAGTACGAACTTCTGGATCTTGCCCGTGGAGGTCTTGGGCAATTCAGAGAAAACAACGGTTTTGGGTACCTTGAAGCGAGCCAGGTGTTCGCGACAGAAGTTGATAATATCGTCCTCGCTCACATCGCCAGCCTCCGGCTTGAGGGTTACAAAGGCGCAGGGAGTTTCGCCCCATTTTTCATCCGGGCGAGCCACTACAGCGGCCTCAAGAACAGCCGGGTGACGGTAAAGGGTATCCTCTACCTCAATGGTGGAAATGTTCTCGCCGCCGGAAATAATGATGTCTTTGAGACGATCCTTGATCTCCATGTAGCCGTCTTCGTGCCACACGGCCAGGTCGCCGGTATGGAACCAACCGCCACGGAACGCTTCCGCAGTGGCTTTCGGGTTTTTCAGGTAGCCTTTCATCACGGTATTACCGCGCAGGAAAATTTCACCGATGGTCTTGCCGTCTTTTGGAACCGGCTCCATCGTTTCGATGTCACCCACCATGGTGCCGGCAAGGGTGTGATAACGCACACCCTGACGGGCTTTTATCTTCGCCCGATCATGCAGCGGCAGTTCATCCCACTCGGACTTCCACGCACAGACCGTTACCGGGCCATAGACCTCCGTCAGGCCATATACGTGGGTCACTTTGATGCCCATTTCCTCAACAGCACCAATAACCTGAGCCGGGGGCGCAGCGCCTGCGGTCATAGAGCGGACTTCGTGATCAATACCAGCCTTGGATTCGGGCGGCACATTCAACAAGGCGTTCAGTACAATGGGCGCGCCGCACATGTGCGTGACCTGATGATCCCGGATCAGTTGCAGGATTTTTTCCGGATCAACCCGGCGCAGGCAAACGTGAGTGCCGGCCATCGCCGTAATCGTCCAGGGGAAACACCAGCCGTTGCAGTGGAACATGGGCAGCGTCCACAGATACACGGGGTGCATACCCATTGACCACACAGCCTGGTTACCCAGAGCGTTGATATAAGCGCCGCGGTGGTGATAAACCACACCTTTGGGGTTACCGGTGGTTCCGGAGGTGTAGTTCAGCGATATTGCATCCCATTCGTTATCCGGGAAGCTCCACTGAAACTGCGGATCGCCTTCCTTCAGAAACGCTTCGTAGTCCAGATCGCTTACCTGAACACCCTCACCGTATTCCGGGTCGTCCACATCAATGACCAGAGGTTTGTCTTCCAACCGGCTGACAGCGTCGCGTACCACTTCGCCAAATTCGCGATCGGCGATTACAATTTTTGCTTCGCCATGCTCGAGCATGAAGGAAATGGCTTCAGCATCCAGGCGCACATTCAGCGTATTAAGCACCGCACCTATCATGGGTACCCCGAAATGGCATTCCACCATCGCTGGAATATTGGGCAACATCACGGCGACCGTATCGCCCCTGCCAATGCCACGACCTTTCAGCGCCGACGCCAGGCGCCGGGAGCGATCATAGGTTTGCGACCAGTTATAGCGGATAGCTCCGTGAATAATAGAGGGGAAATCCGGGTACACACTGGCAGTGCGCTCAATAAAATCAACGGGAGATTGAACAGCGTAATTGGCGCCGACAGGCGTTAGATCCTGATCAAAGATCGAGGTCATTGTGTGGTCCTCTGTATAAGCCTATTGTTCTTGTGGTGTATTCAGCAAAATCGCTGGGGTCGCTATACTTTCATAGCGCGATATAATATTTAACAGCCCAAGATATAGAAATTACACCAACGTATTATAGTGCAAATACTATATGCCACCCCTTACGAGCGACTCTGTTACTACTATGGGTTTTAGTTTGTCAGATGCAGATCCGCAACCCGGCCTGATACTTGGCGCAAGCGCCACCCTGTTACACAGCAATCAGGCCGCCGAAACATTGCGGGCGAGAAACAGCCTGCCCAGCCTCGCCGATCTGCTCCCATCGAATGTGCAGGCACTGGTAAAAGCCGCCCTGCAACAGACACGATCAATCGAGAATGCGGAAGCCCGGTTCAACGACACCATTCTCATGTGGACGTTTATCCCCTGCCCGCAAACAGGCGAGGTGCTTGCCCGTGGCAGAGATGCCACAGACGATGTCCGGACCCACGAACAAGCCATTCAATCGAACCGCCTTTACCGGCTAATCACCGAGAACACCACCGACCTCATTTCACGCCATGCTCCGGATGGACGTTTTATCGATGCAACCCCGGCTTCATGGCGCCTGCTCGGTTACTGGCCAGAAGAGCTCCGGGGCAAAGCGTTGGAGGATATCTTTCATATTGACAGTACAGCCCAGCAACTGATGGACAGTCACAGACTGTTGACGGATGACGGCTACGCCACCATGACCCTGGATATAACTCATCGTGACGGCAGCAAACGCTGGCTCGAAATTGCAAGCCGCGCCATACGGGAAACCTACACGGGGGCGGTTGTTGAGGTGGTCAGCGTATCGAGGGATATCACGGCACGGGTGGAGTCGGAAGAAAACAGCCGCAAGCTGGCAGATGAGCTTGCCCACACGGCACGATTGGCAACTCTCGGCGAACTGGCCTCAAGCATTGCCCACGAAATGAACCAGCCGCTGGCAACAATCGTCAATTTTGCCGGTGCCAGCCAGCGCTACCTTAAAAGCGTCGGTACAAATCCTGAAAATCTCGAGCGTGTAGACGATGGTCTTGAGAAAATCATTCATCATGCCAATCGCGCTTCCGAAGTCATAAGGCGCCTGCGCGCCTTTCTCCGCAAAGGCCAGAAGCGCACCGCAGCGGTTTTGCTAAACCAGACCCTCACGAATGTCGCCCGGCTGTGCCAATGGGACGCGGACAAAAACAACGTGGACATTATCTGTGCACCTGCCACCTGCGAGCCGAGCATCATCGCAGATCCGGTATTACTGGAGCAGGTGTTGATCAATCTGATCCGTAATGGCATCGAAGCAAATGTGGAAGCGCGGAACTCTCAACCAGAAGGCCTACGTTCCCGCCTGATGATCTCAACGTCGATAAATAACGAAAGCGAGACACTGATTGATGTCACGGATGAAGGCTCCGGACTTGATGAACAGGGAATCAGACAGATGTTCCAGCCGTTTTATACCAGCAAACCTCAGGGGCTTGGGCTTGGGCTTTCCATGAGCCGCTCTATCATTGAAGGGTTTGGCGGATTTCTGGATGCTCAACCTGCTGCAACCGGCGGCCTGACGCTAACCTGTCGCTTCCCGGCAGTATCAACAAACAAACGCGCACCAAACACGGAGGCTGCAGCCAATGAGTGAACAACCTGCCCCGGAGACGACCACTGTGTACGTTGTTGACGACGACGCCGGCATGCTGGAATCAACCCAGTGGCTGCTGGAGTCGGTCGGGTTGAACGTGCAGGCGTACAGCGACGGCCGCAAGTTTCTTGACGCTCTGGGAGACAACCGGGGCGGCTGTGTGGTGCTGGATGTAAGGATGCCAGGCCTCGGCGGGCTTAACGTTCAGGAAGAGCTGCAAAAGCGAGGCATTGAGTTGCCAATTATTTTCGTGTCTGGCCATGCAGATGTGCCTATTGTGGTGCGCGCGTTCAAATCTGGCGCCTTTGATTTTATCGAGAAACCGTTCAACGAGCAGCTACTTCTGGACAGCGTGCAGCAGGCACTGGAGGCCCATCAACACTCCAGCCATCTGCAACTGGGTGACGAACGGACTGACGCGCTCATTGCAACGCTCACGCGCCGGGAGCGGGATGTATTTCTGCCTATGGCGCAAGGCTATAGCAGTCGGGAAATTGCCCACCAGTTGGGTGTCAGCATCAAGACCATTGACCTCTACAGAGCCCGCGTAATGAAGCGACTCGGTGCGGAGCGACTGCCCGACATTACGGGCATAGCAATTACCGCGGGGTTAATAGACCCATTGAACCTTCGCACTGGGCCCTGAACAACCTCCCACCAGCCACCTTAATCGATTTGCGCCAGCTCCTCATGGGCAAGAGCACCAAGCCTCGCGATTGCCTGATCGATACGTTCGCTCCAGGGATTGCCGCCGTTCAGCCGCAGGCACGATTCAAACTTGTCTGAAATCGAGAACATCAGGCCCGGTGCCACGTTAATATTTTCCGCCCGGGCGCGTTGATAAACCCGGGTTCCGGAAACGCCAGCGGGTAACTGCACCCAGAGTACAAAGCCACCCTGGGGCCTGCTCACCGCGGTACCAACAGGAAATGACCGCGCCACAGCCGCTCTCATACGCTCTGTCGCCTCCCGGTAATTCTGCCGTGCAGAGCGCAAATACCGATCATAGCCACCCTGCTCAAGAAAATGCGCCACCGCCAGTTGTGGTATGGACGCCGTAGCCAGATTGGAAAAGTACTTTTGCTGTCTGGCGCTGGCCATGTACCGCCCGGGGAGCATCCAGCCCAATCTGAGCCCGGGAGAAATGGTTTTTGAAAACGAATTGCAGTAGATCACGTTATCCGTGCGATCAAAGGCTTTGGCAGGCTTCGGCCTTTCACCCGTGTGGTAAAGATCACCGTAAATATCATCCTCAATCAACGGCACTCCGGCAGCAGCAAGCATCGAAACCAGCTGTTTCTTGCGCTCATCCGGCATTCTGGCGCCCATGGGATTGCTGTGATTGGTGACCACCACGCAGGCTTTCAGAGGCCACTGTTCCAAGGCCAGTTGAAGACCTTCAAGACTGAGACCATCGGATGGGTGGGTCGGAATTTCCATTGCCCGCAACCCGACGACTTCCAGAGCCTGCAGGATGCCAGGGAACGACGGTGACTCAACCGCCACTATGTCCCCGGGCTGAGTGACCGCACGCAAGCCGAGAATGATGGCTTCCTGGGCGCCATTGGTAACAAGCACATCGTCCGGCGTAACAGGAACGCCCACGGAGGCCATACGCTGTGCGATCTGCCGGCGAAATGTTTCTTTGCCGGGAAATGCGTAGTCAAGCGTTTCAAGACCACGCCGTGCCGCCCAGAGGGTACACTGCTGAATCTGCCGCAACGGCAGGTAGTCCGCATGGGGAATGGCAGTGGCCAGCGGCACCATGCGCTTTTGCTCGTCGGCACACAGCTCAAGAGCCATCTCTCGCGCACTGGCCGGAATCGGACGGCTCCGATGCTTGTGCATAACCGGCTCCGGGGCATCGACTGCGGGCAAGCGCACGAAATAGCCACTGCGTTCACGGGCATGAAGATAACCACGGGCCTCAAGCGTCTGGTGCGCCTGCAGCACGGTCGAAATGCTGACTCCGAATTGTTTGCTTAAAACTCTTACTCCCGGCAGGCGATCTCCATCCCGGTATACGCTGTCCTGTATCAGTGCCTGAAGCCTGTCTGCTACCTGGTTATATAAAACGCCCATTCCATTTACCTCACCGAATCAGGAAAGCTGTCGCTCACATAGCCAACCAACACTCCTATTGCAACAGATTGGCATCAGACCGGAACAGTACAGATACCCCAAAAAGCAGCCGGTACAGATTATAAAATTCACACTCTGTACCGGTTCAAATACAGATTATCTGAATCTGTTATGGCTGTCAGCACGGGAGGACAATAACAACATCGCAAACGGAAGAAGGAGTTTCATCATGGGCATAGCAAGCAGTCACGCTCTGGCAGCAACCCGGAACAATCTTTTTGGCCTTCAATCCAACGCTCTTCCTCTGTTTGGGGAAGGGGTAAACATCAGCAGCCAGTGGTTGGAAGATCTCGGGTTTTCTGTCCTTCAACCAAGCCAGGAGCACTGGGTGGTCAAACACCACAACCCCCTGCCCGAGCTGCATTTTTACAGCGAGCATGAACTGGCCGAGTTTGCCAGCTACAAAGCTCACCACTACGCTAAGCGTTTGCTCCCGGAGAACAGAACATGAGATACCCCATTTATCAGGTAGACGCGTTTGCCGGCGAGATTTTCAAGGGTAATCCGGCCGCTGTTATGCCGCTGGAAGCATGGCTTCCAGACGAAACCATGCAGGCACTGGCCGCCGAGAACAATCTCGCAGAGACGGCATTCTTCGTGCGCGAAACCGGCGCTAATGGCGCAGACTTCCATATACGCTGGTTCACTCCGCGTATTGAGGTGCCGCTTTGCGGGCACGCCACTCTGGCCAGCGCCTGGGTCATTTTTAACAAACTGGGCTGGGCCGAAAATTCGATTCGTTTCCACTCCAGAAGCGGTCCTCTGGGCGTTCAGAAGTCCCCGAACGACTGGCTGGTTCTGGACTTCCCTAACCTTCAGATCGAAGAGCAGAAGACACCCGCAATCATTCTCGAAGCTGTCGAAAACGCGCCCGCGACAGCATTTCACGTGCCGAGCGACACCAACGATATGATCGTTCTGGAAAACGAAGCAGCAGTTAGAGCGGCACAGCCGGATATGCGGATACTGAAGCAACTGGGCAATATGGGCCTGATTGTCACCGCCCCCGGCGACCAGGCCGACTTTGTCAGCCGGTACTTCGCACCGGGCTCAGGCATTGATGAAGACCCGGTTACCGGCTCGATTCACAGTGTTCTGGTGCCCTACTGGGCCGAAAAGCTCGGCAAAACCAAACTTGAAGCCCGGCAACTGTCGGCACGGGGCGGTGTATTACGCTGTGAGCTGAAAGGCGACCGTGTTGCTATTGCCGGGCAAGCGGCTTTCTACATGGAAGGAACGGTTCATCTGGAATGAGCCATAAAGCCACTCTGAGGCTGGTATACTGCGCGCCTCATTAACCAATCGGCGGGCAGTAATGACGGCAAGTTCCAGTAACCAGTACGACGTAATCATTATCGGTGCCGGCGCCGCCGGCCTGATGTGCGCTGCTACCGCAGGTTATCGCGGGCGCAAAGTTCTGGTACTGGATCACGCCAACAAGCCTGGCAAAAAAATCCTTATGTCTGGCGGCGGGCGCTGTAACTTCACCAACCTCAATAGCACGCCTGCCAATTTTCTATCAGATAATCCACGCTTCTGCATTTCCGCCCTCAAGCGTTACACTCCGCAGCATTTTCTGGATCTTGTTGAACGCCACGGCATCGAGCATGAAGAGAAAGCCGCCGGCCAGCTGTTTTGCAAAGACAGCGCGAAAGACATACTCACCATGCTGCTGACGGAATGCGACTGGGCCGGTACTGAAATCCGCATGAAAACCAGCGTAAAAGGCATAGCTCAAAGCGCCGGACACTACCGGGTTAACACCAGTTCAGGCACCCTCACCTGTGAATCCCTGGTTATCGCCTGCGGCGGTCTATCCATCCCAACCATGGGCGCCACAGGATTCGGTTACGAGATTGCCCGGCAGTTCGGGCTCACAGTTCTGCCCACCCGAGCCGGGCTGGTGCCTTTCACGCTGCACCCGGAACTAAAACAACAATTGGCTCCTCTCTCAGGCGTCAGCTGCCCGGTGGATGCTGCCTGCAACAACCATCATTTCCGGGAGCCCATGCTGGTCACGCACCGGGGCCTGAGCGGGCCGTCGATGCTGCAGATCTCCAGCTTCTGGCAGCCCGGCGACCCGCTGACAATCAACCTGCTGCCAGATCGCAACATCCGCGAAGATCTCGCGTCCCTGCGCAAACAAAAGCCACAGTCAACGGTCGCCCAATACCTCGCCCAGCATCTGCCCAAGCGTTTCGCTCAGGCGTTCAACGAGCTTTACGGCTGGAACGGCCCGCTTCAGGGCTACAGAAACAGCGATCTTGAGCAGATTGCGGACACGCTGGGGCAATGGACAGTCAAACCAGCAGGAACAGAAGGGTATCGCACGGCTGAGGTTACTCTGGGCGGTGTAGATACCCGCCAGCTTTCCTCAAAAACCATGGCGGCTCTGGATCACCCGAACCTGTACTTTATTGGCGAAGTTGTGGACGTAACGGGGCACTTGGGCGGGCATAATTTTCAGTGGGCCTGGGCTTCGGGGGTGGCTGCGGGGGTGGCAGCTTGATCTGTGCATTCCTCAAGGCTCTGCCAGTATTGAGCGACCTCTAACGGAGCGTTATCATTGCTCCATAATTTCGAGCGAGATACCGTCTTATGAGCACACCTTCCCCCTACGACAACCTGCCCGACGCACAAGGCTTTTTCGGTAAATTTGGCGGGCAGTTTGTGCCACCGGAACTGAAGCAGGTAATGGATGACATCAGCGCCGCCTATCAGGAAATCCGCCAGCGTAAGGATTTTCAGGACGAGCTGGCTTACCTGTTGGCGGATTATGTCGGCCGGCCCAGCCCGATTTTTTACGCTCGCCGGCTATCCGAAAAACTCGGTGGTGCGCGCATCTACCTGAAACGGGAAGATCTTAACCACACCGGTGCTCACAAGATCAATCACTGCCTGGGTGAAGCCTTGCTGGCGAAGTTCATGGGCAAAACCAAAGTGATTGCAGAGACTGGCGCAGGCCAGCACGGTGTCGCTCTGGCGACCGCTTGCGCTCTTGTGGGCATTCCCTGCGAGATTCATATGGGCACGGTCGATATCGCCAAAGAACACCCGAACGTAACCAAGATGAAAATCCTGGGCGCCACGCTGGTTCCGGTGACTCGTGGCACCGCCACCCTTAAAGACGCTGTTGACAGCGCCTTCGATGAGTACCTGAAAGACCCGCAGAATTTTATTTACGCCATTGGCTCCGTTGTGGGCCCGCATCCTTTCCCGGGTATGGTTCGTGACTTTCAATCGGTTGTCGGTCGCGAAGCCCGCGCGCAGTTTATGGAGCGCTACCAGAAGCTGCCGGATTACATAGCGGCCTGCGTGGGTGGAGGCTCCAACGCCATGGGCATTTTTACGGCGTTCCTGAACGATGAAAGCGTCAAACTGGTGGGCGTAGAGCCAGCTGGTGAGGGTCTGGATACAGACCGTCACGCGGCGACCATGACACTGGGCAAGCCAGGCCAGTTACATGGCATGGCCTGCTACGTGCTCGAAGACAGCGAAGGTAATCCAATGCCGGTTCATTCCATCGCCTCCGGGCTGGACTATCCGGGCAGCGGCCCACAACACAGCTACCTGAAAGATCTGGGCCGGGTGGAATATGCCTGCGCCAATGATACCGAGTGTTTGGACGCCTTCATGATGCTGTCACGGGTAGAGGGGATCATTCCCGCACTGGAAAGCGCCCATGCCGTGGCTTGGGCAATACGTGAGGCACCCAAGCTGTCGCAGGAACAGTCCATCCTGATCAACCTTTCAGGCCGTGGGGATAAAGACGCCGACTACGTGGCGGAAAAACTGGGCCTGTAAGCGTCTGGCACAGTTAAAAAAAGGCGAAGCCGTTACGCGGCTTCGCCTTTTTTGTTCCTTGCTACCTAACGGTCTGGATGAACACAAACCTAACGCAAAATCACCAACGGCTTTTTAGCCGATGTCAGCATACTGGTCGTCGTACTGCCCAACAGAAAGC
>TARA_R110002096_G_scaffold119510_1_pt1 | contig 27269 bp, 27 predicted proteins | sample TARA_R110002096 | Tara Oceans TARA_R110002096 (sample SAMEA4397295) | marine metagenome | biome: Polar Biome; feature: [DCM] deep chlorophyll maximum layer (ENVO:01000326); material: water (ENVO:00002006), including particulate matter (ENVO:01000060) such as... | depth 35 m
AAATACTTCCGCAGCAACTCCAGATAGTAACCCTTCTGGATTTACGGAATATTTTGGTGAACTCTATTTTGCAGCAAATGATGGTGTTAATGGAAGAGAACTTTGGAAAACAGATGGTACAAATGCTGGAACTGTTTTAGTGGATGATATCAATACCTCTGGTGATAGTGATCCATCAGATCTTATAGTGGCAAATAATCTACTGTTTTTCTCAGCTACAACACCAGCCACTGGAAAAGAGCTTTTTAAATATTCAAACAATCCACAAATTACTTCGTTAAATCCAGCCGATGATGCAATAGGTGTTTCAGTTGATAGTAATTTAAATATTACTTTTGACAGAAATATTCAAATCAATTCTGGCAATATCATTGTTTACAATGCTATTGATGATAGTGTTTTAGAAACAATTAGTGTTTCAAGTACTAATGTTACTGTTAATGCCAATGAAGTTACAATTGATTTAAATACAGATTTAGCAAATAATACAGACTATTATATACAAATAGATAATGGAGCAATAGAAGATACTGATAGTAATGCTTTTATGGGTATTTCTGATAAAACGACTTGGAATTTTAAAACTGTAGGACTGCAAAACCAAACTATTACTTTTACGGCATTACCAAATAAGACCTTCGGTGATGCAGATTTTAATTTAAGAGCTACGGCAAGTTCTAATTTAGCAGTTTCCTATTCAAGTTCAGACCCGAATGTTGCAACCCTAATAGGAAATACGGTAACTATTACAGGTGCTGGAACTACAATAATTACAGCAAGTCAATCTGGAGATGCAAATTATGATCCTGCTTCTGATATTTCCCAAATATTAATTGTTAACAAAGCAGACCAAACGATTACATTTAATTCTTTAGCAGATGTTGGTGTTAACGATTCCGATTTTAATTTAACTGCTGTTTCATCAGTAGGTCTAACTATTACGTATGTAAGTTCAAACCCAAGTGTTGCTTCTGTAACAGGAAATGTAGTGAGTATCAATGCCATTGGGACAACAACTTTTACAGCAAGCCAAACAGGTAATACTAATTATAATGCCGCTACAGCTGTTTCTCAAACCTTAACAGTTTCTGCTGGCTTAAGCACTAATGATTTTAGTAAATTAAGTTTTAATATCTATCCTAATCCTGTAGAGACTTCATTTAGAATAGATACAGACAAAATTATTACCAATATTTCTATCTATAATATTCGTGGACAACAGGTGAAAACTTTTATGAACTCTCAAGAATACTATAGTATAGAAGATTTAACTACTGGTTTATATTTTATAAACATCAAAACCGATGAAGGTAAAATAACCAAAAAATTAATTAAAGAATAAAATTAATAACCCCCAAATTTAAATATTATGAATACAATTAAAACCATTATGCTATTGGTAATAATAGCTTTATTAAGTGCATGTAGTAGTGAAGATGCGCCGAAAAATAATCCTCCAGTGTTGGAAGATATGGCGTTGGATGTTAGAGAAAATATATCATCAGATTTGATTACAACAATTATTGCTACAGATTTAGATGAAGATACTTTAATATATTCCATAGTATCACAAACACCAGTAAACAGTGTTACCATAAATAGTACTAATGGCGAAATTTATGTGTCAGATGCTAGGTCGTTTGATTATGATTTAAATCCATCTATAACAGTTACTATAAAAGTAAGTGATGGTAAATCGGAAACAACCGCACGATTAGTAATAACTATAACAAATGCTTCTTAAATTATGATTTCTAAAATAGAATAATATAAACTAGAATTATTTTTAGCACTTTAATTACACTGGCATTATAGTTTGTTGGTTGATTAATAGTTAAGTCCTCAAAGTAAAAACCTGTTTTCAATAAAATGAAGCAGGTTTTTTAGTTTACTCTTCGTCGTTCTTCTTCCGAACCTGTTTCACGGTTTCTAGAAGACTTTAACTTGTTATTCCCAAAGTTTCTAGAATATGTTAGCAAAAATGTTCTATTAAAAAAATCAAATGTATTGTAGTTCGCCTTCAATAAGAGTTATAGGTGCTACTATATAATCAGAGTCTAAGTAAAAAGGTTTTGAATAAGCCGTTTTATAGCCAACATAACTAGACATAATCATATAATTACCACAAGCGATATTGTCAATGGTATAAGCACCTTTTTCAGAAGTAATAGTTCCTTTTGTTAAGGTAGAATCTGAAGCTTTTATCAACAACACATTAACATAAGCGATACCTTGGTTGGTAGTGTCTGATATTAATCCAGTGACCTTGTTTTGTGATTGAGAAAAACTAAAAATGGAAATAAAAAGTAAAATAAATTTAATACTGTTTTTAAAATTCATTTTTGATATTTTATAAAAAGTAATATTTAAAAACATCTATAGAAAAAAGATGGATTCAATTTTAATTAAGCAGAATAATAGAATAAGGGTACTATAAGTGTTCAAATATATATTAATAATTAATTGTATTGTAATAATTAGTATTTTTTTTTAGTGCTATTTATTAGTTTTATATATTTAAAGATTTATGATGTAGAAATACAAATTTTTCTTGTAACACTATGTTTTACAACAATTTTATAAGGTTGTAAATTATAAATAAACCATTTAGTAATAGCGGTATCTGTAATCAAAACTGATGAGGTTAAAAATTAGAACCAAGTATTAATAATTCCTGTTTTAGAAGGCATTAAAAACCCCTCTAACTAGGAAATAAAAATAAACAATGAGTAAAAACATTATTATAACAGGAACTAGCAGAGGTATAGGTTTTGAGCTAGTTAAATTATTTTCAAAAGCAGGCCACAACGTTTTAGCGCTTTCGCGGAATGAAAAACCGATTAAAAATTTGAGTTTAAAAAATGTGACTTGTTTTTCTTTCGATTTAAGTGAAAGTGAGGCTTATAAAAAAATTGAAGATTTTATAAATAAAGAATGGAAACAGGTAGATGTTTTAATAAATAATGCAGGAATGCTATTAAACAAACCATTTTCAGAATCATCAATGGAAGATTTTGAGGCCGTTTATAAAACGAATGTTTTTGGGGTTGCAGAATTGACTAGAGTCGTTTTACCATTTATGAAAAAAGGAAGTCATGTAGTAACTATAAGCTCAATGGGAGGTGTGCAAGGCAGTATGAAATTTCCAGGTTTAGCGGCATATAGTTCTAGTAAAGCAGCAGTAATTACGTTAACCGAATTATTAGCAGAAGAATATAAAGAATCAGGTGTGTCTTTTAACGTTTTAGCATTAGGAGCCGTACAAACCGAAATGTTGGAAGAGGCTTTTCCAGGATACGAAGCACCAACTTCAGCTCTTGAAATGGCCGAATATATCCATGATTTTTCACTTAATGGAAATAAATTTTACAATGGTAAGTTATTACAGGTTTCTAATTCTACGCCTTAAGAAATGGGTAAATACAAATGTATTATTTTTGATTGCGATGGCGTTTTAGTAGATAGTGAACCTATAACAAATCAAGTTTTGGTGGATATGACAAATGAGTTAGGTGGCAATATAGATTTAAAATATGCCTTAACTCATTTTAAAGGAGGTTCTATGCAAGATTGTTACCATAAAATTGCAAAACTTTTACAACAGCCACTGCCTGATAATTTTATTGAAGCATATAGAACAAGAAGCTATGACCTTTTAAAGAATGAAATTAAACCAATAAAAGGTGTAAAAACAGTTTTAGATAACTTGAAGATTCCATTTTGTGTAGCTTCTAGTGGGCCTATTGAAAAGATTAGGCTTAATTTAAATACTACAGGGCTTTTACCTTACTTTGAAGGTAATATTTTTAGTTGTTATACCATCCAGAAATGGAAACCAGACCCAAGTATATTTTTGCTGGCAGCAAAAACTATGGGTTTTAAAATAAATGAATGTTTAGTTATTGAAGATAGTTTATTGGGTGTTAAAGCAGCCCAAAATGGTGGTTTTGATGTATTCGGTTATACAGCACATGATTATAATAATGAATTAAAAAGTGAAGTAACGCAAACTTTTGATAGTATGGATTTACTTTTAAAAATGCTTTAAATTTTTGTGCTTTCGTTAAACGTGTTTGGCTAGTTGCCGTTTTTACTAGATAATAGATTATGTTTCTATTGCTGATATCCGTCGTTACACGAAGTTATATTTTTTTCTGACAAAGTCAATAGCTGCAATTTCAATAATTCCTTTATTTTTGTAGTGATGCAAAATAAACTTCAAAATTATATACCAGATAGGGCCTTGTCTCAAGTTTTAAATCTTTTAAAACACGATAATTTAACGGTTAAAGTTAAAAAAGAACGTAAAACGCGTCATGGAGATTATATGCGTTTACCAAATGGGAAACATCAAATAACTATTAATTCAAATTTAAATAAGTATCGTTTTTTAATCACACTTATACATGAAATAGCTCATTTTGAGGCGTATAAAACCTATGGTAAGTTTATAAAGCCTCATGGAATAGAATGGAAACACACATTTCAGCATTTAATGTTGCCTTTTTTAAATCCAGAAATTTTCCCAAATGATGTATTGCCACTTTTAGCAAAACATTTTAAAAACCCAAAAGCATCCAGCGATACAGATGTGCAATTAGCCTTAAGTTTAAAGCAATTTGACGAACCAAACGGTAAAACATACATTTTTGAAGTACCTTTGGGTAGCGATTTTAAATTGTACAATGGGAAGGTTTTTAAAAGAGGAAAAAAACGTGTAAAACGTTTTGAATGTGAAGAAATAAAAACAGGAAGATTGTATTTATTTAATCCAAATGCAGAAGTAGAATTATTAAATTAAAAATATGAATAAGAATTATTATGCCATTTTGATGGCTGGAGGAGTAGGTTCTAGATTTTGGCCAGTAAGTACACAAGATTTTCCGAAGCAATTTCACGATATGTTAGGAACGGGTGACACTTTAATCCAAAAAACATTTCATCGTCTGGCAGATTTAATTCCAAAAGAAAATATATACATTTTAACCAATGAACGCTACAACGATTTGGTTTTAGAGCAGCTTCCAGAAGTTACTCAAAAGCAAGTGGTTTTAGAGCCTGCAATGAGAAATACGGCACCTTGTATTTTGTATGCATCGTTAAAAATTCAGAAAGAAAATCCAGATGCACTTATGATTGTTGCACCAAGCGACCATTGGATTGAAGATGAAAGGACGTTTTCAAAAAATGTTAAACAAGCATTTGATTTCTGTGAAACCAACGACGCATTAATGACATTAGGAATCCAGCCCACATTTCCAAATACGGGTTATGGTTATATTGAGTTTGATAATACGACCACGGAAGCCATAAAATCTGTGAATCAATTTAGAGAAAAACCAGATTATGAAACGGCTAAAGAATTTATAGCTCAAGGAAATTTTTTATGGAATGCAGGTATTTTTATGTGGAGCGCTAAAAGCGTTATTAAAACTTTTCAAAATAATCAACCTAAATTATATGATCTTTTTAAAGCAGGAATATCTTCATATAATACTGATAAAGAAAGTGATTTTATAAAAGAAAATTATCCGAAAGCAGAAAACATTTCTGTGGATTATGCTATTATGGAAAAGTCTGAAAATGTATCTGTTATTGCTGCGGAATTTGATTGGAACGACCTTGGTACTTGGGGCAGTTTGTATGATAAATTAGATAAAGATAAAGATGGAAACGCGGTTGTAAATTCTAGAACTTTAGCTGAAGATGCCTCGGGGAATATGATTAGAACTAAAAACGATAAAATTGTTGTTGTTGATGGTTTGAAAGATTATATAATTGTTGATAAAGATGAAGTTTTACTTATCTTTCCTAAAACAAAAGAGCAAGATATCAAGAAAACACTCCAACAAGTAAAAGATAAGTTTGGAGAACAATATGGTTAAACATGAGCGAAGAGAGTAAATTCAATTTTTCTGAAGAGGAAATTAAAAATGAGAAAGCTGTTGAACAATCTAAAGAGGCTGTTAAAAAGGATGTTAAAGGCTTATTTAAAAGTGTAAAAACTTTTTTCAGTGAATTATTAGATTTTCGAGAAGACACCGATAGAGATGCCACAATACTAGCCATAAAAGGTGATATTCCTTTTAAAGGCGCAACGGCATGGATTTTAGTTTTTTCGGTTTTCGTAGCTTCAATTGGGTTAAATGCAAACTCAACAGCGGTCGTTATCGGTGCCATGTTAATTTCACCCTTAATGGGACCAATATTGGGTGTTGGACTTTCTTTGGCTATTAACGATATTGATACGCTAAAACGCTCATTAATAAACTTAGCAACTATGATTGTATTAAGTTTATTAACCGCATTTTTATTCTTTTGGTTATTTCCTTTAAGTGAAGATACTTCAGAACTTTTAGGAAGAGTACAACCCGATATTCGGGATGTTTTAATTGCCTTTTTTGGTGGTTTAGCTTTAATAATTGCACGAACAAAAAAGGGAACTATAGCCTCAGTAATTTTTGGTGTTGCTATTGCTACTGCATTAATGCCACCGCTTTGTACTGCGGGTTATGGCTTAGCTAAAGGAAATTGGGTTTATTTTGGTGGTGCCATGTATTTGTTTACTATCAATACCATATTTATTGCTTTGGCAACTTTTATTGTATTGAAGATTTTACGTTTCCCGATGCTTAAATATGTAAATTCTAAAAAAAGACTATTCATTTCAAGAATGGCTACATTGTTGGCTATAGTTGTTATGATTCCTGCTATTTGGACTTTTGTAAATGTTTTAAAAGAAAGTAATTTTAAAAGAGATGCTGGTGCTTTTGTAGCTAATGAACTTAATACGTTACCTCATTTTGATTACTTAAAAAACAATGCAGTTTTTAAATATTCTGATAAAGGTCAATCTGCTATTGAATTAAGTACTTTCGGATTAGATGATGAAATATCTGATGAAACTATAACGCTATTGCAAAGTAGAATGCGCGATTATAGAGCGCTATCTGATGTTAAACTAGTTGTAAATCAAAATAGATCTAAAAATTTAGATAATTTTAAATACATGGAAGAGCTTCGAACTCGCGATTCTTTAGATTTATTATCACAAACCCAAAAAATTGCTTATTTGGAAAGTGTAGTGCTACGCCTATCAAAATTTGAAAAAAATTATATCCCATTAGATGAACTTTTAAAAGAAGTAAAAATTAATTACGAAACTATCGAGCAGTTTTCTTATGCTAAGGTTATCAATTCTAATTTTAGTAAAATGGATACGCTTTCTGTTTTTTCAATAAAATGGGTCGATTCTTTAGCGAAAGAAGATGTTAGAAAAAAGGATAAAGAAAAGTTAGAGAAGTGGTTAAAAATTAAGCTAAATTTAGATACTTTGGTTGTTAGAAGGGTTAATTAACTATTTTCCTCCAAATACATTTTACGCACTTTTTTCATGAGTTCAGAGGAGTATACAAAGTCTGTAACGACCTCATTATCTGTTTTAAAAATGGTTTCTCTAGAGCCTTCCCAAGCTTTTAAGCCATCTTTTAAAAACACAATTTTTTCACCAATTTCCATAACAGAATTCATATCATGAGAATTAATTACTGTGGTTATTTGATACTCATCTGTAATTTCTTGAATTAGATTATCAATAACAATGGCTGTTTTAGGGTCTAAACCAGAATTGGGTTCGTCACAAAATAAATATTTAGGTTTATTTACAATAGCTCTTGCTATGGCAACACGCTTTTGCATACCACCAGAGGCTTCACTTGGCATTTTTTTATGCGCATCTTCAAGGTTTACACGTTTTAAAACAAAATCAGCGCGATCTTGCATTTCGCTTTTACTCATTTTAGTAAACATTTGAAGTGGAAACATCACGTTTTGTTCTATAGTCATGGAATCAAATAAGGCACTTCCTTGAAATACCATACCTATTTCGGCTCGTAAATTTCGTTTATCATCTTCAGTTAATTGCGAAAATATTTTGCCTTCATACGAAATGGAACCTTCTTCATAATCAAATAAACCCAATAAACATTTTAAAAATACTGTTTTACCAGAACCACTTTGCCCAATAATAAGATTCGTTTTTCCTTTTTCAAAAGTGGTAGTAATACCCTTTAAAACATGAGCTTCACCAAACGATTTATGTAAATTTTCAACTTCTATCATTAGCCTAACATCATATCGGTTAATATATAATTTAGCAGAATAATAACTACGGATGTCCATACAAAAGCAGTTGTACTTGCTTTACCAACTTCTAGTGCACCGCCTTTCATGTAATAGCCATGAAAAGATGGAATTGTTGCCAATGCCAATGCGAATATAAACGTTTTAATAAAAGCATAAATAACATGAAATACTTCAAAATCTGTTTGAATCCCTGTAATATAATCTGCCAAGGTTGAATAGCCTCCAAAAACGCTAGCTGCCATACCACCTAAAATCCCTAAAAACATACCAATTGCAATAGCAAACGGATATAACATTAATGCCATAGTTTTTGGAAAAACTAAATAGTTTAAGGAATTTATACCCATAACTTCCAGCGCATCAATTTGTTCTGTAACACGCATAGTTCCTATACTTGAAGTAATAAAAGACCCTACTTTACCAGCCATAATAATGGATGTAAAGGTAGGTGCAAATTCTAATATTACAGACTGCCTGGTGGCAAAACCAACTAAATATTTTGGAATTAATGGATTATCAATATTTAAAGCAGTTTGAATAGTAATTACACCACCAACAAAGAATGAAATAAACGCAATAATACCTAAAGATCCAATAATTAAATCATCTATATCTTTTAAAATAAGTTGTTTCATAACATTCCATTTGGTGGGTTTACGAAACATTTCAGCAATCATTAAAAAATAAGTGCCTATATTATTTAGGTAAGTCATTTACGGTTATCTATTTTCTTATAAAGATTTAATAACGCTAAAGTAAAAAAAAGTTATTCCAATTTAACCTTAATTTTAAATTATGATGTTTAAAAATTAGTATTTTTGAAGTAGATATTTATACCATGATGAAAAAATCAATGCTTTTTGTATTACTAATGTTTTTCTGTTTTTCTAGTAAAGCACAAAACGAAATTCCATTAACTCAGAATAAAATGGATACTGAAAAACCCAAATTAGTTGTCGGCATAGTAGTAGACCAAATGCGTTATGACTATTTAACTCGGTTTTTTGATAAATATGGCGAGGGTGGTTTTAAGCGATTAATGGAAGAAGGATACAATTGTAAAAACAACCACTATAATTACGTGCCAACCTACACAGGTCCCGGGCATGCGTCAATTTATACAGGCACGACTCCAAAATATCATGGTATAATAGGTAATAATTGGTATGACAAAGAAGAGAAAAGCAGTGTTTATTGTGCTGAAGATAAAACTGTTTTGGCTGTTGGTTCGGATTCCGATTTAGAATTGATGTCTCCTCGTAGAATGTTAACAACGACATTTGCTGACGAAAACAGATTATTTACACAATTAAAAGGTAAAACTATTGGTATTTCTATAAAAGATAGAGGTGCTATTTTACCAGCAGGTCATTCTGCAAATGCAGCATATTGGTTTAGAGGTAAAGATGAAGGAAATTTTATCACCACCAACTATTACATGGAGACGTTACCAAAATGGGTAAATGACTTTAATGCTTCAAGAGCTATCGAAAAATATTTAAAAGAGTGGAATACCTTATATGATATTTCAACATATACTGAAAGTGGAGAAGATTTAAATGATTTTGAAGGAGGTTTTCAAGGAAAAGAAACAGCAACATTTCCTTATGACTTAAAAAAGTTATCTAAAAAAAACGGAGGTTTTGATATTTTAAAAGGAACACCATACGGAAATAGTATTATAGCAGATTTTGCTATTGAAGCTCTCAAGGCCGAACAACTTGGGAAAGATAATATTACCGATGTTTTAACCGTTAGTTTTTCAAGCACCGATTATGTAGGGCATAATTTTGGTGTAAATTCTAAAGAAATTGAAGACACGTACATTCGTTTAGATAAAGAATTAAAACGTTTTTTCGAAGCTTTGGATATTGAAGTTGGCGTTGGAGAATATACTTTGTTTTTAACCGCAGATCATGGTGCTGTAGATGTTCCAGCATATTTGCAATCATTAAAAATTCCATCAGGATATTTAAATAATAATGATAGGAAAGAACAATTTCATAAATTTTTAAATGCCACTTTTGGTACTGTTGATATTGTTGAAAATATAAGTAACAATCAAATTTTTATAAATAGAGAAAAATTAAAAGAACTAGATTTAGATTTAGATGATGTTCAAGAAGCTATTGTAAATGAACAAATTTCTTATCCACATATTTCTAAAGCTTACACAGCAATAACAATGGCTTCTGTAGATTTTACGGAGGGTATTGAAGCATTATTGCAAAAAGGTTATAATCAAAAACGCTCAGGAGATGTTATTTTAGTAGACGATCCCGCATATATTTCTTATCATAAAACAGGTTCTACTCATGGAAGCGGTTTAAATTATGATACACACGTGCCTTTACTATTTTTTGGAAAAGGAATTAAACATGGGCAGACTTACAAAAAAACTGAAATCACAGATATAGCTCCAACCATATCTGCACTTTTAGGTATTAGTTTCCCTAATGCGGCTATAGGTCAACCTTTAGAATTTGTTTTCGATTAATTGAATAAACGCAAACTATATTCTGTTATCGTAATCCTAATTGTTTTAGGAGTTTATGGATATGAACATTTTTTAGCTGAAGAAGAAAAAGCTGATGTTGTTTTAGAAGGTGAAGAGGTTAAAAATAACACTAATGAATACTTTTTACCAACCAGTACAACAGGCGAAATTATTCATCACGAAAGCTATTCTTTGTCTTATAGTGAAACTCACGAACAAGCAGAATGGGTAGCTTACGAATTGAAGAAGTCTCATCTTTCAAACTCGAATTATAAACGGCCATATTTCGAAATAGATAAAGCTGTAAAAACTGGTGCTGCACACTGGCGTAATTATAAAAACTCTGGTTATGATCGCGGACATTTATGTCCTGCTGGAGATAGGAATTATAGTAAATCTGCGCATGATGAAACCTTTTTAACCAGTAATATTAGTCCACAAAATCACGAATTCAATGCTGGTATTTGGAACAGTTTAGAACAAAAAACGCGTTATTGGGCGAGTAAATATGATGGTGTTTTTGTAGTAACTGGAGGTGTTTTAAAAGGTGAGATGCAAACTATTGGTGATGAAGAAGTTTCAATTCCAAACCAATTTTATAAAGTGTTGATTGATAACAATTCTGGAAAAACAAAAATGATTGGCTTTCTAATGCCTCATCAAAATTCTAATAAACCGTTATATGAATTTGTAGTTTCTGTTGATTCTATTGAAAAATTAACTGGAATAGATTTCTTTCCTGAGTTAGATGATGCTATTGAAAATAAATTAGAAGCATCTAGTAATTATAAAAATTGGAGTTTTAATTGATCTTTTTATAACTTTTCACCAATAAGGTATAAATAATCACCAGAATCATTTTCATACGACTTGATAATTTCAGTAATTTTTCCGCTATCAAAATCCTTTTTTAATTCGAATAATCCTTTTTCAACTTCTTTTTTATTTGCCAATGACGAAAACGAAGAAATTCCATGTCTGATATTTTCATCAAAATACAAATCAGGTTTTTGTTTTCCACAATATAAAAACTTGTCTTGTAAATCAGGTTTTATAAAATACTTGTCTGTCTTTAAAACTTTGAATCCACCATCTTTAAAAGCGGTTTTAACGCTATTTAATGATGGCATTTGTGTTATTGAATCTGATAACATTTTTGGAAAGTAATGGTTAAGCCAGTAGCCTTTCATTTGTTTAGGTGAAGATGTGAAAATCACAATTTTACCATTTGGTTTTAATATTCTGTTAAGTTCAAAAAACCCATTTTTCAAATTACTCCAATGATGAATTGTCAAAAAACCAATAATGCCATCAACAAAATTATTTGGTAATCCTGTGTTTTCAGCTGAACCTATTTTCCATTCAATTTTTTTATTTTTAAGTTTAGCTTTTTCTAACATTTTTTTGGAAGGATCAATCCCAATAAATGGTATGCCTTTTTTATTAAGCTCAATAGTATAATTTCCAGTTCCACATCCAATGTCTAAATATTTTCCTTTTTTGTTTGGCTCTAAATGATTAAATAACTGTTCTGTCAGAAACGTGTCGGCTTTTCTAGTCAGATTGTAGTCTACGCCTATTTTGTTATATTTAATTCCCATATAATTAGGTTTTAGCTTTTGTATAACAAATTTGTTATTTAAATTTTTCAAACATCCCTTTCCAACGTAAATCTCTAATAAATTCGCCTTCTTTTTTGGAAACTAAAAAGGCTATATTACTTTTTTTTGCTTTAAAATAACCAGCTATATAATCTTTAAATAAAGAAACACTTCGCTTTTTATAAGCCAATTTTAATGCTGAAATAAAAGTGATTACAAAACCATAACGCATTTTGTACATAGCTTCACCTTGCAAATATTTTGAGGCTTTGTTGTAACTTATTCCAGTTGGTTTTAGGTGTTTTACATGAAGTGATTCATCAGTTAAAATGTCCCATCCATAAAATTTAGCCAGTAATTCATCAACGGTATCCCAACCCATAGACCGTTTTAGTTTCCCAATCTGTAAGAAACAATCTTTTTTGTAGGCTTTTAGCGCACCACGAATATGGTCTTTTCGAGTTAGGTTTTCAAGAATCCAATTACCATTTTTTTCTATGTAACAAAACCCCGAAACCATTCCCAGTTTGTTGTTTTGGTTGAAATGAAAAGCGATTTGCTCTAAATAGTTATCCGGAAAAATTAAATCGGCATCAAATTTACAAATCACATCAAAGTTTTTATCTAAGGTTTCATAACCTTTATAAAACGCATTAATTATTTTTGAACCTGGTAAATGTTGATTTGAAGATTTTGAATTTATTAAAGATATAAACCGATGTTTTTCAGCGTAAGCTTCAACAATATCTTGAGTTTTATCAGTTGAATTATCATTAACAATTATGAGCTTTTTTGGCAGAAGCGTTTGATTTGCCAAAGAATCTAAAGTAAGTCCGATAGAAGATTCTTCGTTGTGTGCAGGAATGATAATGTAAAAATCCAAAAGCTTAAAGTTTAATATTCAAAGTTAAGCTCTTTCTGCATAAACGATATAATATCTTGGTGTAAACCATCGTAAAATAGGGCGAATACCTAGTTTTTTAGTTGGATTCGTCCATTTCTGTCTATCTATAATTTTCCATCCAGCTTTTTCTAAAAGCCAATCGAATTGCCAATCTTCAAATTCGTGATAATGTCTGTCTAGCATATCAGTTTTACTTCTATACGCTGAAGAAAACCATAGTTTAAGTGGAATACTGGCAACTAATTTATCTGATTTTATAGATTTTAAAACTGTAAAAGGAGATAATAAATGCTCGAAAATTTCAAACGCTGTAACAACATTTGCATTAGATTTTTGAATGGTTGAAGTATCCACATCTAAATCTTCACCTTTCGTGTTTTCAACTGAAAAACCATGTTCTAACATGATTTTGGTAAACGGATTTACGACACCCAAATCTAAAATGGTTTCAGAATTTTGAATATGCTTTTCTAAAAATTGAATGGTATGCTTAAAACGTTTGTTTGGAAAACTTTTCTCGTACATTATTAATGTTTATAAACTATGGCATTTATATTCATTCCTGCGCCAACGCTGGCTAAAATAATAATATCGCCTTTATTTATTTCTTGATTTTCAAGGTTTCCTTTAATAATCATATCATATAAAGTAGGAACTGTGGCAACGCTAGAATTTCCTAATTTTCCAATAGTCATAGGCATAATACCCTTTGGCATAGCTAAATTATAAAGCTCATAAAAACGTTTTACGATAGCTTCATCCATTTTTTCGTTAGCTTGATGAATCAATATTTTCTTCACTTCTAATATATCAATACCGCTTTTATCTAAACAAGATTTCATGGCTAATGGCACATTGTTCAAAGCAAATTCATAAATCTTTCTGCCATACATTTTTATGTATCGCCGGTTATCCTTTTCTTCATGATTATTTGTTTCACCGAAATATATAAAATGTGCTTCATCTAATGCATAAGTAGCCGTTTCGTGAGCGATAATACCACCTTCATCATTTGTAGATTCTAAAATAGTAGCACCAGCACCATCACTATATATCATAGAATCTCGATCGAAGGGATCAATTACTCTAGAAAGTGTTTCTGCACCAATTACTAAACATTTTTTAGCAATACCAGATTTTATAAACGCATTGGCTTGAATAACACCTTCAATCCATCCTGGGCAACCAAAAAGGATGTCGTAGCCCACGCATTTTGGGTTTTTAATTTGTAGAAGATGTTTTACTCTGGATGCTATACTTGGCACGGTATCACTTTGAATACTATTATGCCTTAGATCACCATAATTGTGTGCTACGATGATATAATCAATGTCTTCACGATTAATTTTAGCATCTTCAATAGCTTTTTCAGCTGCGAAAGATGCCATATCTGAAGTGTTCAAATGATTTTTAGCGTATCGACGCTCGTCAATACCAGTAATTGCCTTAAATTTTTTGACAATGACTTCGTTTGGAGCGTTTATAACAGTGCCATCGCTGTTTAAAAACTTATGATTGTGAAAATTTTCATTGGTCTCAATAATTGCTGGAATATAACTTCCTGTGCCAGTGATTTTAATACTCATAAATGGAAAAATTACTATTATTGCTGTGTATGCATACTAAATTACAAAGCTTTTTATTAATAGCCTATTTGGTTTTGCTATAAATTACGACGTCCAACAGGTTATTTATGCTTCTGCATAAGCCTCAATAGGCACACATGAACAGATTAAATTTCTATCGCCATAAGCATCATCAACACGTCTTACAGATGGCCAAAATTTATTGTCTCTTACATAATCTAATGGAAATGCAGCTTTCTCACGAGAATAAGGTAAATACCATTCGTTGGCAGTAATCATATCTAGCGTATGTGGTGCATTTTTTAAAACATTGTTTTCATCATCTTTTGAAACATTATCAATTTCTTTTTTAATAGAAATCATAGCATCACAAAAACGATCCATTTCTGCTTTACTCTCACTTTCTGTAGGTTCAATCATCATCGTTCCAGCAACGGGAAAAGATACAGTTGGTGCATGAAAACCATAATCCATCAAACGTTTTGCAATATCAACAACTTCTATACCGTGTTCTTTAAAAGGGCGACAGTCTATAATCATTTCGTGTGCTGCACGACCTTTCTCGCCAGAATACAGTGTTTCAAAACTACCTTCTAAACGCTTTTTTATGTAATTGGCATTTAGAATAGCCATTTTAGTAGATTCTGTTAAACCTTCAGCGCCTAACATTTTTATGTAGCCATATGATATTAAGCAAGCTAAAGCAGAGCCAAAAGGCGCTCCAGAAATAGCTGTAATAGCTTGGTCTCCTCCAGTTTTGATGATAGGGTTTCCAGGTAAAAAAGGAACTAATTGTTGTGCAACACAAATAGGGCCAACACCAGGGCCACCGCCACCATGAGGTATAGCAAAGGTTTTATGTAAATTAAGGTGACAAACATCCGCGCCTATATTTCCAGGATTTGTTAAGCCAACTTGGGCATTCATATTTGCGCCATCCATATAAACTTGTCCACCGTTATCATGTATTATTTGCGTAATTTCTTTAATAGCCGATTCGTAAACACCATGAGTAGATGGATATGTAACCATTAATGCAGATAAATTTGCTGAATGCAATTCTGCTTTTTGGCGTAAATCTTCAACATCAATATTACCTTCTTCGGTAGATTTTGTTACCACCACTTGCATGCCGGCCATAACAGCACTCGCAGGATTTGTTCCGTGTGCCGAAGATGGTATTAAGCAAATATTTCTATGATGCTCGCCACGAGATTCATGGTATGCTTTTATGACCATTAATCCAGCAAATTCGCCTTGTGCTCCAGAGTTTGGTTGCAAAGAAGTTCCTGCAAAACCGGTAATTTCTGTTAATTGATCTTCTAATTCTTTTAAAACAGTTAGGTAGCCTTTAGCTTGTTTTTCGGGAACAAAAGGATGAATATTTGCCCATTTAAAAATACTTAAAGGCAGCATTTCTGAAGCTGCATTTAATTTCATAGTACAAGATCCCAAAGAAATCATCGAGTGATTTAAAGCCAAATCTTTACGTTCTAAAGATTTTATATAACGCATCAATTCGGTTTCTGAATGATAGGTGTTAAAAACAGGTTCAGTTAAGAAACCTGACGTTCTTTGTATTGATTTATCAATATTTTCAGCTTTCTCAAGAGTAGAAATAACAATCGTTTCTTTTTCAACAGCTTCAGCAAAAACAGAAATTAAATAATTGAGGTCTCTAATAGAAGTGGTTTCATTTACTGAAATGGTTACAGTTTCTTTATCTGCATAGAACAAATTCACTTTTTTCTCAGTAGCTATTTTTTTAATGGTTTTTGCCTTTGTTTTTATTTGAAGCGTATCAAAATAAGAGGTATTTATTTGATAATATCCTAATTTTTCTAAGGCATTTGCTAAGGTTGCCGTTTTGTTATGTATAGTATCAGCTATAAAACTTAAGCCTTTTGGTCCATGATAAACCCCATACATACTAGCCATAACAGCCAGAAGTACCTGAGCTGTACAAATATTTGATGTCGCTTTATCACGTTTAATATGCTGTTCACGTGTTTGCAATGCCATACGCAAAGCGCGGTTGCCATTAGCATCTTTTGTTACGCCAATAATACGACCTGGTAAGTCGCGTTTGTAGGCTTCTTTGGTAGCGAAAAATGCCGCATGCGGACCACCATAACCCATAGGAATTCCAAAACGTTGCGTAGTACCCACTACAACATCAGCTCCAAATTTACCTGGAGCTTCAAGTTTTACTAGGCTTAAAAAATCGGCCGAAACAGCAACTTTAATTTGTGCAGTATTAGCCTGTTCAATAAATGATTTTATATTGGTAATTTGACCATCTTTTCCTGGATATTGTAAAATAGCACCGAAGAATTCTGATGAAAAATCAAATTTTTCTTCATTACCAACAACTAATTCTATACCTATTGGTGTGGCACGTGTTTGTAGTAATGAAAGTGTTTGCGGTAATATATTTTCTGAAACAAAAAACTTATTGATACCAGCTTTTTTCTGGTCACGTTCACGAACAGCAAACAATAAACTCATAGCTTCTGCCGCCGCAGTACTTTCATCAAGTAAAGACGCATTTGCAATTTCCATTCCTGTAAGGTCGATAACCATCGTTTGAAAATTTAAAAGTGCTTCAAGTCTTCCTTGTGCAATTTCTGCTTGATAAGGTGTGTAAGCCGTGTACCAACCTGGGTTTTCAAGAATATTTCGTTGAATAACCGCTGGCATTATGGTAGGGTGATACCCTAAACCAATATACGTTTTATAGGCTTTGTTCTTTTTTGAAAGCTCATGAATATGAAGTAAATATTCATATTCAGTCATAGGCTCATCTAAATTTAGCCCATTTTTTAAGCGAATATCGTTAGGAATTGTTTCAGAAATTAATTGGTCTAACGAGGCTACACCTATAGTTTTTAACATAAGGTTTTGATCGTCGGCTCTCGGACCAATATGACGCAATGCAAAAGCGTTTGTATTCATTTAAGTTGCAATTTGTTATTTTATTTGCAAAAATAAGTAATAATTAACATGTTTTATAGCCAAAAAAGTAAAGTTTTTTAACCATTTGCAAACGTTATTAACAGTTTATGTATTTTTACCTTATGAAGGTTCTAAAACAGCTTTTTAATTTTTATATAAATAGTAGTATTCATGTAGCTTTATCGGTGTATTCGCTAACTTGGATTACGCTATTAGAATTTGATATTTCTTATGATGAAAACATCTTGTATTTTGTATTTTATGCATCTATAACTGGTTATAATTTTGTGAAGTATTTTGGGATTGCGAAATTTCATCATAGAAGCCTAACAAATTGGTTAAAAGCTATCCAAATTTTTTCTTTTCTCAGTTTTATTTTAATGCTTTATTATGGGCTAAAATTACACGTTGAAACACTTTTAGGTATAGTTGTTTTAGGTATAATTACATTTTTTTATGCTATTCCGTTTTTGCCAAAGCGTCTGTTTTTAGATAGTCAGCATAATTTAAGAACTATTGGTGGTCTCAAAATTTATTTGATAGCTCTTGTTTGGTGCGGTGTTACTGTTTTTCTTCCTTTAATGAATAATGATTACGATATAAATACAGATATTATAATAACAGCAATACAGCGTTATGTTTTTATAGTAGTTTTGATGTTGCCTTTTGAAATTGGAGATTTACGATATGATAGTTTAAAGCTTTCAACTGTGCCTCAAAAAATAGGGATGAAGCAGACTAAAATTATAGGTGCTTTACTTTTAATTGTATTTTTCTTTTTGGATTTTTTTAAAGATGAAACGGAGATATATAAAATTGCGATTTTACTAACTATTACAGTTTTTACACTTTTACTTTTAGTTTTTGCTAAAATGGAACAAAGTAAATATTATAGTGCATTTTGGGTGGAGGGAATACCTATATTTTGGCTTTTTTTGCTACTATTGTTTTTTTATTAAATTGAATGTTCTTTTAAAGCGTCATCAAATTCTTTTTTCATCTTTTCTTTACAATCATTATCTAAACATTCTACTTTAGAGCTTTTTATAGTATTTGTAAGATTCGTATTGTTTTTGGTATATTTTCTGCAGGCTCTACAATAAATAAGATGTATATTTAGCTTAATTTTTTCCCAAAGCGTAGCTTCTTTATATTGTGTTTTATCGCAGGTGTGGTTTGCTTCTTCACAAGGAATCATAACCTTAATTTTACTCATAATTAAAACCAATTTTCTTTTAGGCAATCAGCCAGAGCAGTTCGTGCTCTGTGTATAATTACCCATAGGTTAGACGCTGTTATGTTTAGTTCATTACAAATTACTTCGGTTTCAAAACCTTGAATGGTTTTCATTTTAAAAACATCGGCTTGTTTTTGTGGTAATTTGCTTAAGCAATTGTGTATGGCATCACCAAGCTCTTCATTTTGCATACTATCTTCTGCAGTTTTATCAAAAGGGTCTGCTACACGTTCTTCCAACCAATCGCCTTCACTTTCAGTATCGCTATTATAACGCATGCGTACTTCGGCTTTTCCTTTTTTAGAATTTATTTTACGGTAGTGATCAATAATTTTTCGTTTTAAAATAGAAATTAGCCAAGTGCGTTCGCTAGCTTCTCCTTTAAAGTTTTTCATAGATTTTAAACCCGCCAAAAAAGTATCTTGTACCAAATCTTGTGCTATTTCTCTATCGCTTACACGTGATATGGTAAAGTTAAATAAGTAATCGGAATATAAATCGATCCACTTATTTGGGTTTATTTGATGGTTGGGCATTATTGTAGCAAATTTTCTTTGAACTCAAAAATAAGGTAAAAAAATGAATATTCTATCTTTTAGTAAATCCTTTAAAATGCATGTGTTATTGAAAATAGATAATTAGAAAAATTGTACTAACGTAAGTCCAAAATATAGTAAATACAACATGGACAACTGTTTCAAATAATTTTCCTTTCCACAGTTTTGATGAATAGCCAAAAAGTTGAAAAATTAATCTAATTGACCAAAATATCCCTAAACCTAATGATATTCTTTTACCAAGATTCGTTTCAATAAGTTCTATTGAACTTGTTAAAAGTAATAGCCCCATAAGAAAGACTGTTATTGCTATAAAAATAGTATGAACAATCATCATTTGCTTATTAATCAAACTCAATGATTTAAGTTCAATATTCCATTTGAAATATTTTGGAAATGGTATATGAATAAAAGCTAATGCTATAAAAAGACTACCAATAATATTTAAGTGAAATGTCATTATATAAAGATTGAATAATTATGATTTACAGTTGAGTATAGACATAAATGGAGTGAACTTTGTTTCTTCGAATGTTGAAAAACCAGCATTTTCAAAGGCTTTTCTCCATGTATTTCTTGAAAAAAAATGAGTAAACCCAATTGAGAAAGCTAAAAAGTTTGGAAAATCACGTAAATGTTCTACCATAATTACTTTACCATCAGTTTTACATAGTCTGTGGCATTCTTTTAAAAACTGAATTTTCTCTTGCTGAGATCTTATTTCATGAGCTGCGGATAATAAAAAAATCACATCTACACATTCATTTTTTAGAGGAATAATGTCAGATTTTATTTGTTGTGTATTTGGATACACTAAACTTACTTTTCTAGCTCTAATTATTGCAGGTTCTGTGTGATTGTCTGCATTGTAAAAATCGAATACATTTAAATTTGATTTTGGGAAGTTATTTTTAATTAAAAAACTTGTTTCATCAAAACCAGCATTAATATTAACGAGTTGTTTTGTATTTGAGTCCTCAATATTTAATTTTTTTAACCAATTAAAATCATAATATCCTGAAAAATCATATACGTAAGCTGAAACAACTAATGGCATTAACAACCCATAAGTAAATGCAGCAATAACTACCCAAAGTAAAGCGTTTGACCATTGAAATATTTGATGGCTGGCAATTATAAGTGCTAAAACAATTAAACCATAAATATAAAAATGCCTATTAAAGCTTAGTATATTTAAAACGCCTTGAAATTTTTTTCTTTCTATTTCCATAATTCTATTCTTCCTTTTTTCCAATAATATGGTATATTTTCGATAATAAATGCATTTGCAAGAACTGGATTTTTTAGTTTTAGCTTTTTTAAGAAACCAATATTATAATTGTTTAATTTTACAGCACTGGGTTTCCAGTTTTGTCTAACACCTTCAATGATTAAAACCTCTTTTGTTTTCTCGTTATATGTGAAAGTGAATGGTAAAGGTCCTGCATATCTTCTTGCTTCTTTCCAGTTTGTGAATGGTGAGTTTTCTGGTAATTCTATGTCATCACTTTTAGTAGTATCTAATTCAATTTTAAAGTTAGATTTAATAGATGATATTTGTCTTGTATTATCTTTTATGTCTTGTTTTATATCTGTTGTAGTATAGTTATAATGCGTAAAAATATTACCCATAATTTGCATTTTTTGTTTATTAGTTTCAGATTTTATAATGTATAAACCTCGCAAACATTTCCCCTTTGTTGTTGTATAACGAACAAATATGCGAAAGCCAATTAAAAAAAAGTCATTTCCCATAAATTTTGGAAATCCTTTTGGTCTTAAATCTTTTGTTTGTACCATGGCAACTGCAACAAAAGCATATTTGTCTTGAAAAGTATCTAATTCTAAACACTCAGGAATTAAGCCTTGTAGCTCCTCCTTTAGAATTGCAAAAGTTAGTACAAGTGAACTTTCAAAAAAAGCTTCAACGGCAAATGGATGGTTTTTAAGAAATGATAACATGTTTTTTATGTAATTTAAAATTAGTATAATATACAAGTAAGATAAATAGGAAAGCGAATAGCGCATTTAACTTTCCCCAAAGTAGTAAATTAGGTGCTAATGTAAATTCTATAATATTCATTGTTGCAACTATTATAATTTGACTTATGGCATTAAATTTTGATTTATAATTACTTATAACCCAGATTGCCATTATAATTTCTGAAAGCCCAATTATTATAGTAATTGTTCTTGAATGATTTGTTTCTAGTATGCTTTCAACTATCTCTTGGTGTCTTGGTACAAGATTTAGAATTTTGCAAAAAAGACCGTTAGCAAACCAAATAATTGCGATGAATAAGTTTAGTATTTTTTTTAGCATCAATATTTAGTTTTTAAAATTTCAGAAATTATTGAAAGTATATTTTAAATTTTTTTATTTGATTAGTTTTAATAAAGATTTAGTAATCCAGTTTTGTTCTTGATTTACAATTTTGTTCATCATCGCATCTGCTGTTTCAGCTAAATCATGTAACGCTTTGGTTTGTTTAATTAGTTCTTTAGTTTTTTCTGTGCCATCATCTTTAATAGAAGAGACGTCTTTTAAAATCTTAATTACAGGTTTTATTTCTCTTCGGCTACGTTCTTTAGCAATATGTCTTGCGAGTTCTTGAACATCTTTTTCAGTAGTAAAAAACTCTTTTCTTTCACCAGGAATGAGTTCCTTAGTAACAATACCCCAATCCATTAACTGCCTTAAATTCATGCTCGTATTTCCACGAGAAATTTTAAGTTCTTCCATAATCTCTTCCATAGAAAGTGATTTGGTAGAGATAAAAAGCAACGATTGTATCTGAGCCATAGCTTTGTTTATGCCCCATAATGTGCCTAAGCTTCCCCATGTACTAATAAATTTATCTTTTGCTTCTTGGTATTTCATACGTAAATATAATAATTATTTCTGAACTTTCAATAATTATTGAAAATTCATTTTTAAAAAAGGTTAAATTATCAAATTCAACCTTCTTAAAATTAGTTTATGTCAACCAAACCAGCGCGTTTCAGCAAAGCTTCAGGCTTCGGTTCTTGTCCTCTAAAACGTTTATAAAGCGTCATTGGGTTTTCTGTACCACCTTTAGAAAGTACGTTGTCTTTAAATTTATTGGCAACCGTTTTATTGAAAACTCCTGCTTCTTTAAAATATTCAAAAGCATCGGCATCTAAAACTTCAGCCCATTTATAACTGTAATATCCAGATGAATAACCACCTTGAAATATATGAGAAAAAGAAGTACTCATACAAGTTTCTTTGGTTTCAGGATATAGCGATGTGTTTTTAAATGATTTAGATTCGTGTGCTTTTACATCAGATATTTTTGTTGGATCTTGCCCATGCCAACTCATATCTAACAATCCAAAACTTAATTGTCTAAGTGTTTGCATCCCTTCATGAAAGGTTGCGGATTCTTTTATTTTTTCTACTAAATCCATCGGAATTACTTCTCCGGTTTCATAATGTTTAGCAAATAATTCTAGAGCTTCTTTTTCGAAACACCAGTTTTCCATCACCTGACTTGGCAATTCAACAAAATCCCAAAACACGCTAGTTCCCGATAAACTTGGGTAGGTGGTGTTAGCTAACATACCATGAAGTGCATGCCCAAATTCATGAAATAGGGTAGTGACTTCATTAAAAGTTAACAAAGAAGGTTTGCTTTTGGTAGGTTTTGTAAAGTTGCAAACTATGGAAACATGTGGCCTGCTATTTTCTCCGTCTTTTATATATTGTGGTTTGTAGGATGTCATCCACGCACCATTACGTTTTCCCGTTCTTGGGAAAAAATCGGCATAAAATATAGACACTAAATCGCCTTTGTTGTCTATTATTTTGTATGTTAAAACATCTGCATGATATTTGTCAATCGTATTAATTTCTTCAAAATTTAAATCGAATAATTTATTGGCTATTGTAAACGCACCATTGATAACGTTTTCTAATTTGAAATAAGGTTTCAATTTCTCATCATCTAAACTGAATAACTTTTGTTTCAGCTTTTCAGAATAATAAGCACCATCCCATTTTTCTAACCTGTCAATATTATCTAAATCTTTAGCGAAATTTTCAAGGTTTTTAAACTCACGTTCGGCGGCTGGTTTTGCTTTTTCTAAAAGGTCATTCGAAAACTTTAAAACAGTCTCCGGGGTTTCTGCCATGCGTTCTTCTAATACAAAATGTGCATGTGTTTTGTAGCCTAACAAATTTGCACGTTCATGCCTAAGTTTTACAATTTGAAGCACATTATCTTGATTGTCTAAATCATCATTTTTAAAGGCTTTTGATCCAGCAGCAAGAGATATCTTTTTTCGTAACTCACGATTATCTGCATAAGTCACAAAAGGGATATAACTCGGGTAGTCTAAAGTGAATAGCCAACCTTCTTTTTCTTTAGATTCAGCTAATTGTTTAGCAGCCTCTTTTGTACCGTCGGGTAAACCAGATAAATCGTTTTCATCTGTAATTAGCATTTCAAATTTATTGGTTTCTGCTAATATGTTTTCTCCAAATTTTAATTTTAACTGACTCAGTTTTTTATCTATCTCTCTTAGTTTTTCCTTTTTATCTTCGAATAAATTAGCCCCATTTCTTGAAAAACTTTTATACTTTTTATCAAGGAGTGTTTGTTGTTCAGTGGTTAATTTTAATTCATTTTGAGAATCATAAACCACTTTAACACGCTTAAATAAGTCTTTATTTAATGTAATGTCATTACTAAACTCTGATAAAAGCGGTGATACTTCTTGAGCTATTTTTTGAATAGTTTCATTTGTTTCTGCAGAGTTTAAGTTGAAGAAAATACTTGAAATTCTATCCAATTGCTCTCCAGAAAACTCTAATGCTTCAATAGTATTTTCAAAAGAGGGTTTTACTTTATTATTTACAATTGCATCAATCTCTTTTTTCGCCAATTTAATGGCTTCTTTTATTGTAGGAAGATAATCTTCATTTTGAATTTTTGAGAATGGAGGCGTATTAAATGGTGTGTTGAACGGTATAATTAATGACTTTTTTAGCATTTTAATGAGAATATGTTATTTTTTTTAATGTATTATGCGTACATAATAATTTTTTTTATACATTAGCCAACGACAATTTAAAGAGTGACTAACTCAAAGAATTATTGTTAATAGCTACAAAAGCCTCGAATTACGTTCGGGGCTTTTTTTTGTTATAAATTTTTAGCTGATTCGTTTACTTTTATTTTTAAACCTTCCTTGTAAGCTAGAATTTTGTCTAAAACACATTTGTCAGAAGACCCAATAATTTGTGCAGCTAAAATACCAGCATTTTTCGCCCCATTTAAAGCTACAGTAGCTACTGGAACGCCACCTGGCATTTGAAGAATAGAAAGTACAGAATCCCAACCATCAATAGAATTACTGCTTTTTACAGGAACACCAATAACAGGTAATGGAGATAGTGAAGCAATCATACCTGGTAAATGTGCAGCTCCACCAGCACCAGCAATAACAACTGAAAAACCTCTGAGATGCGCATTTTTACCATAATCGTATAATTTTTCTGGAGTTCTGTGTGCAGAAACAATATCAACTTCTACTTCAATATCAAAACCTTTTAAAATATCAATCGCCTCTTGCATAACCGGAAGATCACTTTTACTTCCCATAATAACGCCTACTTTGCTCATAATTATTTGCTTATTACTTTAATAGTTTTTTTAACTTCCTCAGCAATTTTTCGTGCTTCATTCAAATCTTCATTTACTATGGTAACATGTCCCATTTTACGAAACGGACGCGTTTGTTTTTTTCCATAAATATGCGGTGTTACACCATCCATTTTCATTATAGATTCTATGTTTTCATAAACCACAGCACCTGAATAACCTTCTGCGCCAACTAAATTGACCATTACACCTCCAACTTTACTATCAGTTCGCCCCAAAGGTAAATCTAAAATAGCTCTTAAATGTTGTTCAAATTGCGATGTATAACTGGCTTCAATAGTTTGATGACCAGAGTTGTGAGGGCGAGGAGCGACTTCATTAATTAAAATATCGTCGTTTTGTGTTTGAAACATTTCAACAGCCAATAACCCAACATGATTGAATGCTTTTGAGGTTCTCAAAGCGATTTCCTGTGCTTTTTGAGAAACTTTATCAGAAATTCTTGCAGGACAAATCACATATTCCACTTGGTTGGCTTCTGGGTGAAATTCCATCTCAACAACAGGATACGTTTTAGTTTCTCCAGATGGATTTCTAGCAACAATAACCGCCAATTCATTTTTAAAAGGCACCAAATTTTCAGCGATGCATTCACCTTTTGGCAAGTCTTCCAAATCAGAAAGTTTTCTTACTACTTTTACACCGGTTCCATCATAACCAAATTGCGCAGCTTTCCACACAAAAGGAAACTTTAAACCGCCATTTTCAACGGCATCTTCAATTTCAGAAAGATAGGCAAAACGCGAAAAAGGGGCAGTTGGTAAATTATGATCTATATAAAACAACTTTTGCTTTGCTTTGTTTTGAATAGTTCTCAATGTTTTTGAAGACGGATAAACTTTTATACCGTCTTTTTCTAACGCTTCAAGTGCATCAATATTTACATTTTCAATTTCAATAGTTAGCAAATCAACTTGTTTTCCAAAGTTATAAACAGCATCATAATCCATCAAATTTCCTAAATGAAATTCATTACAAGCTATTTTGCATGGCGCATCATTATTAGCTTCTAAAACACAGGTATAAATATCAAACTTTCTGGTATTGTAAAGCAGCATTTTACCCAATTGGCCACCACCTAAAATACCGAGTTTGAAATTTGAAGAAAAGTAATTCATTTAAATACTTTTTACTGAAATTAAATAATGTTACGCAAAAATACACTTAAATCTTAAAATAGTTCCTAAATCGTAAATCAAAAAATCGTTATTAGCTAATCTATTGATTATCTTTGCATCTTGAAAAAATAATAACCTTGATAAAGCTTCACGATAAATATTTTAAACCATTTATTTCTGCTAAAGAAATTGATAATGCTTTAACTAAAATGGTTGGTCAAATTGCTGACGATATAGGTGATGAAATTCCTGTTTTCATCGGTATTTTGAATGGCTCTTTTATGGTGGTAAGCGATTTTGTAAAAAAATATCCTAAGCCGTGTGAAGTTACTTTTATTAAGTTAGCATCCTACGAAGGTGTAAAATCTAGTGAGGATATTCAACGATTAATTGGACTTACTCAAGATTTATCAGGTAGAACGGTTATTATTTTAGAAGATATTATTGATACCGGAAATACATTGGCAGAAGTACATCGCATTTTTGAAAATGAAAATGTAAAAACTCTAAAAATTGCCACATTATTTTACAAACCTGAAGCTTATAAAAAAGACTTTAAATTACATTACGTGGGTATAGAAATCCCTAATAAATTTATAGTTGGTTATGGTTTAGATTATGATGGATTGGGAAGAGATATTCCAGAAGTATATCAAATAAAAGAGACACAATACATGACGAATTTAGTGCTATTTGGCCCACCAGGAGCTGGAAAAGGAACTCAAGCAAATTTCTTAAAGGAAAAATATAACTTAGTACATATTTCTACAGGCGATGTTTTTAGATATAATATTAAAAACGAAACGGCTTTAGGTATGTTGGCTAAATCATACATGGATAAAGGAGAATTGGTTCCAGACCAAGTCACTATAGATATGTTAGAAGCTGAAGTTGAAAAAAATACCGATGCCGAAGGATTTATATTTGATGGTTTTCCACGTACCAATGCACAAGCGGATGCGCTAGATAAATTAATGGATAG
>TARA_R110002096_G_scaffold237751_10_pt1 | contig 27257 bp, 21 predicted proteins | sample TARA_R110002096 | Tara Oceans TARA_R110002096 (sample SAMEA4397295) | marine metagenome | biome: Polar Biome; feature: [DCM] deep chlorophyll maximum layer (ENVO:01000326); material: water (ENVO:00002006), including particulate matter (ENVO:01000060) such as... | depth 35 m
TCAGAAAGAGAGTCTGGGTATCCATTAAGTACTTTCCCAGCTGCTTCAATTAAATAAATAGTCGTTTCGTCACGATCGAAATTGCGAAAGTCTCTCATCATGTTACGCTTGGCAATTTCCGCAATAGAACCCGCCATTTCAACACCCGTAGGTCCTCCTCCAATCACAACATACGTTAGATGTGGTTCACGTTCTTTGGCAGTCGGTAATTGCTCAGCTTTTTCAAGCGAGAGTAAGATTTTCTCGCGTAATTTTAACGCGTTTGAAAGTGTTTTTAAACCCGGCGCATGCGCTTCCCAAGCTGAATTACCGAAATAATTGTATTTAGCCCCAGGTGCGAGTATTAAGTAGTCGAAAGAAATAGTGCGACCATTTTTTAGGGAAACAGAGTTTTCCGAAGAGTTGACATCAACAACTTCACCCAGTACTACTTTAATATTCTTCTGGTTCGTAAAAACCGCGCGAATCGGAGTTGCTATATCTCCTGGAGACAGGGCTGCAGTTGCTACTTGATATAAAAGTGGCTGAAATAGGTGATGATTAGTTTTGTCTATTAGCGTTACGTCAAATGTGTTTGAAGAAAGTTGTTTAGCAACAGCGATGCCGCCAAATCCGCCTCCTACAATCACTACTTTTTTAGCCATAATTAATACTCTCTTTGTTGCTGAGCTCGATTAGGTTCGTTGGTTGATGATTTGTCAGAATACTCGTCTTCTGGAATCTCAATGATAGGTGAGATGGCTTGATGAAGTTGGGATTTTGCTTTTCGTTCGAGAATTAATTGAAGTCTTTCCACTAAATCGGAAAGTCGAGCTTTCTTCTTTTTCTTTCGGTTTGTAATAAATCGTGCATAGAGCATCGATCCCGCAAAAATAACCAAAGATCCGATTATCATTGGAGGGGTATCATTTCCACCTTCTAAAAGACCCGCAGCAAACAGCATAAAAGCTCCGAAAGTAGAAGCTATAGCAGGGGCATAAAGTTTGTTATTTGTTTTCAAACTTTGCTTTATGCGAATGAGTATGGCATTTGAGCTTTCCTCAAGAATAACTTCTGGTGAACTCATAGATGCAATAAGTCGTGCTGGTCCTGAAGGCGCCGCTTTCCAGATTGTTCTATTCTTTCTATGCGAAAACTTACCTCTAGTATTAAAGTGAAATTCAATTTCCGCTTTAATTTCGTTCAAAACTTCGGGGCTTATAACATCTGGTTTTGCAAAGCCTAAAATTTCGGCATTACTAAAACCAGCATCTATAACAATGGGCTCTTCAACTGGAATCCCTTCATACTCGAGCATAGCTTCGTAAACAAAGACGCGGTCGAGGTTTAAAGAGTCGGTAATTTCAAAAAGGTTGGGATATTCCGTCTGTAAAGAAACACCTGCAGAAGCACTGGGGGCGTGACGATAGATTTTTTGGAATAGCGTGGCCCTATTTACAATTCTCTTTAATTCTTCGTCTGTAAGTTTGCCCATATTAGTTCATTTTTGCCTGTGCGTCAGTAATAAGTTCTGAGATTTCTTCTTTCGAAAATACTTCCTTCTTGTTGCAGTACTGACAAACCATTTCTTGAGAGTCTCCTTCCATTTCTTTTAAGTCATCAAAATTTAAAAGAGAAAGGGCATTTAGAAAGCGTTCACGTGAGCATCGGCAAAAGAAATCAACAAGTTGGCGAGATAGCTCTTTCACTTTTAATGGAGAAAGTGCTTTGTGCATAACGTCATCGATGTACTGCCCATCTTCAAAAAAAGTATTGATAGGTGGAAAGCCTGCCAATCGCTCTTGGAGCAAGTCTATTTGCCCATCTGGCGCGCCAGGTAAGCGTTGAAGTAAAAGTCCTCCAGCGTGTGTTACTTCCCCGTCATCATTCACGCCAACATCTAAAATTACAGCTGAAGGAATTTGTTCTGATTGAGCTAAATAGTGAGCAATATCTCCGGTAACATCACCTGTTTCAAGTTGAATAGAACTCGATCTAGGTTCAGCTTCGTTATAAAGAATTTTTGTAAAAGTGAGCACGCCTAAGCCAAGGCCATCTCCTAGCGTGGTTTCTGGATTTGTATAGTCAAGTTCTACAGCGGGATTTTGGACGTAGCCGCGTATCTCTCCGATGCTATTTGCCTCGGTAACTAAAAAACCAATCGGGCCATTTCCATCCATTCTCAACTGAATACGTTCTTCACCTTTAAGTTCGGATGCCAAAAGCATAGTTGCAGTTAAAGCTTTGCCGAGAATAACTGTATTGAGTAGTGATAGATTGTGATTCTTTCTGGCATCGTTAATAACATCGGTAGTTTTGACTACAGAAATTTTGAAATGCCCATCTTCAGTAATGCCTTTTATTAGACGGTCTTTCTGTAGAAATGCTTGCTTGTTCATGTTAATTAGGATGAATCGAGTAATGGATAAAAAAAAGCCCACTCATTTTTGTGAGCGGGCTAAAGATAAGGATTTTATTACTTCAAATTAGCGTCTATCAGTAAGGTACATTTCGCCTAAACGTCCTGAGAAATGACCTTTAGAGGAGTAGATTTTATGGATTTTGCCAACAGATGCAATTCTTTGTTCAGCTAAAATATTAGAAGCTTTGTGAGTAGGTATTTTATGCTCTTCCGCGTATTTCAAAATATTAAGGATAGTATCATAAATTTGCGCGGCTTTGTCTAAACAGCGTTGTTCGTTATAACCTTCAAGTTCGCCTGCAACATTTATCAAGCCACCAGCATTAATTACGTAATCTGGAGCGTAAATAATGCCTTTGTCTTGGAGCATCTTTCCGTGTTTGTCTTCGTCGTCTAACACATTATTAGCACCACCAGCGATAACGGGACACTTAAAAAGCTCCATGGTTTCGTCGTTAATTACGCCACCTAAAGCGCAAGGTGTGAAAATGTCGACATCAAGACCGTAAATAGCGTCTGGGGCTACCACTTCGGCACCTAGTTCGTTCGCTAGCTCGTTTGCCTTATCTTCATAAATATCAGAAATGAAAAGCTTAGCGCCCTCTTTGGCAGCGTGTCGCGCAAAATGAGAGGCTACATTGCCAGCGCCTTGCAAAGCAATTCTTTTTCCTTTTAGAGAATCACTACCAAAAGCTTTTTTTGCACAAGCTTTTGCGCCCATATATACGCCAAAACCAGTTACAGGAGATGGATTTCCACTGCCACCCATAGCCTTAGGTATTCCTGTTACAAATTTAGTCTCGCTATATACCCACTCCATGTTTTTTTCTTCCATCCCCACGTCTTCTGCGGTAATGTAGCGGCCACCAAGTCCGTCCACAAAGCGGCCAAAAGCTCTGAACAGCGCTTCCGATTTATCTTTGCGAGGGTCACCAATAATAACGGCTTTTCCACCGCCTAGATTTAGCCCCGTAATGGCGGCTTTGTAGGTCATGCCGCGAGAAAGTCGAAGAACGTCTTTAAGTGCGGCTTGCTCGCTCTCATAATTCCACATTCGAGTACCACCAAGCGCTGGGCCAAGGGTAGTGTCATGTATAGCAATAATTGCACGCAATCCAGTTTCAGGGTCAGAGCAGAGAACAACTTGTTCATGTTCTTTGGATTGAAGTGCGTTAAAAATCGGAAAATTTGGGTCGTTTGTTTTTGTATTCACAGAATCTAAAATTGACGTTTCAGTCATAACTTATTAATTATCATTAATTATAGAAAAACAGTATTGGAACCGCTTCCACAAAACTCTCATTTTAATCATCAATTTTCAAATTTAATACATCTATTTACGAACGGAAACATCTTATTATGGAATTATAGATTTAAAAAAAGCATTAAAAAATAAGGGTAACTAAGTTTATTAGCTGAATTGAGGATTTCAGGAGGCGTAAAAAATTAATTGAATTAAGTGTAAAGCAGTATTCCGCATTTTAGTTAGTAAATTGTATTTTAAAGTAATTGATGTGCAAAGCACATTGGCATGTTGGTTTGAGCGCCACAAAGCCTTTTATGTATAAAAATAAAAAAACGATAAACCATGTCTTTCCGCTGGGTATTCTCACAGCCGGGCCAGGATATCCATACGCCTGCTCTAGAGCAGAAGTTAGGTGTTCCAGCCAAGATAGCCGAGTTACTCGCTATTCGCGGCATAGATACATTTGATGATGCAAAACTCTTTTTCAGACCTACGATAGATCGACTCCACGATCCTTTTTTAATGAAGGATATGGACGTTGCTGCAGAACGGCTAGCATTAGCTATTCGTAACAGAGAAAAAGTACTTGTTTACGGCGATTATGACGTAGACGGTACCACTGCTACGTCTTGTGTTTATATCTTCTTGAAAAAATTCGGAGTTGAAGTAGATTTCTATATTCCCCACCGCTTTAAAGAAGGTTACGGTATCAATCAAGAAGGAATACAGTACGCTGTTGATATGAAAGCGAACTTAATTGTTTCGGTAGATTGCGGGATTACGGCCATTCAAGAAGCAAAAGATGCGAAAGCTAAAGGCATCGATTTAATAATTTGTGATCATCATACTGTTGGCGATGAAATTCCAGACGCAGTAGCTGTTTTAGATCCAAAACGACCAGATTGCACCTACCCTTTTGATGGGTTGTCGGGAGCAGGTGTAGGTTTTAAGTTGATACAGGGTACGTTGAAAAAGCTTGGGTTGAAGGCAAAAGAAGCGTACCACTTTCTTGATTTAGTAGCGATTTCTATAGCCTCAGATATTGTACCCATTGTTGATGAGAATAGAATTCTGATGAAGGCGGGGTTAGAAATTCTGAAAAAGAATCCAAGAATTGGAATTTCTGCGCTGTTAGATTTAATAAAAATGCCACGCGCCGATATCAATACTACAAAAATCGTGTTTTCGGTTGGTCCGAGAATTAATGCTGCTGGGCGAATGGGCGACGCCACCACGGCAGTACGTCTTATGCTTTCTGAGACTGAAGCAGAAGCGAAGGCGTGTGCATACGAGCTAGAATCGGTGAATATGCGCCGTAGGGAAACCGACAGCAAAACGATGGAAGAAGCTTTAGGTCAGATTGACCAAGACTTAGATTTAGAGCAAACTTCAACTATGGTTCTGTATAAAGAAGATTGGCACTTGGGTGTTATTGGGATTGTAGCTTCGCGTCTTGTTGATTTATATCACCGACCGGCTATAATGTTGAGTAGTGTTGAAGGTGTAATAAAAGGATCAGCTAGAAGTATTAAAGGTTTCAATATTTATGATGCTCTAAAGAAATGTGATGATCTTTTAGAGCAGTTTGGAGGGCATGAGTTTGCAGCAGGTTTAACTTTAAAAGAAGGTAAGCTTACCGAGTTTCAACGTAGGATGAATGAAATAGCCCATGTTGATCTTTCTGAGAATAGTTTTGAGGCGGAGCTATCTATTGATGCTAAATTGGATATTGAAGAGATTGACATGAAGTTTTGGAAACTTCTAGCTCAGTTCGAACCGTACGGCCCTTCAAACTTAAGGCCAATTTTTGTAAGCGAAAATGTACACGTAGTTGGAGTGCCTACCGTGGTTGGAAATGGGCACTTAAAAATGAAAATTAAGCAAGGAGATTCGGGTGTATATGATGCCATTGGCTTTAATATGCACGAATACCTCCCTTTTGTACGCAGTGGTGAATTGTTCCATATTGCGTATGTTTTAGAAGAAAATAACTGGAATGGAAGACGAACTTTGCAGATGAGACTAAAAGATATTCATCAAAATTGAATATTCAAGCATTTCTGTATTGTATGTAGTTTAGAAAGAAGCTATATTTGCCGTCCTTCTGAATGGGACTGTAGCTCAGTTGGTAGAGCAACGGACTGAAAATCCGTGTGTCGGCGGTTCAAACCCGCCCGGTCCCACAAGAACATAAAGCCTTGAGTTACATTTGTAGTTCAAGGCTTTTTTTATGGTTAAAACTCCCTATGCCTTTATATAATATCAGAGCTCTTTATCCAATAAATACCCTTTCCTGACCCACTCCAGCACTAAATTCTCGGTTATTCTAGAAAGTTGTGACGTGAAATATTCTTATTTTATAATCCATGAAAGTTTTTGAGTTTAAGTATATATTCTAATATATACTTAGATACAGATTGTTAGATTAATGAATATTCATTTGAGGTTTCTTGCAGACCTTACTTTTTACATCAGAAGCCAAAAGCTTAGTTTATTGAAGATTTTTAGATAAAACCCCTTTAGAAATTCTAATTCATGCTGATAAGCGTATAAATGATAGAAGAAGTAAAAACAAGAAATGTATTACTAACATCAGCAGGCCGAAGAACTTATTTGGTTCAGTACTTTAAGGATGCACTAAATGGTAATGGAAAAGTTTACTCCTCAAATTCAGAGTGGAGTACCGCTCTGGAAGTAGCGGATCAGGGGGTTATTAGTCCTAGAATCTACGATGAAGAATATATTCCGTTTCTAATCGAGTACTGCCAGCAAAATAACATTTCAGTTATTATTCCTCTTTTCGACATCGACTTACCTGTTTTGGCTAAGGCTAAGCATTTGTTTAAAGAACTAGGAATTTCTGTTATCGTATCCGAGTTTGAAGTAACTCAAATATGCAACGATAAATGGCAAACGTATCAGTTTCTTGTTGAAAATGGGATTAACACCCCCAAGAGCTTTATTGAGTTAGCTAAAGTAGAAACTGCGCTAAAAGAAAAAGCTATAAACTTCCCGCTAATTATAAAACCGAGATGGGGCATGGGCTCGATGTCTGTTTATAAAGTTGAAACGGAAGATGAATTGAGGGTTCTTTATAGAAAGGTTTATAGAGAAATAAGGGATAGTTATCTGCAATATGAGTCACAGTCAGACTATCACCACACTATAATTATTCAGGAATGCTTGGCTGGACAGGAGTATTGCCTAGATGTTGTCAATGATTTAGAGAAAAATTATATAACAACTTGGACAAAAAAGAAATTAGCCGAAAGAGCTGGTGAATCGGATTGTGCGATTACTGAAAAGAACGAAGCACTAGAGGTTTTGGGAGAGAAAGTGTCCATTGCATTAGGGCATATTGCGAATTTAGATGTCGATTGTTTTTTGGTAGATGAAATACCATATGTTATTGAGTTGAATTGTAGATTTGGTGGCGCGTATCCATTCAGTCACATTGCTGGGGCAAATTTACCGGCCGCAATTTTAAAATGGCTTGATAACAAAGATGGTAAAAGTGAGCTAGCTGCATACAAAGTCGGTATAAAAGGGCATAAAGATATTACGCTGATGCAAATGTTGGAAGGAAGAGCAGAGGTTTTAAATAATATTCTTGAATTGCAGATTATAAGTAGCTGATCTTAAAAGCACCATGGATACGCTTACACACTTTTAATTTTGTAGCGGAAAGAACTAGATTAGGACGTATTTGACTTTCTTTAGTAGTACAGATACATAATTTTTCTAATTTCAAACTTAACAAAAGCGCTTTTCTATGTTGATTTGAATAGATACACCGCAAAAAATTATACAACTATCCATAAGTATCTAAATACACTGAAAGAAGTGACGGAAAGAATAAATTAAATTCATACATTAAGATTTTCTAATAAAAGCCGATAAGTTTTATGAGCCTTGGGCCACAAAATTAATCAGATGGGTATGAACAGAATATTAATAGTTGAAGACGATATGCTTTTAGCACTTGTAGAAGAGCGTATTGTTAAGAAAATGGGCTATGAAGTAATAGCTAAAGCAAGCAATGCTAAAGATGCATTCCGATTTATTGATGAGTTAAAGCCAGATATCATCCTTATGGACAATCAGTTATTAGGCGAATTACACGGTTTAGACATCGTTGAAAGAATGCGCAACGAGGGTAACTTAACTCCAGTTGTATTTATTTCGGGTGAATGCAATTTAAGTCAGCAAGAACGTGCGCAAAATCTAAACTGTGTTGATTACTTGGTGAAGCCTATTTATAGTGATTCGCTTTACGAACCTTTAGAGCGCGCCGTAGATATAGCAAAAGAATTAGCGATGTACGCCGCTTAATAAGCTACATCATGTTTTAAAACGACTCTTCCAGTCTGCTTTCCCGCAAGAATTAAATCAATCTCAGTCATAAGGTCGTTTAAGCCAACTTTTTTCACCCATTCTTCAGGAAAACTCGTTTGAACTTCAGCAATGTCATTCCAAATACTGAGCCGTAAGGGCATTTTGGTTATCCCAGAATCAATTCCTAGTAAACTTAGGCCTCTCAAAATAAACGGGTAAATATTGGTGTTCAATTCGTGACCAAGTATATTACCACAGCAAGCTATAGCGCCATCGGGCTGAACTTGCGGAATGATGGCTTCTAACATCTTTCCACCTACTGTGTCAATTGCGCCAGCAAAAATGCCTGCATTAAGTAATCGATTTTTATCTGGATATACATCATCTCTATGAATGACACTAGAAGCACCAAGAGCTTCTAAAGCTTCTTGTCTGTCAAGTTTTCCAGTTGCGGCAATTACCTCAAAGCCAAGTTGTGCAAGTTGATAAACCGCCATGCATCCCACACCTCCGGTAGCTCCTGTAACCAAAATAGGACCAGAATCTGGAGTAATGAGTTCTCGTTGAAGTCGGCGTACGCCATAAGCGGCCGTGTATCCTGCGGTTCCAAAAACCATGCTTTCAAATAAAGAAAGTTCATCAGGAAGAGGAACCACCCAGCTGGCGGGAACACGAATATATTCTCCGAAGCCACCAAATGTATTCATTCCTAAATCGTAACCCGTGATAATAACTTTTTGGCCAGACTTGAATGCTCCTGAATCATCGGTTTCTATGATGCCAGCTGCATCTACTCCAGGAATAAATGGATAGTACCGAGAAACACCTTTATTACCAGATGCGGAAAGACCATCTTTATAATTGAGTGAAGAATAATGAACTCTAATCAGGACGTCATTTTCGGGTAATGACTCAATTGGAACCTCTTTTATTGATCGTGAGAATGTTCCGTCTTGGTTTTCTTCAATCCACAATGCTTTGAAATGGGTAGCCATCTTACTTTATAATCTTTTTTATGAGTCCAAGTTTTCCATCATAGGGTGCATAGCGAATTGGGACATCTGGCCAAAATGGTTTTTTCATCACGCTTTTTTGATGTGAAAACGAATCAAAGCTAGCCTTTCCATGGTAAGAGCCAAAGCCACTTGCTCCCACACCGCCAAAGCTAAGGTGATGATTTCCAAGTTGGGCAATTGTGTCGTTTACTGCACCTCCACCAAAAGAGATTTCAGAGAGAATTTGCTGCTCCAGTTCTTCATTATTGGTAAAAATGTAAAGCGCTAGTGGCCGCGGATGGAGGTTAATCTTGTCAATACAATCATCAACAGATTGATAAGTAAGGATTGGTAATATTGGCCCAAAGATTTCCTCTTGCATCACCGCATCACTCCAAGAAACATGATCCAAGATAGTTGGTGCGATGTACAGCTCAGAGCGATCAACTTCTCCCCCAATTACAACTTCACCGTCCCTTAAATAGCTTTCTAAGCGTTCAAAATGAGCGTTATTTATTATGCGAGGATAATCAGGGCTATATATCGGGTCCTCGCCGTAAAACGAAATAATCGCTTCTTTTAAATGAATGATAAACTCTTCTTTTATACTTTCATCAACCATTAAGTAATCGGGGGCTACACAAGTTTGTCCAGCATTTACAAATTTCCCCCAAGCAATACGTTTGCCCGAAATTTCTAGGTTTGCAGTTCGGTCAACAATACAAGGGCTTTTTCCTCCTAACTCAAGGGTCATGGGTGTTAAATTATCAGCCACTGTTTTCATGATAATTCTGCCAACACGAGTGCTTCCCGTAAAAAAGATGTAATCAAACTTAAGCTGAATGAGCTGTTGTGCTTCTTCAGCCCCTCCCAAAACAACATCAATTAACCGTTCATCAAAGTACGTTTTGAAAAGCTTTGCAAGCGTTTGAGATGTGTTTGGAGTAAGTTCCGAGGGTTTTAAAATCGCCGTATTGCCAGCAGCAATTGCCCCAACGAGTGGTTGGAGAGTTAATAAAATGGGATAGTTCCAAGGTGCGATGATTAACGCATTTCCATAAGGCTCAATTATGACAAAGTTTTTGGATGGAAAGTTGACCAATGAAGTTGAAACAGATTTTGGTTTTGCCCAATTTGCTACATTCTTAATCGCATAGTTGATATCGGTAATTACTAGACCAATTTCAGTTCCATAGGTTTCAAACGCGGATTTTCTAAAGTCTTGGTGAACAGATTCAACGAGTAAGTCTTCATTTTCAGTAAGAAGATTTTTTAGAATTTTAAGTTGTTCAATTCTAAAAGAAACGTCTTTGGTAGCACCTGATCGGAAAAAGGTGCGTTGAGCGTCGAGTTTGGTTTGCAGGCTATTCATTTTCTGTTTTCCTTCCAGTAAATGTAGTCATAGAGTCGTACACCTTAAAGAGTTTTCCGGCCACGAAATCATAAATTTTAGAAGGTAGAACCCCGCGAATAAAAGGCGAAAGTTTCACCATAAAGGGTTCTCGAAGATGCTTTTTATTATGCTCAATAGCGTCTAGAATTTTGTTAGTAATGCTTTCAGGATCCAAGAGTGGCATAAATAATGGAGCCTTTACTCCAGCAAACATGCCGGTATTAATGTAGCTAGGCATTACGGTAAGGACACGAAGATTTTTGGAAATTTGAGCAAGTTCAAGCCTTAAAGAGTCAGACCAGCCCGTTGCAGCCCACTTACTTGCGGCATAAACAGTCATTCCAGGATTTGGCGTCATTGAGGCTGCAGATGAAATCGTGATGATATGCCCAGATTTATTTCGAATCATGGCAGGGAGAAAGGCTCTAGTAACGAACATCACGCCCAAAGAGTTAACTCCCATTGTACGCTCAATATCTTGATAAGAGTGCTCGGAAAAAGCTTTTCCAACTACAATTCCTGCATTATTGATAAGAATATCTACAGTTCCAATGTCTAGAAGTACTTGATGGGCCGATTCCGAAACGCTATCAGAGTTGCACACATCTACCACATTAGTAGAAACACAAAAGCCTTCGCTGGTTAAAATAGCGGCAGCTTTAAGGAGTGCATCCTCGTTAATGTCCCACATAACGAGATGTTTTGCTCCACGTTGTAGGGCTTTTCTACCCATCAAAAAACCAATACCGCTTGCGGCACCAGTAACCAAAACGGTTGTATTTTTAAACGAAGCCATATGATGTCCTAAAGTTTAGTAGGATAGTAACTATATCTGACCAAAAAGTTAAAGTAAGTTTGAAATGCAAAGATTTATCAAAGATGAAGCGAGGTGTAAAAATTCTAGAACTTTATATGTATAATCCAGCCAAGTCAGGTTTAATAAATTAAAACACATGAAAAAATTTACTCTGTTATTATTTCCAGTATTACTGATACTGGGATGCCAAAAATCTAATGTTGATGATGTAGTTTCTGAAATCACAAAAGAATCGCTAATGAATCACATTTCTGTACTATCGTCAGATGAGTTTGAAGGACGAGGAACAGGCGCGAGTGGTGAGCAAAAAGCCGTAGAATATATTGTGAATCAGCTCAAAGAAATTGGAGCAACTTCGGGGGTTCCTGATGGTAGTTTCATTCAACCATTTCCATTATTGGGCCAAAAAACGGTGAACTCGAGCATGAAAATTACTCGATCAAATAAAAAAACCGTAGTTGGCGATTTTAAGTATTTCGATGACTTTGTTGCATGGCCAGCCAACGAAGGCGACATGGTAGATATTAGCAACGCTGAGTTAGTTTATGTTGGGTATGGAATCCAGGCTCCCGAAGAAAATTGGGATGACTTTAAGGGAGTTGATGTAAAAGGAAAGATTATCCTTATTAAGAATAATGATCCTGAATACGATGAGAATCTATTTGGTGGAAAAACGAGGTTGTATTACGGTCGCTATACTTATAAGTACGAAAAAGCTAAAGAAATGGGCGCGTTGGGTGCTATTGTAATACACACTACACCAACAGCCGGTTATGGTTGGAATGTAGTTTCGAATAGCTGGAGTAGAGAGCGATTTTACGTAAAAAGTGCACCTGGTGCCGACAAAGGTGCCACCGAAATGAACGGCTGGCTAACTTATGGCGCTAGTAAAAAGCTTTTTGAACGTGCAGGCATAGACTTGGATAAAATGCTAGAAAGTGCAGACAGCCCAGACTTTAAACCAGTTACACTCAAAAATACTGCACTTTCTGTGAAGTTAGAAGCTAGCTACAGAGAGATAAATGCAATGAATATTGTGGCAAAAATTGAAGGTAGCGATACTAAGCTAAAAGAAGAGTACCTCTTATTAAGTGCACATTTCGATCACCTTGGCATTACAAATCCAATAGATGGTGACTCCGTAAATAATGGTGCAGAAGATAATGCGGCTGGTGTAAGTGCTCTTCTAAACATGATGAAAGGATATAAAAAACTTCAATCAGAACTTAAACGAAGCGTGTTAGCTACCATTGTAAGCGCTGAAGAAGTTGGTTTGTTGGGCTCGCAGTATTGGGCAGAAAACCCAACAGTTAGCCCAGGTAAAATTGCGGGTAATATAAATTTAGATGGTACTAACGTATATGGCGAAACAAGCGATGTTGTTGTAATTGGCTATGGAAGAAACACCCTCGCTGATTTGGTTGTTGAAGAAGCTGCCAAAGAAGGAAGAAGTGTAAAACCTGATGCGCATCCTGAGCAAGGTATATTTTATCGCTCGGATCACTTCAACATGGCTAAAGTGGGTATTCCTGCTATTTTCCCAAATCCAGGAACAGAGTTTGTGAGCAAGACTAAGGAAGAAGTCGAAAAAATTGACAGTGTTTCTACAGCAAATTACCATTCTGTTAACGACGAAGTAAATGAGTATTGGGATTTATCTGGCGCAGTGAAAGACGCTCGTTTATTCTTTAAAGTAGGCTTAAGAGCTATCAATGCAGATCAACTTCAAGCTTGGAAGGCTGGCGATGAATTTGAAGCTGCAAGATTGAAATCAATAAGTAAATAATTAAACCTAAATCATTACTAACTATGTTACGATTAATACTAGGAACGTTTTTATTGGGCGCAATTAGCGCATGCGGGAGCTCACCAACTCCTCAAGATGCTTTTGTTACAAAGCTTGGCAATGACACCCTTGCGGTAGAAACTTTTGAAAAAACAGCCACCGGGATGAATGCGAAAGTGATGTTAAGAAGTCCAAAAACATCACTTAAATCGTACCAGCTCATCATGGACAACGAAGGTGGTATTCAGCAAATGACGACTGTGAGTCATGCTCCAGAGCTTGGTTTTTCTGATGAAGGGTCGGTGATTCAAACTGTTGTTAGAGAAGGTGATAGCTTAAAAGTTGAAACGGAGACAAATAACGGATTACGCACTAGAAAAGTAGCGTACAAGTCTGGAACGCTTCCATTTATTGATATGGTACATTGGCCATTTGAGTTAGGTTTACAGGCTGCAAAAGCATCTGGGCAAGACACCTTACATCAATACTTATTATCTGGAAATAATATTTCGGATTTCATCATAGCTCGGATTGGACAAGACTCAATGACCATTCGTCATCCATCTAGAGGAGTAATGGGAGTAGATGTAGATAAAGTTGGTAATCTAAAGCAACTAGATGCTGGACTTACAACACGAAAGCTGATAGTGTATAGAGAAAGTAATGTAGATATTGATGGAATTTCGAAGAGATTCGCCCAATTAGATCAAAAAGGTAACTCGTTTGGTTCTCTATCTGGTGCTGAAGTCGCAGAAGCTAAAGTTCACAATGCAGACATACGCATCGAATACGGAAGTCCACATAAGAGAAACCGAGCTATTTTTGGCGGAATTGTAGGTTGGGGACAGTTATGGAGAACAGGAGCCAATAGAGCCACTCACTTTTCTACAAGCAAAGATTTAAAGATTGGAAGTGTCAAAGTTCCAGCTGGCGAATACACTCTATATTCTATTCCAGAGGCTGATGGTGGTTTGTTGATTATAAACAAGCAAACAGGCCAGACTGGTACAACTTATAACCAGGCTAACGATCTTGCCCGAATACCGATGAAGATTTCTAAACAGGATGAAGTAACTGAAGTTTTTACTATCAAAGCAGAAGAAGATGGCAAAAATGGTGTGCTGAAATTAATTTGGGATCAAACGGTATTTTCTGTGAATTTTAGTGTGCAATAAAAGGTTATACCCAAGAACCAAGGTTTTTAAAACATTAGAATGAATATTGAAGTATGGTCTGATGTAGCATGCCCTTTTTGCTACATCGGCAAACGCCATTTAGAAAAGGCTATTGAGCAACTGGAAATAAAGAACGACGTTTCTGTAACCTGGAGAAGTTTTCAACTAGATCCTTCAGCTGCATTAACCACCGATAAATCTATTTACGAGCTTTTAGCTACTAAATATGGTAAGGATATACAGTGGGCTAAAGAAATGAATCAGAACGTTGTTAAAACCGCTGCAGAGGTTGGTTTAGCATACAACATTGATGGAATTAAGCCCACCAATTCTTTCGTCGCTCATCGTTTAATTCACCTTGCAAAAAGTGAAGGTAAGCAAGATGAAATGAAGGAAGCTCTTTTATCAGCCTACTTTGTAGAAGGAAAACACACGGGCGATAAAAAGACGCTAGCAGAAATTGCCGCATCGGTTGGTTTGAATGCTAAGCGAGTAGAAGAAGTACTAAACAGCAATGAGTACGAAGAAGCTGTTCATGCGGATATTGCTCAAGCTCAACAGTATGGTATTTCTGGGGTTCCATTCTTTGTGATTAACAAGAAATACGGAATATCGGGAGCGCAACCGATCTCTAACTTTGTGGAAACGTTGAGCAAGGTAAGAAGTGAAGAAGCTTCAAGCTGAATCGGCGAATAAATAATTTGATAATGAGACGAGGGTTCTGCAATTTTGGAGCCATTAAGTAAGCAATTAGTATAGCAATCTGTGACTATAGACCTGTTTCAACCTACCCGTGAGACGCAAAAGGATATTATAAATTCTGCCATTGTAGAAACTCCGCCTCAAAACCCAGGAGTGTATACCATGTACGATCGCAAAGATCAGGTGTTATACATTGGCAAAGCAAAGGATTTATATAAGCGAATTACGTCTTATCGATACTCTAAATCCAAGAAAGTACAGCGCATGATTGCTCATGTAGCTCGTATCGGTTTTGAGATTTGCAAATCGGAAACGGATGCTATTCTACTCGAAAACTTACTTATTCGATCGTTGCGTCCTCCTTTCAACACTGTAAATAAAAAGCCAGAAACCTACTATTACATCTCTTCCATCCGGAGTGGAAATAAAAGAGAGTTTAGGTTGTCGATGCGACAACTTCAGGATTATCCCCGTTGTTATGGTTGTTTTAAAGGGCATTTGAGAGTTCGAAAAGGACTCGGCGCATTGCTTAAATTTCTATTTATGATGGATAACCCTATCGACAGTGCGCATTATTTGCCTACGCAATTAGTAGGAAGAATAGCTCCAATGCGATTTAAGATTAAACTTTCGGATGAAATCGGCGTTCGGGTACATCAACTCTTAGAAGGCACTTCCTCTCTGTTTCTAGATGAATGCACCGAATTGGTACAAACAGTGAATTTTGTGGATCGATTTACAGTCAAATATTTCGAAAAGGAATTAGAGCATTTAAGCATGTTTTACACCCTTGGGCCAGCTCGTAATCACCTAATGAAAACAGCTTTGGGCTTGGATTCTGCACTTATTCCACAGGATCAAATCGACGATTTACAAGTTCTGCTTTCAAAACAAGAGACAGACTTGGGACTGAAATCGTAGGTTAAGGGTCTGCCCTATTTCATCATTTTAAAAGAAAACCACCCGAGCAGTAGAATTCCAGAGCCTAGAACAAGCCAAAGTAAAAGGGAATTGTCTAAAAAGCCGAGGGGTTTGGTTTCAGCTTCTTTGGAAATAACTTCTCTATCTTCATCTACTGAAATTGAACTCACAGAGTCGGGGATAGAATCCTTGAAATAGTTGATATCGTATTTTGGCTTATGCAGACTTTTATCGCCATAGCTAAGGTAATAGTCGCCACTTCCTATAAACCTAGCTAAAAGTTCATATGCAGGGCCAGATGCGAGAACAGAACTAAAGTTTAGTGGCTGATTGTCATAATTTCGAATAATCAGTTTAAAGCCATTCGTAATTATAGGCGAAAACGTAGTTACTGAGGTTTCTCTAGAATTAAGAATTCCTGTAGTTAAATGGCGATATACATAACGAATCCCTTTGTCGGTTTCTAAGCTATCTGTGAGGTAAGAGATGGAAAAAGGTCGGTAAAAGTCGGCTTTAGTATCAAAATCTAGGGAAAGCTCAGAAACAGGAACGGGAAACTCAGTGAAAAAAGTAAGAACTGACTGTTTACGTTCTGTATGAGTTTCGTAATGTACTCGCTGAATTTTATAAGAGTTTAGCACTCCCAGAGATGGCGCGTTGTTTGTGATGAATGTTCGAGAAATATTAGGCTTCTTGTCATCGCTATCAATGCTTAACCGAATGTAGGCATAATTGATGGTTGGGAATTTGAGGGTGTTATACTCAAACTCAGTGTCGTCAGTTTTGATTGAAAGTATGCGAGAATTTTCAGCAATAGAAAACCATTCGGTCTGATTATGGGATCCCTCAGCCTCAACACGCCAATCGTAGTTTTGATGTTGAATTTCTAATCGAATCTCATTTAATGTGGTGTTTTCAGGAACTTTGTAGGTATAATAGTATCGACTATTCTTTTTGGATTGATTTACGAGCGTGAAAGCAATGTTTTGAGTGTGGTCTTTCTTGGAAAGTATATTGAGGATGTAGGGTACTTCTTGATATGTGAGGTTGGAATTTTTCTTGAGAATTCGAACATCAGACAGATTGGATTTTGAAAGCTGGAAATTTTCCAGAGGATACTGAAAAGAATGCCACTGTTCAGTTACGCCGAACAATTTCTGTTGATATCTTTCAACATCTTGCCCATAAAGAACTGTTGAAATACAGAGCAGGGCTAGGGTTAGTAGAAAGTTACTCTTCATCTTCACCAAAAATAGAAGTTTTATATTTGTTGTATAGAAACGAGATTATCAATAATAACACTCCTAATGCTACAAAAAGAATGGTTTTTGAAATAGTAGAAAGCTCGCTAACATCATAAAGGAACAGCTTTAATAACGTGACACCAAAAATTGAAATAGCACCAATTCGAAGGTGAGGCGCCTTTTTGATAATTCCAAGAACGATGAGCATCAATGCATAAACACCCCACAAAATACTTAACCCAAGTTTATAGGTGTTTTGGGAGCCAGAAAGATCTAGCCAGTGAATTAGCTCCGCACTTAAAATCCAAATTAAGGTAAAGTGCAGAACACCATCATAAATTTTGAAAATCAGGTTGTCTGAAAAGAGCTTATCGACCACTTTTTTCATAGAAAAAAGCAGAATGCCGCCCAAACCAAAACAGATATATCGGATAATTAGGTTAAATGAATTTTGTTCAAAAATAGACTCTGGCGATGAAGCTATATAGAGCTCGCGTAAATCTTTAAGTTCAAATATTCCAACTCCACAAAAAATAAAAACTGAGAGTGTGCTTAACACAAGAGCGACCTTGCCTACATTCGGGTCCTTTACCTTAGTAAAATTTATAAAATTAAAAATGCTTAGAAATACAAAGGTGTAGCAAATTTGCCAAATAAAGGAGAAAGAGCTAATTGCATGATCGGAAATTAAACCATAACCGTTTTCCTCTGCAATTCGTGTTGTATAAGAAATCAAATCAAAGTAATAAACAATTTCTAAGCGTAAACCATTGTAGAGTGCTAAGAGAAGAACCGCTGGAATGGCCTTGTTAATGAAATTGAAGAAAGTAGAATTAGGATTGAGATAGGAGCTTTCGGTCCATTTTTTGTTGGTATAAAAAATGGCAGAAAAACCTGCTACAAAAAGCATAGAGGTAAGAAAAGTGGTGTTCCAAATTGGTAGGGTTTGGTTTTCTGAAAATACATAATAACCAGTGCTCCAGTCGTCCAATAAGCTTGCTGAAGCAAGGAACATGAGCGGATAGGAAAGTTTCTCATACACAGAAGAAAGTTTCGAGCGACCAATCCAAAACAATAGTGTGGCTTCTAAAACCCAAATAATGGAAACCCAGCTTCCATCAAGTTGTACAGGTACTGTAAGTGTTAGGAAAACTAAAACGAGTCCAGATACAAAATTTTGGAGCTCACGAGATTGCAGATGCTTTTTATAAACTACGATACTTACCAAAAAGTGAATCAATGCATTGACAAAGGTGAAAACTCCCTGAAATGCTTCGCCGGTTTCATGTTCAAATAGAAGGAGATAGCCTAACCCGAAGAACAACGAAGAGTTCATCAGTATCATAGCTATATCGCCTTTAGAGAATGGCTCACTTTTAAGGAGTTTATAGCCGAGAAATGTGGCGTAAAAAGTAAGGTAGTATAGTGAGATAAAAGAGAGAGCTAGAATCAAATCCTCACTAGATGAATACGAAGAGAGAATCCATGAAAAAACTATCAACCATGTAAATACAAACGCAGAGTAGTAGAGTAATTTCCAATATCGCTGTAGCGCAATAATCAGAATGCCAATGTTAGCTAGGCCAATATAGGATAACAAAATGATGGCTTCTCCAGAATCATTACTTAGCAGGAAGGGAACTGCATAGGCACCTACTAAACCAAAAATAGCAATAACTTCTTTGTTATACTTAATGGCAGCAAAAACGGTAAATGCCGTAAAAATGACCATTAGTATAAAAGCGAGTGATTGCGGAATGAGCGCATATAACGAATAGGCGGCAAAAGTCACTAAATATAAACTTGCCATAGCACCACTTACTAAAACAGCGCTAAAACTGAGATACTTTTCTTTGAGCTTGAAGCCGAAAAGGAGAAGAACAAACCCAATTACATATCCCAGAATTATTCTTGTTAATGGGCTAATAAGGTTGTTTTCGATCGCGTAATTAGCTCCAATTCCCACTCCAATGACGGTGATTAAAATTCCGATTTTGTTTATGATATTTTCGCCAATAATCTTCTCTAGATTAAACGCTGGAGCTTGACGTTTTTCAAGAATTTCATCGGGTTTGTCGGAATAAACGGGAGGATTAGAAATATTCTCATTTGGTAACTCGGCTTTGATAGAGGTTTTCTTATCTAACTCGATGGCGATTTCTTCAAGAATATTGGATGTCTTACCTTCGGTGGGATTATTCTTGGTTTTAAAAGACTCTTTCAGTTTTAAAGCCCGTAATTCTACACGCAACAACTCAACTTCGGATTGTAGAGCTTCTTGCCTATTCATAAAAGAATTCAGCTTTTGTTGTAGACGGTCGAGGTCGTTATTCTTGTCGCTCATAGAAAGTGGATTGTTTGCTCATCGAGAGTAAACTCTTTTTGTGATAGAGTCAAAGTAAAGTACAATTCTTTACTTAATCTATACAAAGTGTTGGCGATAAATAATAGGAGGTATTCAAGATATGAACTAAATAGAATAACCCGTATTTTTGGAACTAATAGGGAACCCCATTCATGTCTCATTCCTCAGCTGACTCTTCAGCACCGTTTAGTAATAACTCCACTCAGAAAGAATTATATGCAGTTTGCGCAGCTCTCTTTGCATTAGGCATCGCTTTTTCTACGTGGGCATCCCGTGTGCCCGATGTGCGAACTGCCGCTTTTTTAACTGCTGCAACTTTAGGTTATGTATTACTGATTAGAGGTTTCGGCGCCTTGTTGATGATGCCGGTCGTAGCCATCACGATTAAATATTTTGGCGCAAAAAAAACGGCTCTAATTTCAGGTGTTGTTGTAGCGGTTTCGTTAGTTCCGATTTCCTATTCTAGTGGCTGGGTAAGTTTGGCCATTCTTTTGTTTTTAGTTGGTGCAGGCTCAAGTAGTTATAATATTGCGGTAAATGCTCTAGGTGCCAAAGTTGAACTAGAAAGCGGAAAATCTCATATGTCCAAAATCCATTCGTGGTTTGGTGTTGGGAATTTATCGGGCGCTCTTTTAGGCACGTTAGCAAAGTATTATAGTGTCTCAACAAACATTCACTTTGGCTCCATCTCAATATTTTTATTAGCTACGGTTTTTATTACCTATCGATTTCTTCCTAATGATACACCACATCCAGATGCCGTTCGCTCAAAATTTAAGTGGCCACATGGTGGATTGGTTGCAATCGGCTTAATCGCCTTTTTAGCATCTTCCATAGAGAGTTCGGTGAATAACTGGGTAGCTGTTTTCTTTAGCGATCATATAAAAGTAAGCGAAGGGTTGGTTCCTGTAGGCTATACGATGTTTGCTGGAGCTTTGCTAGGAATGCGTTTATTTGGCGACAGACTTAAGATGAAATTTGGCGCAAAAAAATTGATTGTTTCAGGTTCTTTATTAGCTACTTGCGGACTTATAACAGCAGTTCTTGCCCCTAATATTGTGGTTGCAGCAATTGGCTTTTTTGTTACTGGCGCGGGAGTGGCTCTTAATTTCCCGATGGTTTTTAGCGCTGCAGGTCGAGAAGGAGCGGTTGCCCTAACATCTGTAGCTACCTTCGGTTATGTCGGTGGAATGGTCTCGCAACCATTAATGGGCATGATTGTAACAGAATTTGAAACGGTTGGGGGATTCACCTTTATAGCCACACTTACACTGATGATAAGTGTGATAGCATGGCGTTCAAGATTGCTAAAAGCGTAGAAGCTTGGTGGGATTGATATGACTTCGTTGATGATCATAATAAATTAAACAACGCTCATTCAGAGGCTACTGCCGGAGAATCTTCAAAAACCTTTAACTAGCAAGGAAGCCAAACCAAATCTATTTGGAGCAGAGCTCCAATGTGGCATTCCGCAGCAGAGCTACGGAACGAGGATAACGAGGATAAAAGATGCTGAAACAAGTTCAGCATGATCGAGATATTTTAGGGTCTAAAACAGTCCACGAATTACTAAATAGCTCCTTTTATAGAAACGATGCTTTTTAATTCCATCGGGATTTCCATTTGTTGTGGCGCAATTACCTTCATCAACCCAGAAGTGTTTTGCTCTAGATTTGATTCCAAAATAAAGCCTGTTTTTCGGTCTACTTTGATATTACCAGTTTGAGTTCCCTCTAAATCAAACTCTATCTCAGCGCCTTCCACACTCATGTTACTATTCTCTCCAGTAGAAATGGTTGAGCTAACAGAGATGTAAGCAAAGTCCTTGTCATAATCATTAAGCGTGTAAGTGGTAGAGATACTTAGCGGGTAGGGAGAGGTTACTGATTGGTCTTCCATCCACGTATCGCCCGTATCAATTTTCCCTTTAGGATAGATAATAAATCCGTTCTGAATTTGAGACAGCATGGTTTCATCGTTAAACTGGGAAGCTAGATTAGCTTTTAAACGAGTTTTTGCGGCTTCAGTAGGCAACTCAAGCTCGTCAATCATTGAGGTAATCATAGTTTCTACACCAGAAACAGACTTAACAGAGCCTGTTTTATCAAAAGATATTTGATATCCTTTATCAACAAGAGATGCGTAGCCGCGTAAAGCTGGTGGAATATCATCTCCAGAGGTTTGTGAATCGAAGCCAGTGGTTCCCATTGGTGAGTTTTGATTGATAATCACTCTTTTGTACAGCAAATCTGAGGTGAAAAGTCCATCTGAAGAATCATTAGTTTTAAAATCAACACTGATGATTTGCTCGTTCTCAGCAATTTGATCGGTGCCCATCATAGATTGCTTGATATTCTGTGTCATCGACAATGTAGTTGAGTAGACATCTCCTGCTTTTGTTTGGTAACTCAACGTAATCTGAGCCGTAACTATTGAGCTAAAGAGTAGAGAAAGTAAAATGGCTCGAATGGAATGTTTCATGAATGAGTTTGAATGAAGTTTAGTTTAAGATGAACGCAGGAGGTTTATTTTAGCTCCCAAATACTGGTGGTTTTTCCAGCTGCTTCAAAATTCTGGTTTACGTTCATTTTTTCACCAGATAGTACATTTGTTCCAAAGGAGAACGAACCTAAGATTTCATTAAGTCGTTTAACATTAATGGTGCTTGCCTTCTCATTAGCATTCATAACAACCATTACGGTTTGATCTTTATGAGTACGGAAGTAAATGTACACATTATTTTCTGGGACAAAGTGAACGAGTTTCCCTTGATGGATAGCAATGGCATTTTTGCGCCATGTGGTTAAAGCGGTTATATAATCGAAAATCTCATTTTCGGTATCGGTACGGCCTTCTTTTGTAAAAACACTTCGGTCATCATCGGCCCAGCCACCTGGCATTGTTTGTCGCCAACCTTCGTCATCGCCACCACGATTTTCGTGCGCCATCATTAATTCGGTTCCGTAATACACTTGTGGAATTCCTCGGGTGGTCATCAAAAAAGCATAAGCCATTTTAAAATGAGCTTTGTCTTTGCCAATGTGCTCAAAAAATCTACTGATGTCGTGATTGTCTAAGAAAGTGACATTCTGCATCGGGTCTGCATACAGAAAGTCTTGCGAGAGCAGATAATACAATTGGCTTAATCCTTCGGTCCAACCAAAGTCTTCGGTAAAAGCATTTCGTACAGCAAAGGCGAATTGGAAATCGGTTAGGCTTGGTAAATTGGAATTATAACCGTCATCCATATTTGGTTTGTCGTATTGCCAATAGGCTTCAGATGGCACGTTATTAACCCAAGCTTCGCCAACAATATTAAACGATGGATAAGCTTCCAATACTTCCTTTGCCCAAAGTGCCATGTAATCTTTATCTGGATAAACGTATGTATCCATGCGGATGCCATCGATGCCAGAATATTCAATCCACCAGATAGTGTTTTGGATGAGATAATCTACAAGCAGTGGATTGTCTTGGTTCAAATCAGGCATTTCTTTTACAAACCAGCCATTTACTAATCGGTCAGAGTCGTGTTTTGATGCATATGGATCTGAAGCTACAGCTCCTCGGAAGTTCGTAGTTCCGTATTTCTCAAAATCGTGAACCCAATCTTTTGTTGGGAGGTCTTTCATCCACCAATGTTTGCTTCCAATGTGATTATGAATCATATCCATAATTACTTTCATTCCTCGGTTGTGTACAGCATCAACTAAGTGTTTGTAATCGCTGTTGGAGCCATAACGGCGATCTACTTTATACAAATCGGTTGCGGCATAACCGTGATAAGCTCCATATTCTGGAGGCATATCGTTTTCGAACATAGGTGTAAACCAGATGGCTGTCATTCCCAAATCCTGAATGTAATCTAAATGTTGCATCACACCAGCAATATCGCCGCCTTGTCTTTTTGTTGGATCATTACGATTTGCTTTTTCAAGCATTCCAGGAACAGAATCGTTTGTGGAATCTCCATTTGCAAAACGATCGGGCATCATCAAGTAAATAACATCGCTGGCATCAAAACCTTGGTTTTTATTTGAGCTAGAATCACGAGTCTTTAATTCATAATTCAAGGTAATTACTTTTTTACCACGCTTAAGTTTGATGGGTATCAATCCTGCCTTTGCAGACGGACTAATTTCAAAATAAATAAAAAGGTAGTTGGGAGAGTCTACTTGCTCCTGTTTGGTGATAGTAACACCAGCATATGTTGTTGAGGCCGTATATTGGCCAAGTTCTTCGCCATAGAGCTGTAATTGAAGTTCATTCACAGGCATGGAAGTCCACCAAAAAGGGGGATCAATTACTTTAATTTCCTTAGGCTGAGCAGAAAGCAAAGGCGAAATTAAAGCTAAGAAACTGATTGTGATAAATAGATGTCTCATATCTCAGGTGTTTGAATTTTTGACATAATACATATCCCTAGCCTTTATTTCTGAATTAAAAGGGATTTGTACGTCTGTTCTTAAATATAATTTAACCTAATTGATTAAGAGGATTCCATAAAAATGTGTTTATTTGGCTGAGAGAGATTAATCTTCCGAAAGAAGAGCCTTATTAAGAAAGTCATCAAAATTATGTCATGTTTAGCTAGAAGTTTACGTTGGGGGGTGGTTGGTATTGTCATGATACTTCTCTTCCCAGTTGTGGTACAAAGTCAATCTTATACACAAGCTCGTGCTGATAGCATTGTGGCTTTTATTGAAGCAAACTATGGTACAAACTGGGATGCTATTCCTGATAGTGCCCGTTTACTTCTGGATATTGCTGAAGAGCTAGAGAACGATCCGAATATGGCGAGCGCTCATAAATACTTAGGGGTTTACTATTTCCGTTCTTCGAAGCAAGACAGCTCCATATTTCATTATTCAAAAGCTGCTGCAATCAATAAACGGTTAGATAATAAGCTAGAGCTTGCTAAAAACACGCTAAATATTGGAATGAGTTATAGAGAATTAGGCGAGTTTGAAAAGACTATAGAATACTCGCTGGAAGCAGCTTGAGTTTTTGAAGAAGTGGACGACTATAAAGGGATGGCAATTGTGTACAACATGGTTGGGTCGGTGTATTATTACCAGAGAAGATTTGATGAGGCTATTCCGTATATGGAAAAGTATTTAGAGAACGCTGAACTTTCGAAGGACAAACTGGAGATTGCGAGTGCGAATCAAAATTTGGGAGCAATTTTAAATGCAGCCGGCAAAGACTTGGAAGCTGTTACCTATTTGGATGAAGCTAGAAAATTGCATTTACAAAATGGCAATAAATTAGGTGGTGCAAGTAATGCCATAAATGTAGGAACTATCTACATAAAGAGAGCGCGGTTCAGTGAATCCGTTGAGTATTTTTTGCAAGCATACGCCATTGGTAAAGAGATGGGAAACAAACGTCTCTTAACGCAAGCTAATGTAAATCTAGCGCTAGCTTATGTTGAACTTAATAACAGTACAGAAGCGCTGAGGTATGCGAATGAAGGTTTAGCGGATGCGAGAGAAATAAAAGACCCGTACATCGAAATGAAATTGCTGAAGCAAGTGTCGCTAGCCAATGCATTGCGTAACAATTATAAAAAAGCGTTTGAGGTTCAGGGCGAATACGAAGTGCTAAAAGATGAAATCATAAATGAAGAGAATCTTAAAAATATAGCAGAGTTAGAAGCACTTTACGAAGATGAAAAGAAGGGAAAACAGATTGTAGAGCTAGAAAAAGAAAAAGCACTTCAGGAGTTAACAATTCAAAAGAATAGAGTTTTGCAGTATGGCTTGGGAGCTTCTTTGTTCCTATTGATTATTGCGGGATTCTTGTGGCAAAGTAAGGTGAAGCAGCGTGAGTTAGCCTTTAAAGTAGAACAACTTGAGGTGGACAAAAAAATCCAAACCGAACGTGAACGTATCTCAAGAGATTTGCATGATAATGTTGGTGCCCAGTTGATAAATATTATTTCGGGATTAGATCTTTTTGATCGTTATCGGAAGAAGGAAAAGGAAGATCAAGCCTTACGGGTTTTGGGCTCTCTAAAGGATGAAGCGCAAACATCTATCGGTCAATTAAGAGATACAATTTGGGCACTAAAATCAGAAGAAAATACACCAGAATCATTGATTGAGCATTTGAATACGTATCTCCAAAAAGTTGAAAGTATATCTGAACTTCAAGTAACAACAAGTATTGATAGCTTGGCAGAACTAGACCTCACGCCCTCTCAATCGCTTAATATATTCAGGATTATTCAAGAAGCTACACAGAACATTATAAAGCATGCTGGGGCTTCGGAAGTTAAGCTTGTTGCCGAAACGGACAGTAGTAATGCAATAATCACGATTACAGACAACGGAACGTTTAAAGCTGGAGGAGAAGGAACTAACTCGGGTTTAGCAAACATGAAAAAACGAGCACGCGACATTGGTGGCGATGTTGAAATCAAACCAAGTGATGCTGGAACAAGCGTGGTACTGAAATTCCCTACCTCAAAGAGTAAAATCGCGGTTTAATAAACGTATCTAAATAAGAGTTCAAAATTATTTACATGGGGCTAGTAAAGATTCAATTTGTTTGGCATCAAAACCAGCAGCTATAGCTTGGTTAAAAAGTTGACATGCTTTCTTTTGATCTTTCATAGCTAGATAGACCTCTCCTTTTGTAATTATGGCAACGTGATAATCGGGGTTTAGCTCTAGGGCCTTGTCCAAATCACTCAAAGCCCCTTCATAATCTTCGAGTCTGAGTTTTGTATCAGCCCTGTTATTATAAAAAATAGGCTCATCAGGATTAGCCTTTATAATGTCATTGTAATCTTCAAGAGCTTCTTTTATTCTACCTTGCCGTTTTTTAAACAAAGCATAATCTGAGCGGATTGCAAAATTTTCTGGTTCCAAGGCAATAGCGGCATCGAAATCTTTATCCCCTTTTTCAAATTCACCAAGCTGCATATATAAAGTAGCACGATTTGTCAGGAAAACAACAGTTGTGGAGTTGATCTCTATGGCTTTATTATATGATTTTAAAGCGTCATCCTTTTTGCCTAATCGACGCTGTATAGTTCCTAAATCTGAATAATATCTTGCTAAACTAGGACTTTTCTTATCTTTCTTAATAATCTTCTTTAAAGTCTTTTCGGCACATTTATAATCGCCAGACCTATAACAATCATTCGATTTTTTCTGAAGTTCTTTAACAGATTGAGCTTGTATACTGCCTAAGCAGACAAGAGAAATAAAGAGAGGGAGTATAAATTTCATGGTGATAAAGTGACTAATAATTATTACATGTAAGTAACAATATATTTATCATTTTTGAAATACATGATAAAAGTTGAAATAGGTATGCGACTACCAATTGCTAGCGGGTGTCTTATTTATGAATGCGCGCAATCATGAATTCCTAAAACCGTATCAAATTGCCGAGTTCGAGTTCTTTCCCACTTGTGCTTTTTAGCCCGAGCGTTGTGCTTTCGTATTTGTTGGGAAAGCCTTTTATCGATGTAAGCATTTTGTTTAAATCGGAAAGCGGAAGTTGAGGGGAATAAGTATTCAAAATCAGAAAGCGATTCGAGGGGTCTAAAATCTTCATTATTTGCTGAAGTAACTCAGGAAGGTCACGATTCAATTTCCAGTTTTTGCCTTTTGGACCTAGTCCGAAAATAGGTGGATCTAAAATCACTCCGTGGTATACATCGCCTCGACGAACCGACTTCTCTACAAACTTTCGTGCATCTTCAACAATCCACCGTATGGTTTCGATGCCAGAAAGCGTAGCATTATCACGTGCCCAGTTCACCACACTTTTAACCGAATCTACGTGAGTTACTTCTGCTCCAGCTTTATTTGCGGCGAGACTAGCTCCACCCGTGTAAGCGAATAAGTTTAGCACTTTCGGGG
>TARA_R110002096_G_scaffold64759_3_pt1 | contig 27191 bp, 35 predicted proteins | sample TARA_R110002096 | Tara Oceans TARA_R110002096 (sample SAMEA4397295) | marine metagenome | biome: Polar Biome; feature: [DCM] deep chlorophyll maximum layer (ENVO:01000326); material: water (ENVO:00002006), including particulate matter (ENVO:01000060) such as... | depth 35 m
CAGCGATGGATTTGAGAAGTACCGATAAAACTAATGAGGTGTTGACACCGTGGTTAAACATCTTCATTATGTCGGTTCGCCAGCTTGTCTGGCAAAACCAAGGAGATACAAAATGAATACGGCGACCACTAACATCAATCCGGTTTTTCCTACCCGCGAAGCCTATCTTTCGGAGGCGGCTGGGTTGATATTGGACGATCTGATAATGCCCTTTATCGAGTCAGAGTCCTTAGTTAACCCAGCCACCGGAGCCTGCTATGTGCGGCCTGATTACCGTGTATCTGTTGGCTTTCCAAAGCACAGCCGGGGCGGGAAGGCGGTTGCTGTTTGCTTCTCGAAAGAAGCCAGCACCAACGGGATGAATGAGATTTTTATAAACCCAGAAATTGATGATCCCATTGAAGTCTTATCTGCCGTGACACATGAGCTGATTCATGCGACTGATGATCTGAGGTCTGGGCATCGCCATTTTTTTGCGGCTGTTGCCAGATCGGTTGGCTTAGAAGGCCCGCTTACAGCCACATTTGCTGGTGATGCCTTGAAGGCAACGCTGGAGGAATATGTTGCGATGCTGGGCAGCTTCCCGCACAACCGCATGGTAATGGACCGGGCGCACAAAAAAGGCACCACACGCCAATTAAAGGTGGAGTGTGACTGGTTGCTGTGCGGATTCATGTTCAGGACCAGCCAAGCTCAAATGGACAAGATGATGAGCAGCCACCGCCGCTGCCCTGCCTGCACCAATGGCAAATTATCCCCTGCTTAATTTCCGCAGGGGTGTTGACACCGCCCCTCGGAGTAAAGTAAAGTTCGCACTCGGCTCTAGGAAGTCGTTTAACCACCAAACCACGGAGAAACAAAATGAGCAATCTTACATCAGCACAGCGGGCAGAAATCCGAAAGCATGCACTGAAAGCGGGCAAGGCCACAGCCGGTTGGAGTGACAGCGACTTTAGAGCCTATGACCGTTCAGCGACTACACTGACAGAAAGGGACCTCACACCTCGCGCATTGCCTGTTCAAACAGCAAAAGCGGCCCCGGCTGCACACCGCAGTGATATTGAGCAAGCGATTTCCGACCTGATTTTAGCTTCCGCAAATAAAACTCCTTCTGAGCTGGATGAGGCGCGAGTTGTTGAGCTGGTAAAAGAGCACAGCGTCCCGCAGCTTATCTCTGTCAAAGTAGTAAAAGCTGACCAAGCCAAGGTGATGGAGGGCGTTCATAAAATGTTCCCCGTTGTTTTGGCGCACATTTCCGCAGGCGTTAATACTGCGATTGTAGGCCCAGCAGGGTCTGGTAAGTCTACTATGTTTGAGCAGATTGCCGAGGCGCTAGAGCTGGATTACTACTTCCAAGGCGCGGTCCAGCAAGAGCACAAAATCATGGGGCATCAGGACGCTAACGGTGTTTACCATCGGACCGCATTTAGGGACTGTTACGAGAATGGCGGCCTGTTTGTTTTTGAGGAGTTTGATGGCTCCCATCCTCGCGCAATGCTTTCTGCCAATAACGCAGTAGCGGGCGGCTGGTGCGATTTCCCTGATGGCAAAATCAAGAAGCATGAAAAGTTTGTGTGCGTGATGGCCGGGAACACTTATGGAACCGGCGCATCGCGTGAATACGTTGGCCGCAACCAGTTGGACGCTGCCACCTTAGACCGCTTTGCCTTTATAGAGGTTGGATATGATGAGGCGCTTGAACTGGCCGCAGCCGTGGCTTTCTGGGCTGATGCAGCGTCATGGGTCGGTGAGGTTCAGGCGTTCCGAAAAAAAGTAGAAAAGGCATCATTGCGGCACGTTGTCAGTCCTCGCGCCAGCATCATGGGTGCCAAGCTGATGGCTGCCGGGGTAGACCGGGCTGACTGCATTAAGTCCCTGCTGCACAAGGGCCTCTCGGCAGACCAGCTTGCCCAAGTGGCATAAGGTGTTGACACCGTGGCCGCCCTTAGCGTAGGGTGGCACTCTACCAAGGAGAAGCAACATGAAAGCAAAAGAAAAAATATCATTCCCCAGCATCATTGATTTGGCGCGGTACATTCAAGATACGCCAGTCTCCCCTCTCTGCGGGGATTCCAGCACTAGTAGTAGCCCCTCCCTGAAATGGGACCTGAAACAAGGGTTCGATGCCGCTGTGGATATGGCTTCAAAAGGTGGGGCTTGGCCGAAAGGCTCCGAGGGAATGATGGATAGCCACATTGAAATGGCCGCCATAAAAGAAGGTCGAGTCGATGCCGAAGATTACGAGGTTGTCGGCCATACGCTCGATATTGATGCCTACCTTAACGGCCAGCCTGATTGCTTCATAAACGAAGGTGATGAAGATGATGCGCGACTCCCGGTTATCACTATCGGCGTTCAGATTGGAAGGCAGTCAGGCGTAGATTCTAAGTCCATATTGTTGCGCGGAGCTGCTGTCCTCTCGGTGATCGACTCGCTGGAAAGCCAAGGCCATAGAGTTGAGCTTACGGCGATGTGGTCAAACGAAAACGATGGTGGCATCGCAGACTTTAGGACCTGCATAAAATCCGCAGAGCAACCGTGGTCTCCCTCGGCGGTTGCTTTTGCTTTGTGCCATCCCTCTTTTTCTCGGAGGTTGATGTTTCGAGTGGCGGAGACCTTCAAGAGTCTGCGCGACTTCACTATTGGCTATGGCCGGGGATGCAACGGTCCCAGTAAAGAGTTTGATGTCTGGATGCCTTGGCAGTCCCTTAAATACCGTGATGCTAGGCAGGCGCTTTTCGATGTTGAGGGCTCCATTAAACAGCAACTCAAAAACAAGGCGGCGGCATGAGCTGCGTCCGGTGCGGAGCCTCTCTCACGGGGCTTCAAACAAAGTTTTGCTGCGGAGCATGTAAGCAGGCAGTTAAGAATTCGGTTTCTAAGGGGGTGATGTGCGGGGCGTGTTACAAGCCCATGAAGCCCCGTGAGATACTGGGTGGGTTTGAAAAAACGTGTAGCAGGGCAAGGTGTCCCAGCAATTTAACCAAGGAGAAATGAAAGTGGCAACACTGATAAAGTCAAGCAGCTCAATCTCCGACATCGGGTTTCCCGTGATCCATAGCAACGGAAAAACGGAGTTGGAATTAAGCGAACTGCAAGCACTGGTGGGCGGGTACATTGAAACGATCCCCTTGCACAACGGGCGCACGATGGTTTTCAATGAGGAAGCAAAACTGAAAGAACATGAAGTAAATGAAGTTGCGACCATGATGGTGCGCGGCTTGATTGCAGATAACGATTATATTGCTGGCGATGCGGTTCTTCTGGAAAAAGGAGAAATATCGTGAGCCATAAGGAAGTACGATACCAGTGCTTAAAGTGCGACAAGTTGTGCGATGTTGTGTCGATTGATGAGGGAGGGTACGAGAACTTTTGGGGCGCTTCCGTCTGGCATCAGGCATGGTCGGATGTTTCTGAATGCTGCCAAGATGAGGTCGATGAGGTCGATGAGAAAACAGCGATGGCCTTGGAGCTTCTGTGAACAACATCATAAAAGTCGAAGGGAAAGATCAGTTGCAAGAGAGAGTCGATGCTCTTGTGAGGCGGGTTGGCGAGTTTTGGGATTTTAGCGAAAACGCATTGGCAATAACCTATGGTGTTTACACGGACCCACGGAGCAGGTCTCAAAACCGTATGTCTTGGATGTGGTATCAAGAAATGGCGAAGTATTATGGTGCTGATTCTTTTACCGACCAAGACATGCATGACTTGATGTGCCATCACTTTCTCGGTTACGCCGACAAGGTGGTTGGAAAGACAGTGATTGCTCGGCAGCTTATCGGCACAAGCGGGTTAAATAAGAGTGATATGTCGGAGTTTCTGCACAAGGTCGAGGCTTGGAATACCGATCACGGCCTCTTGCTCACTATACCCGCTGACTCGCAATACATGACCTACAAAGAAGCTCGACAATAACCAAGGAGAAATAAAATGAAAGACTGTACTATCACTATGGTGGGAGGTAATCGTCCCTACTGGCTTGCAGAAGGCCGGGTCCAAGGGACTCTGTGCTTGGCCGAGGGAGACAGCTTCCAAGAGGCGCAGGATGCTTTTGCGGAGATTTCCGAAGTAGCGGAAAAAGCCCAGAAAAGCGTGGAGGCAGAGCAATGAAGTTTGTTAAAGTATTCGACAATGAAGAAGAAGATAGCCAAATAACGGTAGCGTTGCATAAAGAACTGACGGGCGATGAAGATAGTTGGGGCCTTCTTGTTACCACATGGGTGGATGAGCTAGGCTTGGTCCAAACTTTTTTGAAAGCAAAGCAGGCCGATGACCCAGATGAAAACCCTCTCACCAGCCTTGTTAAGCTGTTTAAGATGGTCGATAAAGCAGCGGCTAGAATGATTATGGCGGATACAGTAATGGAGCTTAGTCTAGGGCTGGCCGACAAGATAATCGGAGAGAAGCCGGGTACTTTCGATGACCGATTCAAAGACTCGGACCCCATCCATTAGCCCCTTTGCGGAGAAATCCTCTCAGGAGGACATGAGCGCCCGTATCAGCGAGGATGTTGATGAATACTTGTCGCGGGGCGGGGTAATCCAAACCGTTGACCACACAGCAAATAAAGCCTCCAAGGAAGTGTGGACCATCAATAAAAAAGGCGGCCTGACGAGCAACTCGCACTCGCGCCGGGACTGGGCGAAAGGCGACTACCTATCGAGGTCAAACCGGGCAGGAATCAAGCGGCTGGGGAAATAGCATGGGAAACAAAGATGGATTCGCCAAAAACCTCCAAAGAATAAGAGAGGGGTATGATGATATGCGGCTGGAGTGGAAGCAGAACAACGCCAGCGTCAAAAGCGCGTGGGTCCGTAAAGACATGCCCGGCCTCACCCACCACCTCTCTGATTATCGAGGCGCGTGTCAGGAACATATGTGGAAGTTTTGGTTTTATGCTTTTTGGCCGCGCCGGGTGGTTGAGGTAATTATTCTTACCGTTGTTTATTACGCATAGGAAGGAGAGGCAAATGCACGGAACATATAACCAGCCAGATAAAAGTAAGCATGCCGTTTACACGGATAATGGCGAACTCAAGGTTACTCTTGCCAGCGAAGAAGCCTGCCGACTGTGGATCGCAAACCAATCCTACCCTGACCAATTCCAGATCGGGCCTCCTCGCAATGCTATGATCGAGGGCCAGACTTCCACCCCTGTCTCTGAATGAGCTGGAGGTCAAAAGGCGGCATAAAGCGATCAGCGGCTGACAAATGGTTTAGCCTGTGTGTCCGGTCAAGGGCAGGCAATATCTGTGAGCATTGCCAACAAAGAGAAGGCACAGACTGCGCTCACATTGTAGGCCGATCAGTGTTTGCAACCCGGTGGTGCGGAGAGAATGCAGTCTGCCTATGCCGGTATTGCCATGACCGATTCGGAAGCCAGCCGTTAATGTTCGTTGAGTGGCTAGACGCTAAAAATCCCCAGACGCGAGAGTTGCTTATGGTTAAACAGCGCGGTATTCTCAAGAACAACGCTATCAACCGCAAGTTAATCTCGGACCACTACCGCAAGGAGTACCGGCGAATGACTGCTACCGGGGAAACCACATTTGAGTCTTGGAACTAAAAAGCCAATGGGCAGGCCGCCAAAGTACGCCAAAACCATGTGCGCCAAGGTAATTGACTATGGGAAGCTGGGTTACTCCAAGGCTGAGATAGCAATGGAGCTGGACGTTAGCCGGGAAACAATCTACGAATGGGGGCGAACACATGACGACTTTTCTGACGCCTTAAAAAAGAGCGAGGATTATGCGTCAGCGTATTACAACAGGACCTTCCGAGAGATGGCGATGGGAGAGGTCAAGAATGGGCAGGCCGTTCCTTTGATATTCGCCGCTAAAAACCAGTTACCAGATGAGTTCCGAGATAAAAGAGAGCATTTGGTTGATGCGGAGGTCGGTGTATTTGAGATAGATTTCCGAGGATACAAGGGCGATGAGATTATCAAGGAGGAGTAGGGATGACCCGTCAGCTTTGCTTCATTATGAGGCGCAAGGCCCGGTGCTGCACGAATTTCACCGATCTAGCGCTTTTGTTAAAGGTGTTATCGGACCGCTGGGCTCAGGCAAGACATTTGGTGCTATCAATGAAATGCTCATCTCCATTCACAATCAGGTCCCTGACCGGCACAATGTCAGGCGCTCTCGCTGGTGTGTGTCGCGCAACTCTTTCCCTGACCTAAATTCCGCCACGATCCCCGACTTTCGATCTATTGTTGATGGGCTCCCTTTTGGCAAGTTCACAATGGGATCGCCGCCCAAGTGGGAGGCTGCCTACCCCAGAAGCGATGGAACAACAGTTAGTGCCGAGGTTATGTTCAGGTCCTTTGATGGGCTACAAGACGTTAAGAAAATAAAAGGTATGCAGCTCACCGGGGCATGGGTGGACGAACTAGGCGAATTCAACAAACAGAACTTTGACCATCTTGTGGGCCGGGTTACACGCTTCCCGCCCAAAGTTCAGGTCCCTACTGCTAAGTTTGCGGTGTTGTTTACCAGCAACGCAGTTCCCCGCGACCATTGGCTGGCAGACATGGCTTTAAGCAATAGGCCGCATAATTGGTGGGTGGGACTACAGCCTCCGGGTGTTCTACGGGTCGGCAACACATGGGTCGAAAACCCCGATGCAGAGAACCGGGCCAACCTAGCTAAAGATTACTATTTCAACCAGATAGCCAGCAAGAAGGAAAGCTGGGTGCGGCAGAACCTCGCCAATGAGTTTGTATTCCACGGCGATGGACAGCCAATCCACCCGGACTTCAACGAGCAGCTCCACACGGACGATCTGGTTGCCCTTCACGGAATACCCCTTCACCTTGGCATGGACTGGGGCAGAACTCCCGCATGCGTGATTATGCAGCACCAGCCGAATGGGCAGTGGTTCGTTTTGGAGGAGATATGCCTCAACAATTCAGGCGCTGACAAACTAGGGACTACCGTCAAAAGAGCCCTCAATGCCCGGTATTCGGGATTTACGGTCATGGAGGCCACAGGAGACCCGGCAGGCACCGCGATGTCTCAGTCGCAGGACGAGACACCCTTTGATTTATTTGAGCTAAGGAGCGAGCTGCAAGCCTCTCCAGCCCACACCAATGACCCAGAGGTTCGATACGCAACCCTAGACGATCAGCTCACCACGTTGATTGAGGGACAGCCCGCGATTGTTGTTGATAGGAGCTGCACCACGCTCATTGCCGGTCTCGCCGGGGAGTACAACTTCAAGCGCATACAGGTAACGGGCGAGGAGAGGTATCACAACGAGCCCAACAAGGGAGGAACCAGCCATATCTGCGAGGCGCTGCACTATTGTTTGATGGGCGCAGGCGAAAGCGACATCTTGTTTAACCACGGAATGGAGTCCATACTGGAAGAATTAGGGGATGTCAGCATCCCTGACTCAATTTATGAATAGGAGCATGTATGGAGATTACGCCAGAACAGAACAAGGCGCTTCAAGTGGCCGCCGGGATTCGGTATGAAAACGTATGCTGCGTTCTCGATATCACGGTTAAACAAGAAAAGACCAAAAAGAAAACCTTGAAGGAAAAGGTAAGGTCTGCGGTTCTCGATGGGTAGTGAGAGTAGATACCCTTACGGCATGAGTCGAGATGAGTACCGGGCGCTTCCGCTTGACGAAAGAATCTTGGCGCGGGCTCAGGTAAGGCGGGCTCGTTCCGCCCTCCGTCCTCGGTTTGAGGTGGATGAGTTGAAGGCGCTAGGTGCCAAGCTCAGGGGCTGGCTGGTGGAGGGACCAGAGCTGGTACATCTTAATGAGGCAGAGCGCAAGATAGTCGAGGCGCTAGAGGTGGTGAATGACTAGTATAGTTAAAATTCTGGAGGATCAAGTAACCGAGTCTGAGTCTAGCTCTTATGAGGTTGGGCAGCAGAGAGAGCGTAATCACCGATACCACACGCTGGAGCCGCTAGGTAATGAGCAGAAAGGGCGCAGCCAATACATCAGCCCGGATGTGATGCAGGCGGTAGAGTCCAAGAAAGCCCTTTTTAAAACAACATTCCTATCTAGCAGGCAGACCGTTAAGTTCACTGGCGGGTCGGGCGCTCAACCCTTTGAGGCCGATGCCAAGACTGCTTACGCCAATAAAGCACTACGCAGAAACAAACACGCGCAACTTTTTAGGGACGGATGGCATGATGCCTTTGTTGCCAAGCGGCAAGTTTTCTATGTTGACTGGGTAGATGCCACAAAAAATACTAAAATCAGTGTAAACGGAGCCACTCCGCAGCAGTTACAACAGATAGTATCTCAGCAGGGAGAGGTTGTTGGCGTTGACCAGTCCAATCTGACTTCCATGCAAACGCCAAGCCCGTTGGGCAGGGTCCCAGAGGTTAGGCACTCTGGAGAGATAGGTCTGGAGATAGACGATTCATACGCAGGCATAACTCTCATAACTCCTGAGAGATTTTATCGTGACCCGCAGGCTGCTTACCCGGACGATGCGATGTGGTGTACATGGGAGCGAGATGAGGCCCGTGGAGATTTGGTTGCGGAGGGATTTGATGAAGATCAAGTGATGGGACTCGCCGTTAGTTATCGCTTTCGATCCAATGAGGAAGATAACGCCCGCAAGTCTCACGATAGCTCATGGTCACGCAAGCGGCAGTATGATCGCGTAGAGAACCAAAGCACCGTAACGGTATATCGAACATGGACATGGCTGAACCTGTCCGACCCGCAGTTTCAGGGGGCATTAGATGATGGCGATGTTCCGTTTGAGGTCGAGGACGCAATAAAACTCTACAAAATATGTTGGGCTCACGGCGAAATTCTTACTTACGCTGACGGGTCGCTGGCAATTAAAGAATATGACGAGATGCCGTTTATTGAGTGGACTGAAATGAAAATCAGTCATGCTGAATTTGGCTTATGCACGGCAGATGTTGAGGCGCACGGGCAGAAAACCCAGTCAACACTCAAGCGGCTCATCATCGACAACCAGCAGATGCGTAACAACTCACGCTATGAGGCTGTAATCGGCGCATTAAAGAATCCCCGCGATCTTCTCGATGGAAAGATAGGCGGCACAATATGGAGCAGGCGCATAGGCTCAGTCGCTCCGCTGGCTACGCCAGAACTTTCGCCGCTGACGTTCAATGTTATTCAGATGCTCAAGCAAGACTCAGAAGCAAGGGATGGGTTTAGTGCTTTGGGCAAAGGCATGAGCACAGATGCGGTCAAATATCAAAACGCTGACAGCATGATAGAGCGTTTAACCAATGCCGGTACACAGAGGCCAATGTCTGCCGCGCATGACTGGGCAGAAAACGCGCTGGTCCCTATGAACCAAATGATTATTCGATTGGCGATGAGGAACGACAAGTCGCAGTCTCAACTTGAGGTGCGTGGCCGAGTGATACCCATTATTCCCTCTCAATGGTTGGATGATGGAAATGACATGGAGGTATCGGTTGCGCTAACTCCGCAGGAGGGCAAGGAATTCGGGCAGGCCATGCTGATGATGCACAACATCATGTCTCAGGATGAGGAGCTAAGAGGGATTTATGCGCTCAATCAAAAACACGCCTTAATGGACAGCGTGTTCGACTCACTAGGCGTTTCTGACACCACCCCGTTTATGCAGCGCCCAGACTCTCCCCAGTTTATGCAGGCGCAGCAGGGTAAGCAGGCGCAGATGCAGGAGGAGAAGAAGAAGCAGGATTCCTTTGCTGAATTGCAGCAGAGCCTAGCCCAGTCTCAGGACCGCAGGGCATGGGACCAGTTCCAGTGGCAGAAAACCAATGACATGGCCGACAACCTGAGAGCCGATGAAAAGCTCGACCTTGAGAAAGACCACAAAGAGCAGGCCCTAACCTTGGATTACCGGAAGTTTGATTGGCAGATGATGGTTGATGTTGAGGAAGTTAAGATCGAAAAAAGCCAAAGGAGACCTACCCTTGTCGGTAACAAGTAAGCTGATTCAGAAACAGGACCGTGTAAACGAAAGCGCGACCTCGGTTGCTGGTAAAATCCTCGAAAGGAAAAAGAAAAATGATCCCGAAGCCAAGCTCAGAGAAAAGAAGCGAGCCACCCGTGAACGACTCCGGTCTCTCAATAACGCAGGTGATGGAGATGGGACAGGCGGCGGCAAAGCTGCTACAGAGCCCGATTTACAACGCAGTCCATCAGATGGCGGTCAACGAAGCACTGGATCATTGGTCAACAACGAGCCCCAAGGAAGTCCAAAAAAGGGAGTCACTGTGGCAGGAGGTCCAAGCACACGGAAGGGCGGCAGAAAAAGCGGCAGAACTGGTCGCCAGAGCAGAGGAATTGCTTGAAAAGCAACTGAAAGAGCCAGAAGAAAGGCAAGCTGAGTATGTGGACAACCAAGGGTTTATGCCTGCTCAATTCCAGTAACCTGTTTAACCACTTGTACAGCTCATCGAGGAGAGTACAATGAGAAATAATATGAGAGCACTTTTGAAAACAACAAATTCCAAGGCAGCGGTTAAACTATTATTGCTGTTTGCAGACGAAGGCGTGGCGCAGTCTGCCCCGCCAGCGAGTTTTGTGGAACGGAAGTCATCACAGCTTAGAGAGGAGCGTGATGGTGAGGGACCAAGACCCGTGGAAGCTCCACCAACAGAGGACCGCGATGCGACTCCCCCTGTTGAGCTGGAATCAGAGCAGTCGGATGGTATCGAACTGCCCAGTGGCGAAGAAACGCCCGAAGGAGATGATCTTGCACCGGACCTCGATGAGACTCCCGGCTCAGACTCAGACCCAGACGAGCATGAACCCGCGATTGATTGGGAAAAGCGATTTACTGACACCAAAGCAGAGCTAACAAGGGTGCAGATGGATCGTCAGGAAATGGATTCGGAGTTTAGTGACCAGATGGCAGGCACGTTGCAACTTCATTATCAGCTTGAGGATAAATTGGCGGAGGTAGAAACTTCTTCCGGTTTTTTCATCAACAATCTGAGCAATCAGATTACAAATATGGAGCAAGCGTTTAGCTCTGGGCAAATAGGTCCAGATCAGTTGGCGCAAGCGCGACAGCATTACCAGCAACTCATAAACAGCCGAAACCAAATGGTGGGGCATGTTAATCAAGCAAAACAAGTTAAGGATGAGGCGGAAGCGCAGCGAAAGAAGCGCGAGTCTGAGGTAACACGGGTGAGGCTATCCAGATCAATACCGGGATGGTCACGCGATAAGTACGCAGAAATGCGCGAGTATGCGATAGGCCGTGGATATACCAATGAGCAGTTTGAGGACCAAACTGACCACCGATTCTTTGAGCTTATACATGACAGCATGACGCTCCATCAAACCCAAAACACCATCCAGAATGTAGAAAACAAACGGGTGGCTACCCAGCGAGTCCGAGGTCAGCGCAAGCCCAGAGATGGGCAGGGTCGATTCCAGAAGGCAAAGCAGGATTACAGAAATAATCCTAACCAGAAGGGTCGATTCGCAGACATGAAGGCAGAGCAAATTAAAAGGGAACGCCGCTAAATCTGATTTTAGTTTCGGAGAAACACAGAAATGGAAAAGTTAATTGTATTATTCGCATTTGGCACCTATGTGCAATTGCGCCAAGCGGAAGATGTTGAAGATGAAATCTATAACATTTCTCCCATCGACAACCCGGTTTGCTCTATGAGTAGAACCATTCGCGCCACTGGAAAGCTGCATGAGTGGACACAGGATACGTTGAAGGCAACAGTCCAGAACGCTGTACTTGAGGGCGCGGCAGCGGGGGCAGATATCTCCGTGGCAGTGACAGAGCTTCAAAACTATTGCCAGATTATGACCAAAGTGGCTGAGATCACCGGCACTCTGGAAGAAGTCAAGAAGTACGGGCGAGACTCTGAAATGGCTTACCAGCTAGAGCTGCGTTATGGCGAGTTGGCTAATGACGAGGAAAGCGCGGTTATCGGTGATGCTGGAGGCACTGGACGACAGGTGGCTGTTGCCGGTAGCGCGGTTGTCGCAAGAGAGATGGCATCGTTTTATGCACAGGTAGATGCCTCCGTAATAGTTGATTCCGCGACATCCAATGCTGGCGGTGTAATAACAACCACCGCGATGTTGGAAACCGATCTTCTGGCTGCACATCTTGCAACATACACGAATGGCGGAAACCCCGGCTATGCCGTAACCGACCCTCGGACTGCCGGGTTTTTTGCTGCCTTTGCGCTTTCGGCAGGGCGCACACGGGATTTCGGAACCGAGAGGGTTTTGGTTCATGTCATTGATCTGTATGTCAGTACATACGGAGAGCTTGACGTTATCCTTGACAGGAACATGACCCAAACCAACAGCGCCATTGCGCTACTGGACTTCAACTATTTGGCAACACCCGTATTGCGTCCTACGCGAGACTGGGAAATTGCCAAGCAGGGAGACTCGGACAAGCGGCAAATTTTGCGTGAGTCTACGTTTGCAGTGTTAAACACCCGCGCACATGCGCTGGTAGATAACATCCCAGCAACTCTCACCGTTTCATAAAATGACGGTGAAGTTCAGAAAAACTAGAGCGTCTGGGGATATTTCCCAGACGTTCTCTACCGAAGATGGCAAAAATTACCGGGGCATTCATCAGAATTCCGATGGCGTGATTAAACACGTTAATAGAATTAAAGGGATGCACGAACACGCAACCAAGGCTTCCAATCCTAACGAGTGGCAGCACATTGGTTCAATTCCAGAAACGCTTTTGTGGGAATGGTTAAAGCAAAACAATTACACACAGCACCAGTGGGCTATCAATGAGGGTGGAACGCGCTGCCCTGCCGGTAACGACCCTGTGGCACATGCAAAGCTCGATCATGGTGTTAGGTCCAAGTTTCTAAGATTCTTCCTATCGCGGGATTACTCGAAACTACACAACCACACCACATCGCAGCGAGGCAAAATAATAACACCAAGCAGGGGATAGTAATGAACACTTACGGCGAGCTTAAAACAGAAGTTGCAGACTGGCTCAATCGTGAGGACCTTACGGCAAAAATTCCTTTGTTTGTTCGCTTGGCTGAAACCGAAATCTACCGGGGCCTGCGCTGCCAAGACAATGAGTTCCGTGCAATCTATAACAATGCTGGGTGGAGAATCGAAGGACACCCGTCCCAAGTCCTGTCTGATGGCATCGCCCGCAACCTGCCCAGCAACTATATGGAACTAAAATTGGTCACATGGAATGGCCGCCCTCTCCAAATGGTTTCAGATGCGACAATAGCTCTCAGTACACTCCGCCAATCTGATGCAACACCTCTGTACTATTGCATGAATGGCCGGTTTGTTCAGTTTTCCCAAGACATCCCCACCGACCCGGCAACATGGGAGGATGGCGCAGAGCTTGTTTACACATACTATGGAACGGAGTCTCTTGACTCTATGCCGCCTTGGCAGGTTCCCACAAACCCAGTGGAAACGCCCGTGGTTGAGGACACTGCCCCTAACGCAAATACGCAAACGGACGCTAATACAACCCGTATGCTGCAAACAAACCCCGACCTTTATTTGCACGGATCGCTTTATTTCGCGGGACTGTACCTAAAAGATGCGGCAACGGCGCAGCAATACAAGGCACTGTTTAGCGCGGCGCTGGAAGAAAAAAGGGTGGAGGCCACATTCAACATGGTTTCTGGATCAACAAGCGAAGTCACACAAGTTTATAACTAAGGAGCAAATGCCGTGTCAATCAGAGATATGGACCCACTTGAGCCCGATGACAATGCGCTGGTCGGACTTGGTGCCAATCAGCTACGCAGTATTAAAAGCGATGTGCAAAGCTGTTTCCCAGAGCTTGAGGGACCGATTCAAAACGGAAATGTCGGAGAGACAGACCCACCCGATGCAGCAGCATTTTCGGGACTGTTTACACGAATAAAAGCCTTGGAGACTTCCTTGGGCGGAGTAGGCAGTGTCCCGCTTGGCGCAATCATGTACTGGCATGCCGCGATAGCCGATATACCAACCGGGTGGGCGGTCTGTGACGGGTCCACGGTCAACGGCGTTACCACGCCATCCGTTGATGAGACTTTCCTGTTGGCGGTCACTGGCGCACTGACACAACCTCTAATCACTGGTGGTGGTAACGAAACATATACTGGCGGTGGCGCGGGAGCAGGTACAACTGACCCCCACAGCCTTACGGTGGCGGAGTTGCCCGCCAGTCTCAACAGTAGTTTTCGTATTCAAGTGAGCACCGGCAACAGCGGTATCAAGCATTTAAATACCGGAATGGTTGCGGCAGGGCAAACCGGATCGACTGCGACAAGCGGAATTGTTGCCCTCGATCCAGCTCCGACAGGCGCGGGTCACACACACTCACTTGGCGCGTCATCTGCTCACACTCACCAGCAGGTTCCGCCCCCGTGGATTGCGCTTGCTGCAATCTGCTATGTCGGTGTTCCTTGAGAATTCCCTTAGACAATTTTGGCAAATTTGGTGTAGTTGCCGACACGCTGAATGCCGCGCTTCCTATTGGTACATGGACCGATGCCAAAAACATGCGTTTTTCGGGTCTCCAGATGGAGAAAATGCTTGAACCCTTGGCCGAAGGCCCGCCACTATACGGGGAGGGAGAGCTTGGTCCTGTTCAGTGGATGCAGGGGTGGGCCGATGGGTTTTCTACCTATGTGATAATCGCGGCTGAGAATAGACTCTATTTTCTCCGAAGAAAAAATGCTGCCGATACAGGAATCTGGGTGGAGGTTAGTAAAGGCGGCAGTGCGTATAGCAGTGAGGGGAGGTGGTCAAGTTTCAGTTGGGGCGATACGGTGATTTTTAATAACCAAGTGGACCCGCCGCAAATTTTCAATCCCGGCAAGTTGCGTTTTGCAGACCTCCCGAATTGGGGGCTTGTATCCACAGCCACGGATATTGCTAATTTTGCTCCACCCTCGCGCTATACAAATGCGCGTTGCAAAATTCTTGTGCCGTATAAGAACTTCCTTATCGCGGCGGGCGTAACGGAGGGCGGCAGATACCAACCGAATACCGTGTGGTGGTCTGATACAACAAATTTATCAACCTATAAAACGAGTGGCCCAGCGGGCAACGGCCCACCCCTGTGGGACTACGAAAGCCCTGCGACACTTTCGGGTAAGAGCGAGGTGGGCATTGGGTCGGGCTCGATCACTTGCGCGGCACCGCTGAACGAAAATTTGGTGATCTACACAGATGGTTCTACGACCAACATGCAGTTTGTTGGTGGTGGTAGCGTGATGAGTTTTCGCCGCCTGTTTCAAAAAGGCGCGGCGGGATTAAATTGCGCGGCAGAGGTCGGCAACCAGCATTTTGTGGTGTCAAGGGATCAACTGTATGTCCACGATGGAAGCTCGGTAAGTTTAATCGCCGTTGACCGTGTTGAGGAGGAGTTTTTCCGCCGGGTGGCGAAGGGTGGTCGGCATGGAACGTCTGCCGATGGAACTGAGCCCGCATGGGATGATGTTTTGGTCGCTAAAAATCCCGACAGAAAAGAACTCACAGTGGCCTTTCAAAACCGTGAGGCTACGCCCTGCGTGGATTACATGGAAACGTATGCCACCTCAAACACCAACCTCCACGCCTATTATGTTTTGGCCGACAACAAGCCAGATGGAAATAACTACTTAGATGATGAGTCTGGCAACGGCAATACAGCTTTGTTGTTTGGGCGAGGTGGTGCGATAGAGTCCGATATTGAACTACCCATTGTGTTTAACCACACGGCAGGAGACCCCGGTGGGTGTCCGTTTTCGCTGACGAATTTGACGGAGCCTAACGTCCCGGTGCGCTACATTCCTGAGCTTGATACGGAGTTTGTCGGCAGTACCGTTACGTTGGGCGGTATTGTAAAAATAATCGAAGTCGAAGAAGCTGTATTGGAAGGCAGCTTTGTGGTGCGTGTCCAGCCGGGCGGGGAGTCTGAGTTTGACTATGGCTGGGGAATCTGGATGGGAACAGACGGGACCTCCGGTTTCAACAAGCTGTGGTGGCGAGATAGTCTTGATGAGGATGAAAGTGAGGTTCCCTATCCAGACAATTTTCCTGACGATTTTACGGAAATCACCGGGATCACCGATTATGTTTTTGGCGACTGGCTGTACATTGAGCTGGAAGTTAATTATATAACGGGAGCCGCGAAGGCAAACATCAACGGTGTCACCGTAACCCACACGTTTAGCAACGATTTGAACGCTGGCAACCTTGATGGGATGGGCGGAGGGATGATGTGTAATTCTTACTATTCTTTCGATGTGTCGGATGCGCGGGCAGACTTTGAGTTGCGGCAAATGTGGGTTTTTAATGGTCCGATACAGGCGGAGGGGTATACATATTATCAGTCTGCCGTAGCGGCAAGCAGCGCCGGGTCCTCATCCTCAACGCCCACACCGGAGGGTCTTGTTTGGAATTTTGAGGACAACAACTTTACATTTATGGACGCGTCAATTGATGTTGAGGAAGTCGTAGAGTGAGTTTCTTTTTAGAACAAGTTGTCGTTATGCGATACCAGCCTGCCCCCGGCTGGGCTACGCGCTGGTCTGATGTAGACAACAACACCGATGATCCTCCCGGCATCCCCAACGTGCCTGACCCGACTTGGGATAATGTTGAGACCGAAGGAACAAAATGGATTGACCTTTATTCTGGAAGTGCTGAGTCCAATATGTACTGGTTGACCGACTCTGCATTGTGGATTTCTGACCAAGTAATTAAGAAAGATTCGCTCAAAAAGTATTTTGTCGAGCGAGTGTTGATTGACCTTAATGAGCTAGTCGGAGAGTTTACAACTGACCGATGGATTTATGCTGACCAGATTTTGTTCCACATGCAGGCAGAGCTGGAGGGTGGATTCACTGGCAGTAATGATTTTAAAATCTCTGTCGGGTGGGCAGACACTCTTAACGATACGCCTGAGTATTTGCCGCTGGAAAGTATTAACTTACAGACTCGCCAAAACAATGGCACGGTCCAATATGATTTCAGATCGACTGGCAGATATCTCGCCATTCGTTTGGAGTTTGACGCGACCAGCGCCATAAAATTCACTAGCGCCGAAATCAATGCTGTGCAAACTCATGGTCGCTAAAAACTCAACCATAGAAATCTATCGTGCGAACATTGCTAACCCGCAAGATTTAAGCGCCACTCTTTTTTGGCTCAAAAACGAACTGGTCTCGATTCAAAGAAGTTCGTTTTCGACCGAGGATGTGATTCGTAAGCTGCAAGAGGCAATCGCTACGATAGAGGCAGGCGGCGCAAAAGGCGATAAGGGAGACAAAGGTCAGGCAGGTAGCAAGGGTGCGCCGGGTGAGTCTATCAAGGGCGATAAGGGGGAGCCGGGTGCATCCGGTGCGTCAGACATTGAAGATAACATCGTTGCTTTAGATAGCGTCTGGTCCTCGCGTAAGATATTCGATGAGTTAGCCGGTGTCGCGCCAGCTTCCGATGCGATGACATGGTACGATCAATTTTATAACTCCACCGTGATTCACCCAAAATCCACGATGGTTTCAGCAAACGGCTGGATAGCAATTTCAAACACCATCACGGGCGCGTATCCTTTTCCGCAGCCGCTTGGTAATCCCCTTCCTTTGTACCCGACCACCCCCGTGTGGGATGCCGTAAATAGCCACACAGGCCAAGTCCGATCAGGGTACTACATCAGGGTCAATGAGCCGGGAGAACTGCGCTCGGCGCAAGTGTGGTGTCCAGCGGTCTCTGCCAATATCACTTACACGCTGGTGATCGTAAAGGACCCGCCGAGGGCGGCGCTGGTGACAGCAGGACCTGCGGTGGATAAGGGTGATGGCACCGTTGGTGTTCCCTGTACCGCGCATCCTTTTGCGGTTGGCGATAACCTTTCGTTTAGTGGGACCGTAGCGTATCTAGGCGGATACAATGTCGGATCAGGCACCACGGCCAATGAGATTGTGTTTGCGGCCACCTTTGTTGCTGAGACTTTTACTGGTGCGGAAATCGTTTCAAGTAGCGGCAGCAATGTCGTCCGAAGGGAACCAATAGGCAATGACTTGCTCACCGCTGCCCAGTGGTCCTCGATCCCACTAAACAACATTTTTGCCGCAGTGGGCGATGGTTTTCTAATTTATCTGGAGGCACATAATTTCTCCAGCACAACCTCCGTTCCCGGTGAGTATCTTTTTGATGGCCGCGAGGAAACCGATGGACCTCCTGTGGGGTCGTTTAACCGCAATACAAACCAAACAATACTGCGGATCAACGACACAGATAATCTGGCAGCAACCCCGGCGCTGAACACGCTGGTGGGTGGTAGCACCATATTGCTTCAAAAGTCAGGCGCGACAGACAATTACTTGCAGTATCTTGTCATTGCCGCTGTCGATAAAACTGATTATTTTGAATTTGAAGTGCAAATTACGGGCAGTGGTGGGACATTGCAATCTACTGATGTCTGCGTTTTGGCTGGGTCTATACCCGTGTCATTAGCAACTGAATATATTTCTGAGGCGAGCAAGTGGGCAACGCCACCAGCGTGGGGCAACTTCAATGCGTATTTAGAGCACGGGGGTGTAGACCAATCCCCGGCGGCTGACCTCGGTTTCGGAATCAATTTTGCATTCCAGCAGCAAGTTCAAAGTCCTGACTGGGATTTAATCGCGCTCGGCGGTGGCGCAAGTTCTAGTGTCAGTAGCTCAGGACTCGCAGCAGTGGTGGACGATCCCGCTCCAGAGCTGGGCGGCGATCTTGACGGGGGCCGAAAGGAAATTACAAATGTTCGACTACTACAAATTTCAGGTGATGCGACCACCTACACCTCGGAACCGGCTGCGTTTGTTGGTGTAACTGGGAACCATTCGTATGATTACAGCACAGGGTTCTTGTCGTTGGGGGTTGTTTTCCCTCCCGCTGTCATTTTCAACGGAGTTCAAACGCTGGAGCGACAGGCCAATCCCTACGGCATGGGTACACTTTTCCAAGCTGCGGCCACTTTTAAAAATGAGCCAAGCACTGTTGCGAATCTTGCGGGGTTTTACACTTTTGCGTCCGTCAACACTTTTCAGGCAGACACCCAGACCATCGCGCTGCCACTTACTGTGGATAGTATAGTTGGCCCTGCCTTTGAAACAATAAACTCTGGGGTTTTGACAGTCGGGACACTAATCGGAATTTCTAATCAGGCAACCGCAGGCGCTGGCGTGACTATTAGCGCCAGATTGGGGTTTTCCTGTGCCGATGTCGTATTAGCTGGCGGAGCCACGCTCACTTCTCAGGCAGGTTTCGTCACAGGCGCATTCACCTCGCCAACCAACTATTCTCATGTGCTGACCGGCACAGCGACTGTGCCATCAGGGAAGCATAATACCTATCAAGCCAACGAGGACCGAAATCAGTGGAATGGGGCGCAACAATATAAACTCCGAAGTGGTGCGGTGTGGCGAACACTCGATTACACGGACCACTTTTTAGAATGGACTGGGGGTGCAACTGGTATTTATTCGCTGCCGTTAGCAAATACCTGCAAGGGTCGAGAGTATGTTATTAAAAGCACAGGCGCTGGCGCGATCATTCTTGTACCCGGTACTGGAGACACTTTCGATGGTGTCGCGGGCAACCACACGATTACCGGAGGGTCTAAACTTTTTGAACGGTGGTTAAGCGATGGCGGAACTAACTGGATACAGGTGGGCTAGATGATTTCAGCAGAAAAATTTGCAGCGGTAGGCAGTGGGCTTACTGACTATCACACCATGACTGGCACTAGTTTGAATTTTCAGATGATTGTGCGTGACGATAGCACTGTATTTCTAGTTCATATCGCCAGCGTTGAGAACCACTCCTTTGAGTTCACGGACGAGGATATTCTGATTGCTTGGCTCGCAGACCTCAATTTGGACATTAGCCCGCTGGGCAGTGCGATGACGCGGCAAAGGGCGGAAGCTATCAAAAAGGAGCAGATTCTCCGAGAAGCAGAGGCGCAGGCTATTCAGCAAGAAATAGACGAGCTGCCCGAAACGCAAAGTATCCTCGATGCAACAGCGGTGGCACAGAAAATTATCGAGGAGGCAGAGGCACGGTTGGCGAATTTAGAATCTGCCAAAAACGAGGCAGAGACCGAAGCAGAAAACATCACGGCAGCGGTTGCAGAAGCGGAGGCAGAGGCAGGTTCCTGATGAGTCGATATTTTAAGCGCAGTGAGTTTGCCTGCAAGTGCGGCTGTGGTTTCAGCACGATGGATTATGAGGTGGTCGGCTGGCTCAATGAAATCCGAGAGAACTTTGATGCACCAGTTAAAGTTACTAGCGGGTGTCGATGTGTCACGCATAATGCAGCCGTAGGTGGTACAAGCGTCAGTCAGCACCTGTTAGGTCGTGCCTGTGATATTCAGGTGAAGGGCGTTGATCCTGATGCGGTTGCAGATTATGCAGAAGATATTGGTGTTTCAGGCGTAGGCCGCTACAACACGTTCACGCATGTAGACTCCCGAAATGGACAAGCAAGATGGGAAGGATGACTGATGATGGATAAGGAACATTGTAGGAGGGCATCAGATTTGGGATGGCGAAAATACATCACTGTTGAGCTAATGCTGGCTGTATTTGCTGGGACGTTTGTTGCTGGAGGGGTGTGGATATCGCTTAAAAGTGATGTGGTCAATGCTCACTCCAAAATTAACGCCCATGCGATTGCGATTATTGATATTACAGAAGATGTGGAGTCAGTCACCACAGACATTATGCTTATTGCTAGAGATGTTTCTCACAACAAAGAGTCGAGCGATGAAATTAAAACCGATTTGAAAGAGCAACGAAAAGACATCAAAGAGATACTGCGGATAGTGGGCCATGACTGATATGGAGAACATAGAATGATAGGAGTGGGCGAAATTGTTTCATCTTTAATCTCTCCGGTTACGGAGTTGATTGGAAAAGTAATCCCAGACAAAGACAAGGCCGCTGACTTAGCCTATAAAATATCTACCCTTGCAGCAACTCAGTCGCATGCCATCGCGCTTGCTCAAATAGGCGTGAACAAAGCAGAGGCCGAGTCTGGGTCGGTTTTCAAAGGAGGGTGGCGACCCGCTGCCGGGTGGACCTGTGTCGGGGCTCTCGCCAACAACTACATTATCGTTCCGTATGCGGTCTCTTTCGGCCTAGAGGTTCCTGTGCTGGACCTTGGGCAACTGACTCCCATACTACTTGGAATGCTGGGGCTTAGTTACAACAGGTCTCAGGACAAAAAAGCTGGAGTTGCTTCTCTGTAATGGATTTAGACGAGATTAAAGAAAAAGTTAAACCGTCTTGCAAAGAGTCTCTGCGGCAGAAGCAATCCAGAGCCTGCTTGATGCATAGTTATTTAATTCAGTGGGCCTTTGAGCAAGGATATGAGCTGACTGATGGTGACGCTTACCGGGACCCTAGAGCTTTTGGCGACATTGGGGAAAAAGGCCCTTATGGAGAGAAGTCTAGCTGTCACAAGCTGCGCCTCGCCAGAGATTATAATTTGTTTTTAGGCGGCAAATGGTTAGATCAGTCGCTGGAATATGAGCCTCTTGGGGTTTTTTGGGAGGAAATCGGCGGAAGCTGGGGTGGGAGGTGGGGTGATGGAAACCACTTCTCTGTAGAGCATAATGGGCTAAAGTGATATATTGCGGTTAAACGCCGTGGGAGTAGAGCATGGGACTTTTTACTAGTTCAACAGAATCCGAAAGCACAAACGAGGCGGCGGATTTTGTCGCGCCTCACTTGGAGGCATCCACCGCAGCTTACGGCACTCTGGCTACGCCAGAGGCGTATGATGAACCTTGGCAGGCAGGGCTTGATCCAATGCTTTCTGGGGCATGGCAAAATATGTACAACAACCCTAATCAGCAGGCAATGATGGGGCAGGCCGCCGGTTATGGGGAGCAGGGCATGGATGCTCTTGAGAACCTGAACCAAGGATTCCAGTACGATCAAGGCACTTACGACCAAACGATGGGAAACCTGATGCCGGGCATGCAAGGCAGTTACGATGCCGCTACGCGAGACAACAATCGAAACCTGAACTGGAATCAACTGACAGGTCTTGATATGGGGTTGACTCAATCTGGTCAGCAAGGCTCGACCAAACACGCTCAAGGCTCTGCGCTCGCGCAGGGAATGAACATGGACCGCAATGCAGACATTGGCGCGTCAATGTATCAAAACGCGACTAATCAGGCGCAAAATGCCGCGATGACGGGTGGGCAGCAGAACCTTAACGCAGCAAACCAAGCCGCCGGTTATGGCATGCAGGGCATGGGGATGGGGTTTGACATGAACCAGCAGATGATGCAAAACCAACTAGCCGCTGGTCAAGGGTCTCAGGATTACAATCAGCAGGGCATAAACATGAACCGCGAGCAGTGGGACCAAAATCAGAGAAACCCGTGGGAATTTGAAGGTCAGAGGATGGGGAATCTGGCGAATGTGGGAAATACCTTTGGAACGCAGACAACCACCTCCACATCCGATCCCGGCATTGGCAACATTGCCATGCAGTTAGGGGCGGCATACATGACTGGCGGCGCTTCTCTTGCGGCAGGGGGGTTGATGGGCGGCGGCGGCAGCGATATGAGTGCGGGTGCTCCGGTGCAGGGGATGGCCCCCGGCTACTCTTATACGCCTAGCGGGGCAATTGATTACACCGGCAACTTTGGTTACGGAGGCTAAAAAATGAAACTTTATGACAGCAATGGTCAAATGGTTGAGCTTCCTGACCGCTCTTTTGGCGATCACTTTGGAGTGGGTGACAGAGCAAGGGCTGCGGCGGATTTAGGCTATAGCGACCCTAAAGCTGCGGCATGGGGGCAGGCTCTAAATAACATTTCAGCCATGAACATGGGCCATGCGCCGACTCGCTCGCCCGTTCAAGCGTATCAAGAACAAATTCTTGCTAGATCAACCGTCAGCCAGCAACGCAAAATAAATGATTTGACGATGCAGCAGCAAGAGCAGGACCTTGATTCTTTTTACGATTTCAAGACAGCCAAAAAAGATGGCATCATCCCCAAGGATATGAGCTACGTTGACTTTACAGCGGCACAGAGCCCGTACAGCGACAAAACAACTACCAATGCCCAAGACATGGGAACATACCGGGCGCTGGTGGCTGAAGATAAAGTGAACAACACAAACAATGCCGAGATATTCCTTGACTGGAAACGAGCCTCTAAATTTGTGGATGTTGGTGGCGGTCAAACGGGCAGAATAACGGCGGGCTCTCCGGGCTATAACCCGGTGCTCCCCCTTGGTCAAGTTCCAACTCAAGTTCCGACCCAACTTCCGACTAGTCAAGTTCCGACTCAAGTTCCGACTCAAGTTCCGACTCAAGTTCCGACTGGTCAAGTTCCAGCTCAGGGTCCGATTTCCTTAACAAGTGGCACTTTTGACGCGCAAGGAAACCCAGTGCCGAATCAAGAGCAAGGCAGCCTGATTGGTCAACCACAAGGGCAGGGGAACCCGCTTGCTCAACCACAAGTCGATCCTTCTCAAGCCTATTTAACAGAATTTGCCAGACGAGAAGCAGAACTTGCAGAGGCAAAAGCGAGAGGCACAGCAACCGGCACACAGCTCGCCGCAATGTCCGGGGCTGTTCGTGAAACGGCAGCATCTTTCCCTCAGATGCAGGCTACCATTGATCGAAATAACCAGTTGATTGGTCAGATTAAAGCGGGAGCATTGCAGGGAAGCGGGCCGCTTGCTGGATTTGTTAAAAGCATGTATGACCCAGAGTTTGCTGCACTACAGGCAGAGGGCATTTACAACACCTTGCTTAACTTGCAGATCACCAAGTTGACCCCCGTATCAAACGAGGAGGTGAAACTGGTTTCTCAAATGTGGGCCTCTGCGTTTAGGGGTGGGAAAGTTAATCTGTCGATCTTGGAAGAAGCTAACCGGCGCGTTCAGCAGCTTATGGATGTTGGTAGGAGTGCCGTTAGTTATTACGAAAGCCCCACAGATTCTCGCGGAAATCCTAAGCAATACGGAAGCATGGAGGGATACGCTTTTGACGCGCCCTCACCAGATGAAACCGATGACCCAGATGACATTGATTTAAAAGATTTGTAAGAGGAGCTAGAAATGGCAACTAGAGAAGAAGCGCTGGCCCTCTTGGCGCAGCGCGAGGCGGAAGGAGACCTTGAGAGAGCAAACAAAATCCGTAGCTTGCTCAACATGCCGTCCATTGACGATAAAGGCGCTCCGTTGTCCCAGAGAGCAGCAATCGGCGCTTCTCGCGGTCCCGGTGCAAAATTTCAGGCCGCACAGGGCTTTGACCCCGGCGCATCAAAATTTGGTGACGATAATTTCCTGATAAACAACACGCTGTATAACCCTCCCGGCTTTGATTCGGGAGACATTGTGGAGTATGGCCGAGTTCCGGTTGAGGCTCTTGGGTCCTTGACGGGCGGCGTTATAGGTATGGCTGGGGGAGTGCCTACCGGACCCGGCGCTATAGCCACCACGATGGCTGGTGCCGGGTTGGGGGGTGAAATAGCAGGGAATGTTTACGACCAGTTTATGGGTCAATTTGGGGCGGTAGACACCCGTGGCTTTACAGAGCAAGCCAAAGACGCTTCTTTATCCGTTGCTTTTAACTCAATGGGCGCACCCCAGTTTAGAAATCCAAGCCACTACATCCAAGGCACTGCAAGCAGGTTAAACGACCCGGCAAGGCTGGCAAAACAAGAGGTAGCCCAGAGAGGTGGCTGGCTAACCGCTGGTCAAACTGGAAACAACACTTCCGCCCGATTGGAGGCAGGGCTTGAGTCTGATCCGTTTGGCGGCAATGTCGTTTCAGGGCAGCGGGATCAAACTAACCGGATTTTTAGTGACATTGTTGAGGATGCTACGCCGGGGGCGACCTCTCCAGAAGTAGCCGGGGGCGGAGTAGTCGAGGGCATGCAGAGAAGCATTGATGAGACCACTGCCGGGGTTGAGAATGCTTATTTAGATTTTGACAGAATTCTTGAGGCAGGCGGGGGAGATCGGTTAAACACAATATCAATGGAAGCACTCCAAAGATTGAGCGCGAAATACAAAGAAGTCAGGAACAGGGACCTTGGGTTTGGAGAGATGGTCTGGGACGATCCTGATGTGGCTAGGGCTGTGGCCGCCATTGATGAGATGGTAGAAAACCAAGCAAAAAACATAGCAGAGCCGGGGTCAGCTCTTGTTGAAAAACCGACTTATGAGGTTGTTAAGCAACTCAGGACGATCATAGGCAAAAAGATTAACGATGCTTTTTATCAAGGCGGCGAAAAATCGGCTCTCAAGGACCTTTATAAAACACTCACGGATGACTTGGATGCGGGGGCTGTGGAAATTGGAGGAGAAGCGGCGGCAAACGCAAGGACTACTGCCGATGCACTCAACACACAGCTTAAAGAGGGCCTAAAAAACATTGATCCTGTGTTTAAACACTCTGACAACCCCTCGGATGTGTATAAAAAAATCGGTGTTGCACTGGTTGGAAACCCATCCTTAGCCAGAAAGGCTCGCACCGCGATGGGGGAGGAGCAGTGGGCAAGATTTGTTGACACATGGATTAGGCAGGCCGCCCAAACCAAGCCCGGAGTTAATATCATTGGAGGGGAGATTTCTTCAAACTCAACACTTACCGCCCTTGGTAGATTAAAAACACAAAGCCCGGAAGGCTACGAGATTTTGACGCAAGGACGCGAAAGAAGTATTGCCGTGATCGAGGAGTTGGCAAGCATGATGCGCCAAGGCGATAGTTATATGAATAGATCAAGAACGGCAAATGCAATGGGAACACAACAGATTGCGTCTGAGGTAATTTCTGGCGGGACAGGTGCTGCGCTTGCGTTTGGCACGGGCCAAGTGACTCCCATCGCGGGCGCTTTGGTCGGGACTCTTATGCGGGCTGCGATACCCAAGCTAATGTCGAGAGTGCTGGTGTCCAAGACACTTGCAAAGGCGCTTCTGGCGGTAAAAGCAAAGCACGGCGAAAACCTGCCTATCGGTGCCGATCTGGCGCGGGCGCTTGTTGCATCAGGCGCGAGCAATGAAGAAGTAAAGGATATTTTCCATGAGCCTAAGTGATGATTTTCCGTGGTTAGAAGGCGTAGAGGATTGGGCGGAAAATATCGGGGGTGAGGTCGGCGGGTTTTTAGAGCGCCCATTGGCTGAAAAGGTAGCGATGGCGGGCAATGACTGGCTTGGCGTAAATAATGCAGCAACGGATTATTTAGGACGGGTGGCAGCTCCCCTCGCAGCCCGATATATGCTGCCGACAGAGCGCCGAGGACTGTTTGATGGCCCGGAGGCTGTTGGTGAAATAGGGGCGGGGCTGGCAAATGCCGCTGCCTCTGGCTTGGCCGCCACTACTGCAATCCCTTTGGCAATGAAGCCCGCCCCTCAAAATCCTGCCACTATTGTGCCGCCCCTCCGTGGGCAGCCCCAAAGACGCTCTTTTGCCGAAGCAACTGATTTGGTGACAAACAGGCTTAATGAGAACCTGACAACAGACCGACTTATTCCCGGCTTACCGGGCGAGCGATCCGCTGGTTCTCAGCTTTTTATGGAATCAGTGGCCGAGGCAGGTAAGCCAATTGAGCAGGCAGGAACTTTTTTAGGCGATAAGGTTGCTGACAGCGGCGGAACACCACTACAGGCCACGGCGGCAGAACTGGTCCCTCACGCTGCCGCAATGCTTTTTCCTTTCGGAAAGCGCACCCAGACCCCTATTGATCCGCTTAAAGATTTTGCCGCAAACCGACTGCCAAACCCCGCCCCGCTTGTTGATAGAGTGCGGGGGGCTTTTGGGGATATAGGAGCGAAAGGCCCCGGCAAATATCAACAAGGGGCTCTTAAAATTGAAAACCCTGACCAAGTGGGTAGGGGTTTGGCAGAAAGGTATACGCCGCGCCATTTTTCAACCGATGGTGCCGGGAACTTTGATACTCATACAAGGGATAGAAGTTACAGCAACGCACTCACGATTGCGGAGGAGACACTTGTCTCTAAGCCTCCCATTGAGACCAGAGAGGCCGACATGCAGCAGCGGCCATCAGCCAACGAACAGGAAGGGGCATTGTTTGGATCGTCTTTTCCAGAAGCAATGCGCTTTATCGACAAAAACACAGGCAACGCCCGGAGCTGGAAAAAACAACTTGAAAGAAAAGGGGTGTATGCCGAAGAAATAAATCGTTATCTTCCGAATCTTGCCGCTGCTGCGGATGATGTTGCGTTTACACGGGATGAGATTTTTGACGATTA
>TARA_R110002096_G_scaffold127295_8_pt1 | contig 27181 bp, 26 predicted proteins | sample TARA_R110002096 | Tara Oceans TARA_R110002096 (sample SAMEA4397295) | marine metagenome | biome: Polar Biome; feature: [DCM] deep chlorophyll maximum layer (ENVO:01000326); material: water (ENVO:00002006), including particulate matter (ENVO:01000060) such as... | depth 35 m
TACATTGATCATGACGATGGTCGCGACGATCGCCGGTGCCGTCTCGATGCTGGCCAATTTCGGCCTGTTCTTCCGCGACCGCAACGCCGGCATTGCCGGTCTGATGGCGGTCCTGATCGCGCCGTTCGCGGCGATGATCGTGCAAATGGCGATCAGCCGCACCCGCGAATTCGGTGCCGATGCCGCAGCCGCGCAGATCAGCGGCAAGCCGCTGTCGCTGGCCGCCGCCTTGGGCAAGATTTCCGGCGTTGCTGCCCGGACACCCAACCCTGTCGCCGAACGCAATCCGGCGGCGTCGCAACTTTATATCGTGCCGGGCGGCGTCCGCCAGATGTTCTCCACCCATCCCGCCACCGAAGACCGGATAGCGGCGCTGGAGGCCATGGCGCAGGGCGGTGGCTCAGGCGGCTGGTCCGGAGGTCCCGATGAAATCGGCGCCACGGGACGGCTGCGCAAGCCAAGCGCGCTAGATCCGACGCGCTAAGGCTGCCTGCACATCATTTTGCGCGCCGAACGCCGATCAGGATATCGCCCGGACAATGCCGCCATCCACGCGCAAGGCCGCGCCATTTATCGCGGATGACTTCGGGCTGCAGAGATAGGTAACAAAAGAGGCGATTTCCTGGGGATCGATCAGGCGCTCAATCAGAGACGTTGCCCGATTTTCCTGCATGAACTTCTTCTCGGCCTGATCATATGGCAAATCGGGAAAAACATCCTGGACGAATTTTTCAACGCCCTCTGTCCGGGTTGATCCGGGAAGCACCGAATTGACCGTCACGTTCGTGCCTTTGGTTAGCTCTGCCAGACTTCTCGATAGCGATAATTGCATGGTCTTCGTCGCGCTGTAATGGGCCATTTCCGGCGCCGGGTTCAACGCGGATTCACTGGACATGAAAAGCACTTTGCCAGCGTTTCTGGCGAGCATGGCGCGCAGATAGTGGCGGGTCAGTCTCACGCCGCTCATGATATTCACGTCAAACAGTCGCTGCCAGGACTCGTCGGTCTCGTCAAAGAAACCAACGGCTTCGTAAATGCCGAGATTGTTGACCAGGATATCCACTTCCGCGAACTTCTCGATAGTTGCCTGACAGCCGTCGGGCGTTCCATTGTCGGCGACAAGTCCGTTCAATTTGGCGTCGGCAACATCCTGTTTTATCGACTGGATCGCCGTGTCGACGCTCGCCCGGGTGCGGCCATTGACGATGACGTTCGCCCCTTCAGCGGCAAGCGAGCGTGCAATTTCAAGGCCGATTCCTCCGGTTGAGGCAGTGACCAGAGCGGTTTTGTCATTGAGGTTCAGATTCATAATATATCTCTTTTCCGTTTCTAGCGGGACGGTTGCCCGCTGGTGATGCACCTCGTATGAAATATGTATTGTTGCGGAAAAAGAGGCTTATATGCATTAGATAATTGTTCTATATGCAATTATGCAGATAAATTCCCAAGAACTCCTGACCTTCGTCACGGTCGTCGATTGCGGTCAGGTCGGCCTTGCCGCGCAGATGCTCGGCCAGAATCCGTCCAGTATAAGCCGCACCCTCGCAATGCTTGAGGAAAAGCTTGGGGTAACCTTGCTGGCCCGCACGACCCGCCGGCAGCAATTGACCGAGGAAGGAATCTTCTTCCTCGATAAGGCGCGGCTGGTGCTGAGCGAGATGAAATCGGCCGAAGATATCCTCAGGGATCGTGACCGGACACCGTCCGGGCGCCTGCGGGTTGATGGGGCCTCGCCATTCATGCTGCATTGCGTTGTGCCGCACATCCCGCTTTTCTGCCAAAAATATCCGCGGATCGAGCTTGAGCTGACCAGCAGCGAAGGCAATATTGATCTGATTGAACAACGCACGGATGTCGCCTTGCGCATCGGCACGCTGAAGGATTCGGCGCTTCACGCGAGACCATTGGGCGTGTCGCAACTCCGGTTGCTGGCCAGTCCGGAATATCTGTCTCGCAGAAACGCACCCCAAACGGTCGAGGAACTGGGCCGGCACGACCTGATCGGTTTCACTCGACCCGAGAGCCTGAACATCTGGCCGCTCAAAACGCCAAACGGGGCCACATCGAAAGTGGACCCAAAGACCAGGGCGTCGAGCGGTGAAACGATCAGGCAACTCGCCTTGCACGGACAGGGTATTGCCTGCCTGGCCGACTTCATGACTCACGAGGACCAGCGGCAGGGACGGCTGATCCCGGTCCTTGCCGAACATACGATCCCCGATTGGCAAGAAATTAGCGCGGTCTTTTATCGACAGACCGAACTGGCGTCGCGGATCCGTGTTTTTATTGATTTTATCGTCGAGAATGCGGTTCAATCAGGAGGCTTGATTCGCCGCATGCCTTGACCAGGACGATAGCTCAAAAGCGTATCGCGCTCAAATAGCCAAGGAAGGCGCGCTGTTTTGAAGCGGCGGCATTGCCTCATCCGGATCGGCCATGCCAGGCCGGACATCGCTTCGCGCTACACGTCCCTGCGGCACCGGCTGCAGGAATATCAGGTTCGGGAAACAGCCGAGAATTCGCGTTGGATAGGCATCAATCGCACGGCAGAGAAGAATCTCTGCCGTGCCAAATGTTATGCCTGATTTGGGTTACTCGGCGAGCATTTCATCATAGACGGCGCAAGCTTCGACAATTCCAAAGCTTCCGTCGGCGGCACCCTTCTGCATCTTCTCCTGAACTTCCTGCATCTTGCTGGTCATTTTCTGCATAGCTTCAGGATCGCTGGCCAGGCCTTGCATCTTTTCGCCAAGCTTCGTTGCTTTGGCCATCATCGCATCCTGGGTACATTCCTCAGTAGATACAGCCTCTGCAGTTTCTTCCGTTGCGGCAGTTTCCGATGTTTCATTGCTGGTACCGCATGCACTGAGCGCGAATGCGCTCGCAAAAACTGTCAAGGTCGCAATCGAATTTTTCATAGTTGATTCCCGTTATTTTTATTGAATGCCGCCTTTGCTGGCAATGGGCCAGAACCCGGCAGCGGACGTGGTTTTTTTCACTGATCTTGCATCGGTGAAATTTCGGATTGATCCACCAATATTCCATTCGGACAGCTTTCTTGCGGCACGATCACGGCAATGCACAGGGCAGCAGCGGTAGGCGAGATAGTCATCGTTAAAGGTCCCCGGGATCAATCCAGATGTTGACCTAGCGTGGCTCGCGAACGGGTGAGTGATGTAGATCACAACGTGACGGTGGGTAAATTTCGGTTTTCTGGCCTGATCCGCCTACATCCTAAAGCTTGATCGAAACGCGGGAGGGTCTATGCGGTGGGACAGAGCGAACCATCCGGGTTCTTCATGCCAAATTATCGCGGAATAAAAATGAACGAACCCAATAATAAAGTCCCCGGCCTCGCTACGCGCCAGTCCGCCATTCGCCTGCTCGACGCCGTCTGCCGGCGTGGCGAGACGCTGGATCAGGCGATGGCCGCGGCTACCGGCAAACTCTCCAATCCGTCGGACAAGTCGCTGGCCCATAATATCGCCGCCAATGTCCTGCGCTGGATGACCGCGCTCGATGCGATGATCGACAGCGCGACCCGCAACCGGCTGGCCGATGATGCCAAGCCGCGGATGGCGCTGCGCATTGCGCTGGCCCAGGTGCTGATCCTCGACACGCCGCAGCACGCCGCGATTTCCACCGCCCTGCCGCTGGTCCACGGTGGCCCCCGCCGGCTGGTCCACGGAGTGTTCTCGACCGTCATGCGCGGTGTCGAATCGGGCAAGCTGAAACTGCCGGAATATCCGGAAATTCCCGGCGAGACGCTCGATCGCTGGACCGGCAACTGGGGTGAGGATGTCGCCAATGCCGCGAGCCAGGCGTGGGCCAGGCCTGCGCCGCTCGATCTCAGCTTCCGGTCCGATGATACAGGCTCGCTGGAAGGCGAGAAGCTTGCCCCGAACCATCTCAGGATGCTTCCAGCTCTTCCAGTCACCGCGCTTGACGGCTTCGACGACGGCGCCTTCTGGGTGCAGGATCTGGCCGCCTCGATTCCCGCTCGATTGTTCGGCGCAGGCGAGGGGCGGACGATATTCGACCTCTGCGCGGCCCCCGGGGGCAAGACCATGCAACTGGCCAGCGCCGGCTGGAAAGTGATCTCGGTCGATAACAGCGCCAAGAGAATGGAACGCTTTCACGACAATCTGGTACGCACCAAATTGCAGGCCGATGAAGTCATCGCCGACCTGATGCAGTGGGAACCGGCGGAACCCGCCGACGCTGTGCTGCTCGACGCTCCGTGCAGCGCCACCGGCATCTTCCGCCGGCACCCCGACGTTCTTCATTGTATCGGTTCGCGCCAGATCGCCGATCGGGTCGACGTCCAGCGAGCCTTGCTCGACCGCACCGCGCCCTGGGTCAAGCCCGGCGGAACTCTGGTCTATGCGGTCTGTTCGCTCGAGCCGGAAGAAGGCGAAGAGCAGATCGAGGCGTTTCTCGAAAGGCATGAGGATTTCACGATCGATCCGGTCACCGCAGACGAATTGCCGGCGCATATTCTGCCCGGCGAATCCGGTTGCGTTCGTACCCTGCCGACCACGCTGGCGGAACAGGGTCATGTCGACGGATTCTTCATCGCGCGCCTGCGCCGGAAAGCCTGATTTTCTACATATTGTGAACCTGTCCCCAATCTGTCCACAAGGGACTGTGGAAAGGTCCGAAACGCGCCTTGCCTGCACCGGACAAAAATTATAGAGGCGGGCGCAGTTTAAGGAAGAGCCATGTCCGACATCCGTATTGCCCCATCCATTCTCTCTGCCGACTTTGCCCGTCTGGGCGAAGAGGTGCAGGCCATCGACAAGGCCGGTTGCGACTGGATCCATGTCGATGTGATGGACGGCCATTTCGTTCCCAATATCACGATCGGTCCCGCCGTGATCAAAGCGCTGCGTCCGCACAGCGCGAAGCCGTTCGACGTCCATCTGATGATTTCGCCGGTCGACCAATATCTCGAAGCCTTTGCCGAAGCAGGCGCGGATATCATCTCCTTCCATCCGGAAGCCGGTGCCCATCCGCACCGTACGGTGCAGACTATCCATTCGCTGGGCAAGCAGGCCGGGCTGGTGCTCAATCCGGCGACTCCGCTCGACATACTCGATTACCTGATCGACGATCTCGACCTCATTCTGGTGATGAGCGTCAACCCGGGCTTTGGCGGGCAAAGCTTCATCGACAGCCAGCTGCGCAAGGTCGAGGCGATCCGCAAGCGGATCGACGACACCGGCAAGGACATAAGGCTGGAGGTGGACGGCGGTATCGATCTCAAGACCGCGCCCAAGGCAATTGCTGCTGGTGCCGATACGCTGGTAGCGGGAACCGCAACCTTCCGCGGCGGCCCGGATCAATATGCGGCCAATATCAGCGGCCTGAGGGGTGAATGACCACCGGCGGGTCTGACCGGCTTGATCTGGGCGATGGCCACCCGGAAGAGCCAGCGACCCATGACGAAAATGCTGCCGCCGGAGAAGGCCGCAGCCTGACTCTCCGCCACGACCGCGATCGCGGCCAGTCGCTCGCCGAACAGGCGACCATGCTCTATTACCGGATGACCTGGCGGATGCCGATGCACCGGCTGCGCCTGTCCGGCAAACTGCCTTTGCGCCTGCTGGCCGTTCCGGTCGATCCGGTTGACGGTGACCGCGTCCAGGGCATGGCGGTCCGCGCCGGATATTTCCTGTTTCGCGGTCTCAAGAAGAAACACGAGAAAATCGATTTCGCCGAGCTCAGGCTGCCACCGCAATTTGAAGATTATGTCCACCGTTTCCAGTGGCTGCGCGATCTCGACACCGCCGCGTCGCGCGATCAGGCGGTGCCGGTGGCGGAAAATCTGATGAACCAGTGGCTCGATGCCAACGGCGGAGTCATTCGTCAGCCGGCGTGGCGGCCTGACAATTGCGCCTGGCGCCTGTTGATCTGGGCCAGCCATGCGCCGCTGATCCTGTCTTCCAAAGACCTGATCTATCGCTCCAAGCTGCTCAACAATATCGCCCGCACCGCCCGTCATCTCGACCGCACGGCGGACAAGGCCCAAAGCAGCCTCGGCCGGCTGGTCGCCTGGAGCGGCGTTGTTGCCGCTTCCCTGCTGCTGCCCGAAGGCCGGGTGCGCCAGATTGTTGGCGAAGCGGGTCTGGAAAAGGCGATGGGCGAATTTTTCTTTGCCGACGGCGGCACCGTCTCGCGCTCGCCGCTCAACCAGATGGAAGCGGTGATCCTGCTGTCGATGCTCAAGCAGGTCTATATTGCGCGCAAGGAAGACCCGCCGGTATTCCTCCAGGAAGCCCTCAACAAGGCGGTTCCGCCGCTGACCGCGCTCACCCATTTTGACGGATCGCTGGGCAATTGGCAGGGCAGCGGAGCGACATCGGCGGAACAGGTTGCGCAGGTGGTCGAGGCCAGCGGCGTGCGCGCACGGCCGCTGCGGCAGGCGCGCGAATGGGGCTATCAGCGGGTGTCCTCCGGGCGTTCGGTGCTGATCCTCGACGCGGCACCGCCGCCGATCGCGCGCATGGCGGTGGCCGGCTGCGCCTCGACACTGGCCTTTGAATTTTCCCATGGCGATTGCCGGATCATCAGCAATTGCGGCGGCGCAGGACTGGTCGGCGCGACGATCCCGGCCGCGCTGGCACGGGGCCTGCGGACCACCGCAGCCCACAGCACCTTGTGCATCGCCGATAGCAACAGCACCTCGATCCTCGCCGATGGCAAGCTCGGCCGCGGGGTCAGCGAAGTCGAGCTGTTCCGCCGCGATGTCGAAAACGCGACCCGGCTCGAGGCCAGCCACGACGGCTACGCCCGCCGCTTCGGTCTGATCCACAAACGGCTGCTGCTGTCGCGCTCGGACGGTCTCGAATTGCGCGGCGAGGACATGCTGATTCCCGACGGCAAGAAACGCCGGCGACGCAAGGACGATATCGCCTATGCGTTGCGCTTCCATCTCGGACCGGATATTGAAAGCGATCTTGTCTCCGAAGGCAAAGGCGTCTTGTTGCGCCTCAAAGACGGGAATTTGTGGCAATTCCGCTCGACGAGCGGCGAAATTCAACTGGAAGAAAGCCTCTGGGTAGACGGCATGGGCATTGGCCATGAAGTCCGGCAGATGGTGATCAGCGGTGCAGTGGGCAGGGGCGGTGGTGCCACCGGCTGGCTGCTCAAACATATGGGGTAGTAATGACGGAAAATATCAAAATCAAACGCGCGCTTTTGTCGGTCTCGGACAAGAGCGGGCTCGCTGATCTCGGCAAGCAGCTGGCGGCGATGGGCGTGGCGCTGATCTCGACCGGCGGCACCGCCAAGACGTTGCGCGAAGCGGGCCTCGAGGTCGCCGATATTTCCGACGTCACCAATTTCCCCGAAATGATGGATGGCCGGGTCAAGACCCTCCACCCCAAGGTCCACGGCGGTCTGCTCGCCCGGCGCGACGACGCCGGCCATGTTGCCTCGATGGAAGAACATGATATCGCCGGGATCGATCTGGTGATCGTCAATCTCTACCCCTTCGCCCAGACCGTCGCCAAGGGCGCAGAGCGGGACGAGATTATCGAGAATATCGACATCGGCGGCCCTTCTATGGTCCGTAGCGCGGCGAAGAACCATGATTTCGTCACCATCGTCACCGATCCTTCCGACTATGACACCCTGCTCACCGAACTGCAGCAGAATGACGGCGGCACCTCGCTGGCTTTCCGCAAGAACATGGCTGCCAAGGCCTTCGCCGCGACCGCCAGCTATGACAGCATGATCGCCCAGTGGTTCGGCTTTGCCGATCAGGGCAAGATGTTCCCCGATACGCTGCCGGTCACCATGAGCCGCCCGGTCGAGCTACGCTATGGCGAGAATCCGCACCAGAGCGCCGCGCTCTATCTGCCTGACGGCCCGTCCGCGAGCGGTATCGCTCAGGCAGAACAGCTGCAGGGCAAGGCGCTAAGCTATAATAATTACAACGACGCCGATGCCGCGCTCGAACTGGTCAGCGAATTTCGCGACGGCCCGCCGACCGTGGTGATCGTCAAGCACGCCAATCCGTGCGGCGTTGCCAGCGCCGACAATATTCTCGACGCATATAAGGCCGCTCTGGCCTGCGACAGCGTCTCGGCCTTCGGCGGTATCATCGCGGTCAACCGCCCGCTCGACGGACCGGCGGCCGAAGCGATGACCGGCATCTTTACCGAAGTTGTCTGCGCGCCCGCCGCGAATGACGAGGCCAAGGCCATTTTTGCCAAGAAGAAGAATCTGCGCCTACTGCTGACCGGAGAGCTTCCCGATCCGGCCCGCACCGGCATGGGTTTCAAATCCATCGCAGGCGGATTTCTGCTCCAGTCCCGCGACAATGGACAGATTGCCCAGACAGACCTGAAATGCGTCACCAAACGCCAGCCAAGCGAGCAGGAAATGAACGATTGCCTGTTCGCCTGGACGGTTGCCAAACATGTCAAATCCAACGCCATTGTCTATGCAAAGGGCGGCGCGACGGCGGGCGTCGGTGCCGGCCAGATGAATCGTCTCGAATCGGCGCGGATTGCTGCGTGGAAAGCCAAGGATGCAGCTGAAAAAGCAGGTTGGAGCGAGGCTCGCACAAACGGTTCGGCGGTTGCGTCCGATGCCTTCTTCCCGTTTGCCGACGGTCTGTTGGCCGCGGTTGAAGCGGGCGCGACAGCGGTCATTCAGCCGGGCGGTTCGATCCGCGATGATGAGGTGATCGCGGCGGCGGACGAAGCAGGCCTGGCGATGCTGTTCACCGGAATGCGCCATTTCCGCCACTAGATCCTCGCGACCATGAATCCCGGTCCATATCCGAATGCGGGATGGACCGGGTCTTCAATGGATTAGCTGCGCCGCACGGACGGTTCGATCATCCAACGATCTTGGAAAACCGGTTGGTGACGCCGGGCCGTCTGGTCGAGCTTTGGGTCTTGAAACCGGTCCAGACATGGCCGTTACTGGTTGGTTGGACAAAATGACGCTGCTTGTTGTCATCGGTAAAATTGAACATTTCGACGTTTACAGGCTCCGAAAACAGCACCCCGAAATTCTGTCCTTCGGTCCAGCGGACTTCACCGACAATCCGTCCATATCCTTTTTTTATGACCGTGATCAGCTCAAACGGCCGGAGAAAACCCTCGGTACGGCCACCCATGCCCTGTTCAGATAAATTGGTCACAATAGCCGAGAATCCCGGTCCATTCTCTCGTTCGATCTCCACCCGGATCAGCTTGCGCGCTCGTGCCTCGCGTTCCGCGGCGGGAATTTGGTCGTGGAAATTGTCTGCGTTGCAACTAGTCATGGTTTATATAACGGTAAAATCGGGTAACATTAAGCAATCAGGCCGGTCTCGGATTATTTTCTTACAGGCAGATATTGTTCTGCGATCATGGCCCGGAAAGCAGCCGTTTATCGCGGCGTCGGCCAGGCGAAGGGCAGGCGGGTTTCGCCTGTCGCCAATCCCGAAGCCGCGAACCGGCGTTCGGTGAACATCCCTTTGCCGCGGCGATCAACCGTCACCACCGTGCTGCACCGGGTCCCGTAGGTCGGGTTGCGGATAAAAATGGCCGAATGCTCGGGCTGCAGGCCGGTGGGCGAGGATTGACCGGAAAGGCCAGCGGGTTCGTGGGTGGTCTGGTCTAGCAGATGGTCGAACAGCTCTTCCGGATCGCTCGATCCTTTTGCCATCCACTGTTCGAGAGCTCCGTTGAGCCGGGGCGACTTTGCCCAGGGTTGCCGGACCATGCCGTTGGACAGGCCGTGCACCCCGTGACCGAGCAGCTCTGTCTCGCTGTCGGGCCGGTTGCTGTGCACCCGCGCCTCGCCTTCTGCGACGGTTATCAGGTTGAACGGATTGAAATCCGAATAATCGGCAGCGCCGATATCGGCATATTGCCCGTCTCCTAAGAGAAAATCTTTCAGCAGATCGCCCCGCGATGCGCGCTCCGCCACCGGCGGGCCATGGCCGTATAAATTGGTGACGACCGCAAAGCGGCCCTGTTCGGATATGCCCAGCCAGGTTCCGCCGGCCAATATATCCCTGCCCGCAAGCAAATGCTCCGCGCCTTCCCAGCGATGTGCAGCGTCTGCCGGTCGCGCGTGCAATTCATCGCGATTGCCGATGGCAACCAGCTGCCATTCGGGATGGGCTTTCCAGGCAAATGCAACGATACACACGGTCGCGATGATAGCCGGATATATCGAACTTGCGACCAAAATCTCGGCCACAAGGCGCAATAATCCGGCATAGTTGCTTAAACATTGCCCGGCTGCTCTAATGTCTGTACGACTTGCAACGCCTTTCGGGCACCAACCGGTGTATTGATTACATCGTTCAATCAGGGAAATATAAACTCGTATGCCGCCATTTTCAGAACCGACCTTTCAAGAACGCACGCAAATGGCCGCCAAAGCCAAGCAGGCCGCACTCAAGCAGTTGAAGGCGCAGCCGACCGTCAGCGATGAAGTGCTTGCCGAACGCAAGGCTGCACGCATTGCCCGCGAAGAGAAAAAGGCGAAAGCGCGCGAAGAGAAGCGCGCGGCATTCGAACTGGTAAAGGCGGAACGCAAGGCTGCGAAAGAGCAGGCTGCTGTTGAAAAGGCTGCCGCAGAAGAAGCAGCGGCTCCACCCCCGCCGCTCACCGAAGCCGAGAAAAAGGCCGCCCGCGACCTGCGCTATGCCAACCGGAAAAAGCGCCGGAAATAAAGTCCGGCCTTCGCGCCGCGTCTGTCCGCAGGGTTAAATGGCAAAGAAGAAACTGTTTGTGGCTGCCGGAGATATTCTCTCGCTCGCCAGGAACGGCGAGCTGACCGTCAGGGTGACGCCCAATGCGGGTGACAACAGCATCAGCATGCCGAAAGACGATGACGCCGCGTGTGTCCTGTCGGTCCGCGTCACGGCGACGCCGGAGAATGGCAAGGCCAATGCGGCGGTTCTGAAGCTGCTGGCCAAGGCGCTCGGGCTGCCCAGGACATCCCTGGTGATTGTCCGCGGCAGCAATAGCCGCACCAAGACCATTGCCATTCCGCAATGATGTCTGGATTTCCGCTTTACCGCTAAATTCTTGGTCAGGCCAATCAGGCGCGACCGGAACGATTATTCCGGTGTCGCGGCCTGTGCATTTTGTCCGTCACCTTCCGGTGCGGCGATGATGTCGCGCGTTACGCTGCCCTTGTCGACGGTGAATGTTTCCGGATCACCCACCGAGGAGCGAATGCCTGCTTCGGAGCTGCCAGCCTGGCCGACAATCGCCGATTCGGTGACGCTGCGTGCTTGCGGTCCGCCGAACAGGGCTTCCAGAGTCTGCTGCTGCAAACCACCGGTCTGCGGACGAGGCTGACCGGGCTGAGGCGGGGTCAGCGTGAAATCGGGCGGGATGACCAGCGGAGGCTGGCGCGAAACCGCGAATTCATCGGGCCGTTCGCGGTCGAACAGGCCGCTGGAACCACAAGCCGTCAGGCTGGCCAGCGAAACAAGGCTGATGGCGACGGTCGATTTACGCATGTTATTGTCCCTCAAAAATCTCTTACGGAGCCTGATAGCGCGCTCCTGTCACAGGTCAACTTTCGTCAAGCTGAACATGGTCTTTTGTCTCGTCCGTCTTTTCGCGGATTAACAGCGCCCGCGCAAGCAGGATTACCACGCCGATGCTGATCGATGCGTCGGCGAGGTTGAATATCAGGAACGGACGGAATTCACCGATGTGCAGATCGGCAAAGTCGGCGACATAGCCGAGCCGCGCGCGGTCGACGATATTGCCCATTGCCCCTCCCAGCACCATGCCGAGCGCGATAATGTCCCACTTGGCCTTTTCCTTGTTCATCCAGACCCACACCGCGATCCCGATCAGTCCGGTCAGCGTGACCAGAGCCCAGCGCTGAAAATCGGTCGAGGCGGTGAGAAAACCCATCGAAACCCCGTAATTTTCCGCCCAGGTCAGGTTGAAGAACGGGATCAGCTCGATCTGGCCCTTGGTCGGCAGCTGGAGCAGCTGCATCACGACAAATTTGCTCGCCTGATCGATGAAGAAGATCATGAAGGCGATGATCAGGCCGGTGCGGCGGTATTTCTTGATGGGGTCGGTCATATCAAATTCCGTTCCAAACAGCGCCACGGCGAGACAAAAAGTCGTCATTGTGAGGCAAGGCGTCGTCATCCTGAACTCGTTTCAGGACCCCGGCGGGCTTGGTGCTCTGTTGAGAGAGATCCTGAAACAAGTTCAGGATGACGAATGAGTGCCTGTCACTCATTACGCCAAAACCTCCGCACAACGCCCGCAAAGCGCGCCGTCTTCTTCCACTTCCGGCAGCAACCGCCAGCAGCGGCCGCATTTGTGATTGTCGGTTTTGGTGACGGCAATCGCATCGCCATCACTGACGTCCGCGACAATCGCGAGCTCGGCGAATTCTTCGGTGCTGATCGGCAGGTCGGTCATCGGATAGACGACTTCGGCTTCCAGACTGGAACGAATGGTTTTTTCCCGCCGCAGCGGTTCAATCGCCTCGGTCACCTTCTCGCGGGCATCGCGGATGGTCTGCCATTTGCCCGCCAGATCGTCATCCAGCCACCCGGCATCAACCTCGGGCCATATCTTCAAATGGATCGAGTTATTCTCATCCGGGAACCGGCTCTGCCAGATTTCCTCGGCGGTAAACACCAGTACCGGTGCAATATAGCGGGTCAGCGCGTGGAACAATATGTCCATCACCGTCCGATAGGCCATGCGCTTCGGATCATCCTGCGCGTCGCAATAGAGGCAATCCTTGCGGATATCGAAGAAGAAGGCGCTGAGATCTTCCTGCGCAAAGGCGTTCAGCGTCCGCATATAGGGACCGAAGGCAAAATCATTCACATGTTGCTTCAGCTCGGCGTCGACCTCGGCCAGCCGGTGCAGGATATAGCGTTCCAGCTCCGGCATGTCTGCCACCGCGACCCGCTCGGCATCGGTGAAATCACCCAAGCCGCCCAGCATATAGCGGAAGGTGTTTCGCAGCTTCCGGTAACTGTCCGAAACCCCTTTCAGGATTTCATCACCGATCCGGTGATCCTCGGTAAAATCGACGCTCGCCGCCCACAGCCGCAATATGTCCGCGCCCTGCACGTCGATGATCTTCTTCGGATCAAGCGTGTTGCCGAGCGACTTCGACATTTTCTTGCCGCTCTTGTCGAGCGTCATCCCGTGGGTGAGCACCGCCTTGTAGGGCGCCCGCCCCCGCGTGCCGCAGGACTCCAGCAGGCTCGACTGGAACCAGCCGCGATGCTGGTCGCTGCCTTCCAGATAGAGATCCGCCGGCGACTGCTGGTCCGGCCATTTGCCGCTTTCCAGCACGAAGGCATGGGTGCAGCCGCTGTCGAACCAGACGTCGAGAATATCGGTGATCACCTCATAATCGTCGAGCGCATGGTCGTTGCCGAGAAAATCCTGATGATCGGCATTGAACCAGGCATCGGCTCCGCCAGCCTTGAACGCTTCGATAATCCGCGCATTGACCGCCGGATCGTTGAGATATTCGCCACTCTTGCGATTCACATAAAGCGCAATCGGCACGCCCCAGGCCCGCTGGCGCGACAGCACCCAGTCGGGGCGGCCTTCCACCATCGATTCGAGCCGGCGACGCCCGCGTTCCGGCACAAAGCGCACCTTGTTGCGGATTTCGTCCAGCGCAACATCGCGGAGGGTGGCCCCTCCACCATGCTGCGCATGGTCCCCCTCCCCGTCGCTGCGCGCCAGGGAGGATGCTTCCCCTTTTCCTCCCTGCGCCAAAGGCGTGGGGAGGGGGACCGCCGAAGGCGGTGGAGGGGCCGTGAGCGGCGCATCCATCGGCACAAACCATTGCGGCGTGCAGCGATAGATGATCTTCGCCTTCGACCGCCAGCTGTGCGGATAGCTATGGGTAAAATCGGCGCTCGCCGAAAGCAGCGCCCCCGCCTCGCGCAGGTCCGAACAGATCGGGCCTTGCGGGCCGTTGAAATTCTTGTTGATCACCCCGCCGGCGCGCTCGTCGCCGCGCGGCAGCCATTCCCAGTCTTCGCGATAGACGCCATCGGCATCGACCGCGAACACCGGATTAATGCCATTGGCCTTGCACAGGTCAAAATCATCCTCGCCATGATCGGGCGACATATGGACGAGGCCAGTGCCCGCATCGGTGGTGACAAAATGCGAACCGTCGAGGAACGGGCGCGGCTTGGTGTAGAATTCGCTGTCGGGAAACTTGTCGGCCATTGGGTGTTTGGCGGTGGCATCCTGCAAAACGGAGCCTTTAAATGCGCGGATAGTATCCTGCCCGGCAAAAGCGGCAATCACTTTAGCTCGTTCAACTGACAGAACGTATCGGCGTCCATCTGCATGTTCAAATATTCCGTATTCAACATCCGCCCCATAAGCGAGCGCCTGATTGACCGGAATAGTCCACGGCGTGGTCGTCCAGATCACCGCATGGGCGCCAACCAACTCCGGCGCATTCGGCGCGTCGACAATCTCGAACGCCACATCAATCTGGGTCGAGACAATATCCTCATATTCCACCTCGGCCTCGGCCAGAGCGGTCTTCTCGACCGGCGACCACATCACCGGCTTGGCACCGCGATAGAGCCGGCCCGCCTCGGCGAATTTCAGCAGCTCGGCAACAATCGCTGCCTCGGCGTCATAGTCCATCGTCAGATAGGGCTTGTCCCACTGGCCCATCACGCCAAGGCGCTTGAATTCCTCGCGTTGCACATTGACCCACTGGTCGGCATAGGTCCGGCATTCAGCGCGGAATTCGCTGGCCGGAACCTCGTCTTTGTTGCGCTTCTTCTTGCGATATTGTTCCTCGATCTTCCATTCGATCGGCAGGCCATGACAATCCCAGCCGGGCACATAGGGCGCGTCCTTGCCGAGCAGAGACTGCGAGCGCACCACCAGATCCTTCAGCGTCTTGTTGAGGCTGTGGCCGATATGGATATTGCCATTGGCATAAGGCGGGCCGTCATGCAGAATGAATTTCTCGCGACCGGCGCGGGCTTCGCGCAGCTTTTCATAGAGACCGATCTTCTGCCAGCGCTCCAATATCGCCGGTTCCTTTTGGGCAAGGCCGGCTTTCATCGGGAAATCGGTTTTCGGCAGGAAAACCGTGTCTTTATAATCTGCTTTGGGATCGGTCATGATCGCGGGGATTAGGGGAGGCGGGGCTTGGGTGCAAGCGGGATTTGTGCCACGCGAGAGCCACGCGATTTGCTCGTCATTGCGAGGGCTGGAAGCCCGTGGCAATCCAGTGCGGCGAGCGGCCCTGGATTGCTTCGCTTCGCTCGCAATGTCGTACAGGGCTGCTTAAACTCCTGCATCCGTTAGCCCTGAGCTTGTCGAAGGGCGCTTTCCGACGAGAGGCGTGGTTCGACAAGCTCACCACTAACGGATACGCTCTAACGGATAATCCTCAGGCCAGCAATTCCCGCGCCCGGTCGCAATCCTTCTCCATCTGCACCTTCAGCGCATCGAGATCATCGAACTTCTCTTCCCCCCGCAGGAAATGGTGCAATTCGACCTCGATGGTCTGGCCGTAAAGATCCTCGCTGAAATCGAAGAAATAGGGCTCGAGCAATTCCTTCGGCGGATCAAAGCTCGGGCGGATCCCCAGATTGGCCGCGCCGTTCAGAACCCGCCCGTCGGGCAGGCGGCCCTTGACCGCGTAGATGCCATATTTGGGCCGCAGATAATGGCTCATGTCGACATTGGCGGTCGGATAGCCGAGCAGCCGGCCGTTCTTGTCACCGTGAATGACCTCGCCCTGTATGGTGAACGGGCGAGTGAGCAGGCGGCGTGCTTCTTCGCAAAGGCCTTCTTTCAACGCTTTGCGGATGCGGCTGGAGGAGATGACATCATCGCTGTCGCTGATCGCGCTGACCGCTTCGCTCTTCAGCCCGCGCGCCGCGCCGACTTCGCGCAGCACATCGATATTGCCTTTCGCGCCCTTGCCGAAAGTGAAATCAGCGCCGGTAACCACGCCCGCCGCGCCAAAACGCTCGACCAGCAGCTTGGCGACAAAATCCTCTGCCGTTGTTGCGGCCAGTCCGGCGTCAAATTCGAAGACCAGCATCGCGCTGGCCCCGGCATCGGCAAACAATCGCTGGCGCTGGTCAAGCGACGTCAGCCGGAACGGCGCGACATCGGGCTTGAAGAATCGCACCGGATGCGGATCGAATGTCGCGATAATAGTCGGGCGGCCCTCTTCCCGGGCCCAGCTCAGCGCCTTGCCGGCCACCGCCTGATGGCCGAAATGAAAGCCGTCAAAATTGCCCAGCGCAATGATCGCGCCGCGCAGGTCGCCCTCGATCCGCTCTTTTCCGTTCAGTCTTATCATCGAATCGCTATTGCGGGATTTTGCATTTCATTCAACAAATTCGTCATGCCAGCGCGGGCGGGCATCTAACCCGCATCCGTAGTGCGGTCATCGCGATCGGGTTGGTCCCCAGCCTTGGCTGGAGCGCCAGGTGCCGATAAAGGCACCAGACCCGCCCTGATCACCCGCAACGCATTCAGCCCCATCACCGCGCGAGTTTCCGCTTCGCTGAACCCCGCGTCCATCAGTGCCTGGGTAATATGGACAATGCCGCTGGTGTCAAAACGCGTGGTGACCGCGCCGTCAAAGTCGCTGCCCAGCGCGACATATTCTATCCCGACCAGATCGCGGACATGCTTGACCGCTCTGGCTACAGTCGCCGGATCGGTATCGCACATCGCGCCGTCCCAATAGCCAAGACCGATGATCCCGCCGGTCGCCGCCACGCCCCTGATCTCCGCGTCAGTCAGGTTGCGGTTGACCCCGCACACCGCCTGGACGCCGCCATGGCTGGAGACCACGGGCCGCTTCGCCATTTTCAATATGTCGGCCACCGTCGCATGGCTGCTATGGGCGATATCGACGATCATCCCCATCTGCTCCATGTCGCGAACGATTGTCCGTCCGAAATCGGTCAGCCCGCCCTTCTCAATCCCGTGCATCGATCCGGCCAGCTCATTGTCGAAAAAATGCACCAGCCCCGCCATCCGCATGCCGGCACCATAGAGCTTCTTCAGATTGGCGCGATCGCCTTCCAGCGTCTGCAATCCTTCGGCGGAGAACAGCACGCCGATCGATTTGTCGAGCCGGTCGAGATGCGCCGGCTGGCTGATCGAAGCCAGTCTGCCGCCCGATGCGGCAACCGCCTTGTCCAGTTTCTGCGCGTGATAAAGCTGGCGCTCGAGCAACGAAAACCAGGTCCGCACCGGCTGCAACTGGGTGATCGCGAGCGCGGTGATATTATCCGTGTCTGCGCTGTTGCTGTCGTAATTCTGGCCCTTGGGCGTCTTGGTCACGCTGGAGAATATCTGCAGCCCGACATTGCCCGCTTCCAACCGTTCGAGGTCGATATGACCATAGTCGACGCTGTCGGTGATCTTGCGTTTCCACAATAATGTATCGCCGTGGAGATCAACGATCATCAGGCTGTCGTGCAACTCTTGCGCTTCCGCTCTGATCTCCGGCAGCGGCTTGCCGTCGACCATATTGGTCTGCTTGTCGAACCATGCCGGTCCGAAAATCAGGAAGGCGGCGAGGGCGATCCCGCCGAGGCCCAGAAGCGCCAGCAGGAATTTCCTCATCCGGTTTTCCTTTTTAGAGTGACGAAGCTGTAACCGGGCTTGTCATTTTTCGGCTCATGATCCTCGCGCATCGTCTCTTCCCAGACGCTGTCGTCGAAGGCCGGCATCTTGATATCGCCCTTCGGCTTGATATGCACTTCGGTCAGTTCGATCCGGTCGGCGCGGTCGAGAAAGACCTTGTAGATTTGCGCTCCACCGATCACCGCGATATGCGGTGAATTGGCTATTTTCAGGGCGTTTTCTGTGCTGGTTGCGATCTCCGCGTCATCGGCTTCCCAATCCGTGTCCCGGGTCAGCACGATATGACGCCGTCCGGGCAACAGGCCGGGCAGGCTGTCGAATGTCTTGCGGCCCATGATCATCGGCTTGCCCATGGTCATGGTCTTGAAACGCCGCTGATCTTCCGGCAGGCGCCAGGGAATAGTGTCACCGTCACCAATCACGCCATTGTCGGCGCGGGCGAGGAAGAGAATGATTTCAGGATGGTTCATGGGCGACGCCTAGCGCAGTTCCGGCAGACTGCAAATTAGAAATGCAATTTTGTAACATGGCCCATTTTGCGACCCGGCCGACTCTCGCCCTTGCCGTAGAGATGGAGGTGGTTTGCACCGTCGGATAACAGGCTCTGCCAGTCGTCGGCCTGCGCCCCGATCAGATTGTGCATCTCGACCTTTTTCGCCGCCAGTCCAGTATCACCCAATGGCAATCCACAAACCGCCCTTATGTGATTTTCAAACTGGCTGGTGACCGCCCCTTCGATCGTCCAGTGGCCGCTATTGTGCACGCGCGGTGCCATTTCATTGAACACCGGGCCGTCCCTGGTGGCAAAAAACTCGCAGGTCAGAACGCCGACATAGTTCATCGCCTCGGCCATTTGGGCGGCGAGCGCGCGGGCACTGTCCTGCTGTTCGATTATCTCGGCTGGAGCAGGCGCGGTCGAGACCGACAATATGCCGCCGACATGGACATTGTGCGGCGTGTCCCAAAAACGGATCTCGCCATCCTGGCCGCGCACCAATATGACCGAAAATTCATGGTCGAATGTCACGAAGCCTTCTGCGACGCAGGGCTGATGCGCCACCGCTTCCCAATGCTGGTCGAGATCATCGCCCGGCTGAATCCGTGACTGGCCCTTGCCGTCATAGCCCATGCGGATGGTCTTGAGGATCGCCGGCGCGCCGATCTCGGCAATCGCCTTGTCCAGTCCTCCCCGGTCGAGCACTTCGGCAAAGGGCGCGGTCGTCCCGCCATGGTCGCGGGCGAAAATTTTCTCGGCGATTCTATTCTGGGCAATGTCCAGCGCCGCGATCGGTGGATGCAGGGGCGCGCAGGCCTCGATCTGGTGGAGCGGATCGACCGGTACATTTTCAAATTCGAAGGTAATCACGTCACACGCGTCGGCAAAGCGGGTCAGCGAAGCAATGTCATCATCTTTCGCGCAGGTGAACTCCGCCGAGACTTCGGCCGCCACGCTGTCGGTGTCGGGCGCATAGATATGGCAGCGATAGCCCAGCTGTGCCGCAGCGACGCCGAGCATCCGGCCAAGCTGGCCGCCGCCCAATATGCCGATGGTTGATCCGGGGGGAATTGTTCTCATGCCGGCTTTATTCAGGCTGCTCGGCGACGGATTCGGTTTGCGCCGCGCGCCACGCATCCAGCCGTTCGGCCAGCGCCGGATCCTGATTGGCGAGAATGGCTGCTGCCAGCAGCGCCGCATTCTTGGCTCCCGCGTCGCCAATAGCCAAAGTGCCGACAGGAACGCCGCCGGGCATCTGGGCGATGGAAAGCAGACTGTCCATGCCGCTCAGCGCCTTTGACTGGATCGGCACGCCGAGTACCGGAGTGCGGGTCATCGACGCCACCATGCCGGGCAGATGGGCCGCGCCGCCCGCGCCGGCGATGATCACTTTCAGTCCGCGATCCACAGCCGAGGTTGCATATTCGTAAAGTCGGCCAGGGGTCCGGTGCGCGGAGACGATCTTGGTCTCATGCGCCACGCCGAGCTGATCGAGAATGTCGCTCGCGAGCTTCATCGTCGCCCAGTCGGACTGGCTGCCCATGATAATTCCAACCGGAGGAGGTGCTTCGACCATTTTTGCCCCTGACAAATGCTACGGAAGCAATGCGGTTTAGTAGGGAAGTGTCGCCGACGCAATGACACTTATGACGGCTGTGAAAATTTCTGTCGATCCAGGCGGGGCCGCCGGAGCAGTGCTGAATCCCGACAAGTTCGGGAAATCCGCCGCTCCCCGTACGTCAAATAATTATGTTGTTTATTCAGATAGATAAAATATAGACGGTCGCGAAACCAAGAATGGCGAACAATATGCACCATGATGCAACAAGCAGCGAACAAAATTGTGCCAACTGTAGTGAACTGGAGCAGCAAATAAGCGCGTTGAAAGACCAACTCGCTAAAATGGAGCAATATGCCTACCATGACGTACTGACCGGACTGTCCAACCGGCGGTTTTTTCTTGATAGCCTTGAAAGCCGGATTTCGCGATGTCAGCGATATGGCGACAATTGTGCTTTGCTGTTTCTCGATGTCGACGATCTGAAAGCGGTCAATGATCAGCACGGCCATGGTGCGGGCGACCTGCTGCTGGCCCGGCTGGCGGAAATATTGAAACTTCACACACGTACGTCTGATGTGGTTGCGCGGATCGGCGGAGATGAATTCGGCCTTCTGCTCGACAATCTCGATGCCGACGAGGTGGTCCGGAAAATCGCCTTTCTCGTAGACCAGTTCAGCAAGGCAAATTGCACCTACGCCAACACCTCCCTGAAACTGGGTGCGGCGATAGGCTATTGTTTTGTCGGTCCCAAAGATACGGTCGGCGGCCTGATGTCCCGCGCCGATGCCGCCATGTACCGCGCGAAGGACAAGGCTCAATAAGCGGCCGCGCGCAACAGTCGCGGCTGGCTACCGCTCCGAGAGATAATAATGTTCGATCTCGTTCAGATCGTCGTCCAGCTCGTAGATGATCGGCTGGCCGGTCGGTATTTCCAGGCCGGTGATTTCGTCGTCCGGAATATTGGAGAGATGCTTGACCAGCGCGCGAAGGCTGTTGCCATGCGCGGAAATCAGGACCGTCTGGCCATTTTGTAATTCCGGTGCGATCCGCGTCTTCCAATAAGGCAATACCCGGACGATCGTGTCTTTCAGGCTCTCGGTCGCCGGCACTTCGATTCCCTTGTAGCGCGGGTCGTTGGACATCTGAAATTCGCTGTCGGTCGCCATTGGCGGCGGCGGCGTATCAAAGCTGCGGCGCCAGATATGAACCTGTTCGTCGCCATGCTTGTCACGGGTTTCCTGCTTGTTCAGACCGGTCAGGCCGCCATAATGACGCTCGTTGAGCCGGTAATTTTTCTCCACCGACAGCCACAGGCGGCCCATTTCCTCCAGCGCGAGATTGAGCGTCTTGATCGCCCGTGTCTGAAGGCTGGTGAAGCAGATGTCCGGATCAATGCCGCGCTCTTTCATCAGCTGGCCCGCCGCCAGTGCCTCTTCAATGCCCTTCTCGGTGACGTCCACATCCCACCAGCCGGTAAAGCGGTTTTCGAGATTCCATTGCGACTGGCCATGGCGAAGCAGGATGAGTTGTGGCATCTTTGTGTCCTTACACTGGTGGATGATTTTCCCTAGCGGCGATGATGCTGGTCGCCAAGGGTGATTTCGGGATAATGCAACGGTGATTTCAGGATAATGGTCGCCGGACCTGCCGGCAAAGACAGCGAAGGCGGAAGCCTTTTGTGTGATTTTGGTGTCTCTCTGCCGATGGAATGCCTGATTTCCGCTATTCGACATTGTTACATTTTTGCAACGTTGTTTCCCTAATCGGCTTGGAGCGGTTGTTCACGGCTTGATTTAACGGACTGACACAACCGTAGCGGTCGGAAAAACAAGCCATCCCCCCAGGAAATCGGCGATGATGACCGCGAGTATAACTGGAGAAGATAAATGAGAGCCTTCAATAAATTCCTCATGGCTGCACTTTGCACCACCGCCATGACCACCCCAGCTTTCGCGCAGGACGAAGCGCAAGAAGTTGAAGCCTTCGACGATAACGTGATCATCGTGACGGCAACCCGCCGTGCCGAAGACGTTCAGGACATTCCGATTGCCGTGACCGCGGTCAGCCCGGCTCAGCTCGAGCAGCAGGGCGTTGTCAATGTTCAGAATATCGGCAGCGTCTCGTCAAGCTTCTCGACCTCCAACGCGCAAACGGCATCCGGAACGGTTGTTCTGCGTATTCGCGGTGTCGGTACGACTTCCAATAACATCGGCTTTGAATCCGCTGTCGGTATCTTTGTCGACGGTGCCTATCAGTCCCGTCCCGGCGTTGCGCTTGGCGAATTTGTCGACGTTGAACGCGTCGAGGTCCTCCGCGGCCCGCAGGGTACATTGTTCGGACGCAACACCTCGGCAGGCGCCCTGAACATCACCAACGTACGGCCTGACCTCAACGATTTCGGTGGTTTCGTAAACGCGACCTATGGCAATTTCGACCATATGAGCCTCCAGGGCGCGATCAACGCTCCCCTGATCGAGGACACTCTGGCGTTGCGCGTAACCGGTGCATACCGGAAGCGTGACGGCTATGTTGATATCATCGACAGCGCCGGCAACAGCGTAGGTGATTCGAACGACACCGATCAATATCTGCTTCGCGGCCAGCTCGGCTTCGAAACGCCTGGTGGCATCAGCGGTCGTCTGATTGCAGATTATTCGAAGAGCACTGCAAGCTGCTGTGCGGCAATCGAGGTCCTGCAATCTCCGGTTGAAACAGCTGGTCTCTTTGGCGCTGTAGGCCTCGGTGCACGCGGCGGCATGGCCGCTCCCGATGTTGCGGTGAACCCGTTTGATACGGTCACCATGCAACGCGCCTTGGATAACCGGATTGCGACCTCGGATCAGAGAGCCGACCCGTCCAATGATCAATGGGGTGTGACCGGCGAAATCGAATTTCCGATCGGCGACAGCGCAGACCTGATCTATATCGGTTCCTATCGCGAATTCCGTGCGGACGAATCCTATGACTCGGATTTCTCCGGTCTGGATGTGTTCAATGTTTTGCCAGGTGGCGGAACCGCGATCAATACCATGACCCACGAATTGCGCTTGCAAGGCGAAGCCTTCGGCGGCGCACTCGAATGGCTGGTCGGTGGTTATTATTCCGACGAAGATATTACGCAGTCCGTCAACTTTGGTCTGGGTGCAGACTATGACCGTCTTGTCGGAGCCCTGCTGGCAGCCGGTACCGGCGGCGCATCGTTGAACCCGGCGAGCCCACTGTTTGCAGGTGCGACACCTTTGCAGACATTGACCGGTGTCGATCCGTCTACCGTTCGCACCACCAATGACTACACGCAAAGCAGCAAAAGCTGGTCTATCTTCACGCACAACACTCTGGAAGTGGCCGAGGGTCTGAAGCTGACAGTTGGTCTGCGCTATTCGGATGAAAGCAAAGACGGTTCCTTCTCGCAGCCATCGGTCAACAACGATCTCTGCCCCGCGACATTGGGCCAGATTTTTGCCGGAAACCTTCCCGGAGGTCCGGGCAGCCCGCTTACCAACAGCTATTTTGGACTGGGTTGTTTTGCCTTTGTCGCGCCAGCAATCGGAACGGATGCAAATCCATTCCCGCTGCCACGACCATTCACCAGCAATTTTAGCGATGAAGAGCTGATCTACACCGGTAAAGTGAGCTATGAATTTGCTTCGCCCGTGACGGTTTATGCCAGCTTCACGCACGGCTATAAATCGGGTGGTTTCAACCTTGATTCCACGGCCGCATCCGGTGGTGCTGATCCGCGCTTCGCTTCGGAAGAAGTCGATGCCTATGAAGTTGGCCTGAAAGCTAAATTCCTGGACAATGCGGTGACCTTGAATGTTGCGGGTTTCCATGAGGAATTCACAAACTTCCAGGTTCTGGAATTCACTGGTGCCCAGTTCACGACCTTCAACGTTCCGCTTGCGAAATCGACCGGTGTTGAAATCGAAACTGTGATTCGTCCGAGCGATAATCTGACGATTAACGGCGGATTGACTTACACCAACGCCAGATATCCGGATAATTGTGCTGGCACGCAGACTTCGAACAATGTTCTCAGCCTGTGCGGAAATTCGCTGACCAACGCTCCGAAATGGGTGGGTATCATGGGTGCTACCTATGATCGCGATATTGGTGACAGCCTGAATTTCTTCATCAACGGTCAGTTGCGGATGGAAAGCGATCGTCGCACGTCGACGCAAGCCTTTGATCCGGCGGATCTGACGACGCGGACGCCAGTGCCATTTGATGTTCAGGATGGCAACATCAAGATCAACATGCGTGCCGGTCTCGGTGATATCGACGGTGCATGGGGTGTTGAAGCCTGGGTTACCAACCTGACCAACGAAATCACGCGCGGTGTTACCTTTAACACTGTGCTGCGTTCCGGCTCGCGCTCGGCCTTCATTCAGGAGCCACGCATGTTCGGTCTGACCCTTCGCGGCAAATTCTAGGTCCGAATGAAATGCGGCGGCAAATAGCCGCCAGATGAACAGGGGCCGGTTTTTCCGGCCCCTTTTTATTGCGCGGCACAGCCATCGGTGCAAAAGACTGATGCCATGAAAAACTTTATCTTCCAGACCGTCCCCGTGCTTCATTTTGGCGAAGGCTGTCTCGCCGAATTGCCCGGTCAGATCGCCGTCCTGCGCGCGTCCCGCCCGATGATTGTTACCGACAAGGGGATCGTCGGCGCAGGCCTGATCGCTCCGGTTGACCGGACCTTGCGGGAAGCCGGTCTCGAGGTCGCGATTTTCGATTCCGTGGTTGCCGACCCGCCGGAGGCGATCGTCCTGCAGGCTGTAGAAGCGGCAAAAGCGGCGGACGCGGATATTGTCATCGGACTGGGTGGCGGCAGCTCGCTCGATACCGCCAAGGTGGTTGCGGCGCTGGCCGTGGATGGCGCGCAACCGCTTTCCGATATTTACGGCATCGGCTTGCTGGAGCGCAAGGGCCTGCCGACCATCCTGATCCCGACCACCTCCGGCACCGGATCGGAAGTCACCGCCATATCGATCCTGACCACCGGCGAAACCACCAAGGCCGGCATCATCTCGCCGCATCTCTTTGCCGATGTCGCGCTGCTCGACCCGGCGCTGACGACCGGGCTCCCCGCCAGCGTCACCGCCGCCACCGGTATCGACGCGATGGTCCATGCGGTCGAATCCTATACCAGCCGCAACGGCAAGAATCCGGTCTCCGACATGCTCGCGATCGAGGCGCTGAAACTGCTCACCGCGAATATCGAGACCGCCTGTTCCGACGGGAACAACATGCCGGCGCGCGAAGCGATGCTGCGCGGTTCGATGCTCGCCGGACAGGCTTTTGCCAATTCGCCCGTCGGCGCGATCCACGCGCTCGCCTATCCGCTCGGCGGCATCTATCATATCCCGCACGGCCTCTCCAACGCGCTGGTCATGCCCTATGTGATGCAGTTCAACCTGGAGGCTGCCGCACCGCTCTATGCCGAGCTCGCCGATGCCCTCGACCTGCCGCGCGGCAGCGAGAACAGCAGCGAAGCGCGGGCGCAGCAGCTGATCGACTATCTCGAGGCGCTGGCGGTCAAGGTGAAGGCACCACGCAAGCTGCGCGAAATCGGCATCGCACAGGACGCCACCACCGAACTGGCCGAGGCGGCGATGCTGCAAGGCCGGCTCTTGGACAATAATCCCCGAGAAGTGACGCTGGCCGACGCGCAGAGGATATATGATGCCGCCTGGTAAGAGCCCCAGGGCCGAACCGCCACGGCGCGATGCCTATCGCACCGGCTCGGCGATTACCACGCGCTGGAACGACAATGATCCTTATGGTCACGTCAACAACGCGATCTATTATTTCTGGTTCGACACCGCGGTAAACCGCTATCTTATCGAGCAGGGCGCGCTCGACATCACCGGCGGCGCGACCATCGGACTGGTGGTCAACACCAGCTGCGACTATTTCGCGCCGATAGCCTTTCCCGACGAGGTGATGGCGCGGATCCGCGTCGACCGGCTCGGCAACAGCAGCGTCACCTACGGCGTCGGCCTGTTTCGCGGTGACGAGGATGTGGCCTCGGCGGCCGGCAGCTTCACCCATGTCTATGTCGACCGCGAAAGCCGGCGACCGGTTCCGCTGCCATCTCCCTTGCGTTCCGCGCTGGAAGCGATAAAGGTTTAATCAGACGATTAAATCGCTAGGAGAGAGACATGCTACGCCCCTTTGAAAATGAAGAGCGGCGCCAGTTCCGCGAAACCTGCCGCCGCTTTGCCGAAACCGAATTGCAGCCCTTTGCCAACGAGTGGGACGAAGCCGGGGAAATTCCCTGGGAGATGCACGAGAAAGTCGGCGCGCTTGGCGTCTGGGGCTTCGGTGTTGACGAAAAATATGGCGGCCTCGGCATGGACGATGTCTTCATGCGCGCGGCCTGGGGCGAGGAAGCGGCGCGGGCGCACAATGGCGGCACGCTGGCAGCGCTCGGCGGGCGCAGCATTTCGATCGGCCCGATCCACAAGCTCGCCTCGCAGGATATCAAGGACCGCATCCTGAAGGATATCGTGCTCGGCAAAAAGGGCTCCAGCCTCGGCATCACCGAACCGGGTGGCGGATCGGACGTCGCCAATATGCAGACCACTGCGCGGCAGGATGGCAATCACTGGGTGATCAACGGCGCCAAGACGTTCATCACCGGCGGCATGACCGCCGACCATTATGTCATCGGCGCGCGCACCGGGGGCGAAGGCCTGAATGGCATTTCACTGTTTCTGGTCGACGCCGATGCCGAGGGCTTCTCGCGCACCGCGCTCGACAAGAAAATGGGCTGGTGGGCGTCGGACCAAGCCTCGCTCTATTTCGACGAAGTCCGCGTTCCGGCTGAGAATATGCTCGGCGAGGAAGGCCGCGGCTTCATCCAGATCATGCACAATTTCAACCATGAACGGCTCGGCATGGTCGCCCAGTCGCTCGGCATGATGCGGGTGCTGCTCGAATATGCGATCGACTATGCGCAGCAGCGCGAGACCTTCGGCAAGCCGCTGATCCGGCATCAGGTGATCCGCCACAAGATCGCCGAGATGTCGGCCCGCGTCGACCGGCTCGACGCCTGGCTGAACCAGATATGCTGGCTCGCGGATCAGGGCGAAATGCCGGTGGCGCAAATCTGCAAAGCCAAGTTCAGCGCCACCAAGGATCTCGAATATTGCGCCAGCGAGGCGATGCAGATTCTCGGCGGGGCCGGCTATCTCCGCGGCAATCCGGTCGAGCGTTTCTACCGCGAGGTCAAGGTCATGGCGATCGGCGGCGGCTCGGAAGAAATCATGCGCGATCTTGCGGTCCGGCAAATGGGCCTCTGATCCCGCTTGCCATTTCGGGCGATCCGGCGATAACCGGCGAGACTTGAAAACCCGTTCGTGCTGAGCCTGTCGAAGCACCGGGACTGGGGCAATTGGAACACTATATGGCTGACATAATATCCCCTGACCCACGATCCGAAAACGCCCCGATCCTGCTGCCGGCGGGCTCGGTGCTCTTCGGTCTGCTCACATTCGC
>TARA_R110002096_G_scaffold320929_15_pt1 | contig 27178 bp, 19 predicted proteins | sample TARA_R110002096 | Tara Oceans TARA_R110002096 (sample SAMEA4397295) | marine metagenome | biome: Polar Biome; feature: [DCM] deep chlorophyll maximum layer (ENVO:01000326); material: water (ENVO:00002006), including particulate matter (ENVO:01000060) such as... | depth 35 m
CCCGGCATAGAGCCCGCAGATTGCGGCCCAATTTCAAGAGAATTCCCCATTAATTCATTCAGCCAGGCAATGGATCCTCCACCCGCGCCAATGGATTTCACTTCAATGGCAGGAATATTGGTGCGCCAACGATCAATCACCGGCAGAAAATCATGCGCCTTAATCTCACCGCCTTCGATCAGGCCAATGTCAAATGAAGTGCCCCCCATATCGGTAAAAACAATATTCTCATCCCCGGTCAGGCTGCCGAGTACCGCAGAACCGTGAAGTCCCGCCACGGGACCTGCGTTATGGGTCAGAACCGCCCGAGTACGCGAGGCTTTCTTGGTGCCGCCCGTATTATGAACAAGGGTCAGCGGCTTTTTAAAGCCCCCATCACGCAATTCATTGCCGAGTTTATTCAGTTCATCGGCCATAACGCCGTGGATATAACCGTTAACGATGGTCGTCATGGTCCGGGTATATTCCCCGGACTTTGGGGAAATATCAGACGACAGTATGACCGGCATCGCCCCGAGATAATCCTCAGGATATTCTTCTTCAATGATTTCTTTGATCTGGCGTTCATGATCCGGATTGATGAAAGACCAGAGCAGCGAAACGACAAACCCTTGAGCCCCCTTATCAACAAGCTCCTGTACTTTTTCCAGAACATCTTCCTTTTTCAAAGGACTGATGACTATTCCTGAATAATCCATGCGTTGGCGTACCCCAACGACCATATCAGGTTTAATCAATGGTTCAGGTTTCTGGATCCGCGCCTGATCCCGGCCTTCTTGCCATCCCAGTCCATCTGCCCAACTGCGGCCACGACCAATAAAGATCGTATCTTCAAAGCCCGCTGTCGTGATCAGACCCAGCTTCGGTCCACTGCGTTCAATCAGGGCATTGGTGCCCACGGTCGTGGAATATCTTACTCTGTCCACACTGCTGAGGAACGCCTCAACCGTTTGATTATTCTCTTTCGCCAGAAGAGACATGCCCTTCATAAAACCCACAGAAAGATCATAATGTGTGGTTGGTGTCTTACAGGTTTGCGAATTGCCGTCAGCGTGACTGCAAAAGAAATCCGTAAAGGTTCCTCCCACATCAATACCTACAGTGTAATTATTTGTTTTTGCTTCTAAATTTGGAGCTGTTTCAATATTTGTCATAATTAGCTTCCGATGCTTCTCAGGTCACTTACCAAGGCCAACGTTGCCTCAAGGTCAGTGCTGTTGTCTAATTCTCGTAAATTGGTGAAGAGGAAATTCACGCCCTGAAGCTCCTCCATATAGCTCTTCGCTTGCTGGCGTGCCTGTTCCTGATCCTTAAAATCAAGCGGAACACCAATGCCGTCCACCTCAGGGGCAAGGTCTTTCAGGGCCGCAATGGAGGGAGCCTTTCCCTCCTGATCGGCCCCAAAAAAGACAAAGGGCAATTTCAGCTTCGCCAGATCGGGAATAACCTCCTGGTGATAATCCTCAATATATATGCCGAGCGGAACACTGTAATAAGCCGCCATATTCTTCAATGTATTGTAGGCCTTGCGATGGGGCATCCCAATGTGAGCCCCTCCCAAAGCGCGTCCTTCACGCAATATCAGAATATCCGGCCTGTTTTTACAATATGCCTCAGCCATTTCCACGGTCTGTGATTTAAGTTCGGCAACCTGATCTGCATTCCCCAGCATTTTTTCGGCCAAGGTGAGCGGCCCCGCCATCGCGGCGATACAACCGAAATAATTCTGTTCCGTTTGCACCATGCGGCTAAAGGCATCCACAGCAATCGCGAACGCATCCGGCTTAAGACAGATTTCCGGATCAAGCCCGAGCATCAACCCGTCCATATCGAGCAAACGGCCCGTCTTAGCCAGATTGGCACTCCATAGAGCCGGGTCGGCAAGCATATCGGTATACTCCATGCTGCCCACCCGTGCCGCAAGGGGCTCAAACAGGGTCAGTAAAGCCTTACTCCCCCCCACCTGTCGGTTGATGAATGACTCCAATGCTTGCCTGCTCATTTTACGACACTCTCAACTTTTGAATGGCGGGCTTTCAAGGCATCTATATCCAGCTCGATCTCATGGGTCAGCGGATGTCCCGGAGGAAGATATTCATTTTCCAACATCGTGCCGCATGACGGACAGTAAAATTCAACCAACCGACAATAATCAGGGTCCGGCATAAAGCTGTAGGTCTCCCCCTCCACCATCGGCGGATGGACTTCTTTCATCTTCTGTTCTGTCACCAGACAGCCTTTTTTATAATTGTCCCGCGCGTCAATCAGTTCATGATTGCAACGATTACAGCACCAGACTTCCTTGGTCAGATCAATGTCAAGATATTCGGTAATACGGACTTTGCTCATCTTTACACCTCTTCCAGAATGGCGTTGTTAAATTGGTCAACTGTCATTTTCCAGCCTTCAAGAACCAAGATTGTGGTTTTGTCACTTTCCACCAAAGCCGGTCCTGACACGACGCTGCCCCGTCCCAGCTTTTCCCGGTCATAAATCGGGGCTTTGATGAAATCAGATCGCGACGCCACATAAAGAGGCCGATGGCCTTTAATCGCCGCATCAGCAGGGGCGCTTGCCTTATCCAGTGTCTGCATCTGATAATGCGGAACCTGCGCCTGAGCCATGACGGCAATGGTCTCAAGATAGAGCCCCTCTGTCACATCCTCACCGGCTTCGATCAAGGCGGCCTTGGCCTGAGAGAGAATCTCATTCAACTGATCTTTTTGTCGGTAAAATCCAAGAGGGGCTGTAATCAACACATCGTTATCTCCCGAAGGCTTGCGCACAAACAGTTGCAATTCACCGGATAACTTATCCTCATCAAAGCCTTCCCCGCGCATATCGCGGACAGCTTCTTTCCATTTGGCTTCAATAAGGTTGTCGAGCTTGTCACAATCCATTGTTTCGGAAAGAGGCATACCCACACGACTGTAATAAAGATGCCCGGCATCCATCAACGAGGATGAATAGGCCGAAGAAACAGATGAAAAAGGCGTCATAATAACCTTTGGTGTCTTCGCCTCGGCCGCAATCCCACAGGCATGCAACCCCCCGGCTCCGCCATAAGCGACCACCGCCAGTTCTTCACCTTCTGAGAAATTCCGGGCAACCGCAGCCACCGCCTGCCCCATACCACGATTTACAGTTTGCAGTATTTGTGCCGCCGCTTCCTCAACCGTAAGACCAAGCGGTTGCGCAACGTCACGCTGAATCACCTGCCTTGCCTTTTCAACATCAAGCTTCATCGACCCGCCCAGGAAAAAGTCAGGATCAAGAACCCCTAAAACCAGATTGGCGTCGGTCACAGTGGCTTTTCCGCCCCCTAAATTAAAGCAGGCCGGCCCCGGTAGCGCTCCTGCAGATTGCGGGCCAACCTTCAATTGCCCTTCTTCAATATGAGCGATCGAGCCCCCTCCTGTTCCCAAGGCCTGAATCGCCATCATGGGAAGATTACAGGGAAAGCCTTCTACATCCGGTTCCAAGGCATAACTTGCCTGACCGCCGCGCACATAACCAATATCATATGAGGTTCCCCCCATATCGGTAGAAATCAGATTTTCAATCCCGTAAAGCGCGCCAATTTCTCTCGCGCCGAGCAAACCCGCCGCCGGGCCGGAATTATAGGTATTAATCGCCCGCGTCTTGGCGACCCGTGCCACGGAAGCATTATTATGACCAATGAACAGGGTTCTGCGATAGCCCTTTTGACGCAGGTCTTCGCCAGCCTTATATAACAGACGCGCAAGCTTGGCATGAATATAGGCATTCAACACCGCACTGTTCAGCCTTTCAACCAGACCACCCCGCGCAGATATATCCGAACTTAAAAAGACCGACACCGACCCCAGATAATCACGGGGGTATTCCGCCTTGATCATTTTACGCACAGCATGTTCATTGGCAGCATTTAAATGCGAATTACCGAAGGAAACAACAATGCCTCTTGCCCCCCGGTCTACCAAGGTTTGAACAGCCTTCAATACCTCTGATACATTTGGTTCATCCCGAATGATACCTGAAGAATCTGTTGCCTCACCCAATTCGATAACCATATCCGCCTCAATTAAGGGGGATTTGCCTTCGCCATCCTGTGTCGGAGCAATCACACCCATTCCCTTACTGACCAGGAGGCCGATTTTTGACCCGTCCCGTTGAATAATAGTGTTGGTGCCAATGGTATTGGAAAAGCGGATAATATCCGTATCAAACAGAAAATCTTCTACTGATACTTCAAAAACGTCTGCGGCAGCGGTAATTGTTTCCAGAAAACAAATCGTCAAGTCATGAGGGGTTGTTGGCACTTTTACAATACGCGCCTCACCATCTTTTACGACAAAGCCATCGGTAAATGTCCCTCCCGTATCAATATCTAATGTATAGCCCATTAGTACTCCCTAATCTCTCCAAAAAAAGCCTAATAACCGCTGCCCTACAACATCTATCTTGAACACATCCCGTAGAGCACAAAATCGATTATCTCATCATAAATATCTTCTTTACTCATATCCCCCTGAGGGTCATACCAGCGTAGAAACCAGTTGATTGTCGCCAATACATTGAACGCCAAAATCTTCAGGTTTTTAGATCTCACCAGATTATGAGACTGCAGCAAACGGAACTGCTCAACATAGATATCCAGAATTTCCTTCTGTATTTTCTTGTTGATCACTTTTCCCTTTGGTGAAAGCCTCTCCTCATCAATGAAAAATATTTTTGTTTCCCGTTGGTGTTTGGTCGATTCTTCCAAATGCACGCGGAGAAGATTCTTAAACCGTTCCAACGGCTCACCCTCACCATGGGCGACAGTTCTTAATTTTTCCGGCAGGCCCTGCACCGAATACTCCAGAATGGCCAGCCATAATTCCTCTTTATTCTCGAAATAGTGGTACACATTGGAAACACTGCGGTCGATTGCCTTGGCAATATCCCGAATCGATGTGCCCACATAGCCCCTCTCCGCGAACAGATCGATGGCAACTTCAAGTAATTCATCCCTGCGGTATCTATTTTTTGTCATAAATAAACCTTTTGTTTTTCATGTTAGTTACGTCTTTTTTTAATCCGGCAACCTTACACGCTTATTCAGGGTTCGAGCAATTAATAATAACGAACGTTCCACGTTTTAGATCGATCGTTCTAGATAAGATATACTGCAACAAATCCTAATGTCAATATTTATTTTAGATCGACCGTTCTAGTAAATATGCCTTATATTCTGCCTTATATGTGCATGAATTATAATCCCTTTCGTTTTAATTTTTCCCTTGATGCAAGAGGAAATATATTTTATCTTCATGAAAGACATAGAACAATCGTTCTATTAAATGAGTAAAATCAGGAGTATAAAACAGTGTTGAATTTTGAGTCCCGATTTCTAAAATGTGCAGGACGCAACATCCATTTTCTGGAGGGAGGAAATCCAGATCATGATGCCATAGTGATCTGGCATGGTGTTACAGGGACATGTCGGGACCATGTGGAATTGGCGGATCGTCTTTCAGAAAAATATCATGTCATCTGCCCGGATGCGATCGGCTGTGGATTATCCGATTGGATAAGGGATAAAAATACTGAGCCCGGCCTCACCTTTTATAGTGAAGTAGCACGCGACCTGCTCAAACAATTAAACATTAAGAAATGCGGCTGGATCGGATCTTCAAAAGGGGGCGGGCTGGGGATTATTCTGGCAAATATTATGACGGAATGCCCCATCACTCATTTGGTCATTAATGATGTCGGCCCCGGCTTACCCGAATGGATGCGCACCGCCGCCATGAAAAATATTGCCTCTCCCCCCCGCTTTGACAGCTATCTACAATTCGAAGAAAACTTGCGTCAAACCTTGTCCCGAGGGAAATTAAACCTGCCGGATCATAAATGGCGGCATCTTGCCCTGACATGGTCGCGACGAACAGACGATGGTCGAATTACCTTTCACAATGATCCCGCCCTTGCTTTTCAATTCACCCATCACCCGCATGACTTTAATTTATGGGATCATTATGACCAGATCAGCATCCCGACATTGTTCATCCGGGGTGAATATTCACTGGTGGATGATCAGGAAGCTGACGCCATGCGTACTCGTGGTCCCAAATGTACGATCTTTAACCGCCCGGGGGGGCATATTAGCTTGATGGATGATGTCACCGAACAAGATGTTATCCTTGATTTTATTAAAACAGAACATCCCACACAAACAGGAGAAAATCATGAACAGAGTTACGGATAAAATATGTCTGATTACCGGAGCCGCCAACGGATTAGGGGAAGCCACTGCAAAATTGCTGGCACAGGAAGGGGCCAGTGTAGTCCTCACCGACATTGACGTGGCCAGAGGTGAAAAGCTGGCACAGGAAATCCGCGACAGTGGCGCCGAAGCCCTGTTTATTAAGCATGATGTCACCAGTGAAGAGGACTGGACGAACGTCATGTCCCAAACAATCGAAAAATTTGGCAAGCTTGACGTTTTGGTCAATAACGCCGGCGGCGGGACCTATAATGACGTCGAAACCTTAAGCCTTGCCGACTGGAAAGCCATTATCGCGCTTAATTTGGACAGCACCTTCATCGGCACGCAATTGGCCATCAGAAGCATGAAGGAATCCGGCGGCGGTTCGATTATCAACATGTCCTCCGTCGGGGGGTTGGTCGGGTCTCCCAATCTGGTTGCCTATAGCGCGGCCAAGGCCGGGGTAAAATTATTCACCAAGAGCGTCGCCATTCATTGTGGGGCACAAAAATACAATATACGTGTCAATACCGTGCATCCTGGCCTGATCAAAACAGAATCCGGCATGGAAATGGCCTCTAAAGCCACCGGCATGAGCCCGCAAGAAGCCGAAGCCGCCTTTGCCGCCATGCATCCCATTGGCCGTATCGGTAAGCCCATAGAAATTGCAAATATGGTTCTCTTCCTTGCCTCGGATGAATCCAGCTTCGCCACCGGCGGTGAATTTGTTGTCGATGGTGGCTATACCGCACAATGACCTTATCCAGCTCATCTGTCCCGATAAAGATGTCCGGACGCTGCGACCGGCTAATGTCCTTTATATGATTGCAGACCGGGAAAAGCGGCGACGATAATCGCTGGGTTTAATGCCGGAACGTCTCAGGAAAGCTCGTCGCATCAGATCAACATTGGTAAAGCCACAACGTGAGGCAACGCGCTTTAGAGGCGTATCACTATCCTCCAGTAACCGCCGGGCCGCATCAATGCGCGCGAGCTCGACAAAGTCTGCCGGTGTCATCTCCGTTTCATTACGGAAGACCCGGCTGAAATTACGCACACTCATGGCCGCTTTATCAGCAAGAACCGGTAGCGACAGGTCAGCATTGAGATTGTGTAATACCCATTGCTGAACTGACTGAATAGTGCTTTCTTCGGCAACCTGTGCCGCAAGATGGGCGCTGAACTGAGACTGCCCCCCCGGCCTGCGTAAAAAGACAACTAATTGCCGCGCCGTTTTGAGAGCCAGAGCTCGGCCATAATCATCTTCAATAAGCTTTAAGGAGAGATCGATTCCTGCCGTAATACCCGCAGAACTGCATAAGGCGCCGTCCTGCACAAAAATATCATCATAATGGACATCAGCCTCAGCATAATGCTTTGCGAGTTCTGCGGCCTGTTGCCAGTGTGTTGTGACCTTTTTCCCGTCAAGCAACCCCGCGGCTCCCAGAAAGAATGCCCCGGTGCAAACCGACCCATAACGCCGTATCTTTGATACGCGGCGCTGCAGCCACTGACGAAAATCAATCATATCTAATGCTTGCTCGTACCTATGGGTGCCCGCAACTATCAATGTATCAATCGGAAAATCAGCCTCGTAAATAGAGGACTGGGCAATAATTGTCATGCCGTCCAGCTCAATGGTCTTAGATTTAACGGTAGAGATAAGCCTTACATCGTAAAGATTTTGCGTTTCCATTTGACGGTCGGCTTCCCGAAATGCCGCCAGCGGACCAGAAATATCAAGCGACTGCGCCTGAGGAGGAATAGCTATGGCTATGGTCAAAGGTTTTTGCATCATTGGTTCTCGCCTCTTATTTAGCTTGGCCGGATAGTCCTGTATTTTGTCTGAATATGACGAAAACGTACTATTGAGCCATGAGCACCATATCGCTAAATTGAGGAACAAATCAATACTCAGTACGGAGAGCCACTTATGTGCCAGGCAGACAAAAATATTGAAAATCTAACGGGTATCGTTATTCCTGACAGTCAACTCGCGAAAGAGGTGACAGAATTCGTCCGCGACACCTCGCCGGATTTGCTTTTTAATCATTCCAGCCGGGTATATTATTTTGCCGCAATTCGCGGAAAGCAATTAGGGGTCGAATATGATCCGGAACTTCTCTACACAGGAGCGATGTTTCATGATATCGGCTTGATCCCACAATACAGTAGTCAGCATGAGCGGTTTGAAGTAGATGGCGCCAATGCAGCACGTGATTTTTTAAAACAGAACAACATTTCAGAAGACGATATCAATACGGTCTGGGCTTCTATCGCCCTTCATACAACACCCGGCATCCCCCGCCATATGCATCCTGTGATTGCCCTCGTTACAGAAGGCGTGGAAATGGACGTGCTAGGGGTTACATATTCAAAATTTAGTGACGAAGAGCGCGCGGCTGTGGTCGCGGCATACCCCCGGACAAGTGATTTCAAGAACGATATAATCCAAGCTTTCTATGACGGCATCAAACATAAACCGGATACGACATTTGGAAATGTGAAGGCTGATGTACTCGCCCACAAGGATTCAAATTTCAAACCTAAAAACTTTTGTTGCACGATCCTTAATTCAAAATGGAAATAACAACAGCTTTATGAGGAGAAATGTGGTCCACAGCACATAGCATTCTGCGCATTTCAAGGCTCTGTTCAGAAATCGGCAGCGTCAAGCTAATCCGAGCCGCGTTCCTGAAGGATAAAATATTCTTTCCTTGACCGTCCCCGGATTTGTCGTACCGGCAAAAAAATAACGATCTTTTTAAGGGAACCGCGTGCAACAGGACGGAAAAAGCCCTCCCCCTCATGATGAAGGGAAGGGCAAGTCGATAAACTGAAGGACTCTCAGTTTATTTAAAATACATCACGTTAAAAATTGGCCGACATGCGGGCATAGTAGAACCCGCCATCAAAGCCATAGGGCGATGCGCCGGAATAAACCCGCCCGCAACAATCCCCGGGGGCATAAAAACGGTCTGGGTAATTATCAAACAGGTTATCCACGCCGACCTTAAAGGTATAATGCTCGGCAAAGTTATACGCCGCAGAGATATCTAGGGTCAGTTCACTGCCTGATTCAACGGCATTTTCCACCGGCGCCGCATTGGATTCGGTGAACGTCCAGGACCCGAAATATTTCGCCCGGGCGGACAATACAAGATCACCATAATCATAGGTAATGGAAAGCGTTCCCTTGGACTTAGGCACCATATTCTGAATATTCAATATCGCCCGACCATTCAGAACATCTGGATCAAAACCCAGAATTTTGGTATCGTTGTAATTATACCCAAGCGTAAATCTCAACTGGCCCTCACCCATATCGACATCATAATTCCCGACAATGTCAAATCCGGTTGTCCGGGAATCATACCCGTTGGTGAAAAAGCGTACGGCGCCGATTGTCGCCGCGGATGTTACCCCTTGCCCGATCAGGATCGCCCGCGCCTCATCAGTCACGGTATTATTACTTGTCAGTCCGATACGGTCGGTGATTTTAATATTGTAATAATCAAAGGTAATAGAGGCGTTATCCGCAGGCTGCAAGACAATACCCGCCGAGAAGTTCGTGGCGTTTTCCGGTGTAAGTCCTTTGCCCCCGAAATAGGCTGCTATCGGACTGGTCGGCGGCAAGATGCCGCTGGCGATCAATTCACCATCAATAAAGGACGTCCCCGTATTGATCATGTTGGACTGGCCCACCGTCGGCGCGCGAAAACCCGTGGACGCGGCCCCACGAATAGCAATCATTTCAGAAATTTGATATCGGGCAGAAATCTTGCCGTCAAACGTCGAGCCAAAATCAGAGAAATCCTCGAAACGACCGGCAACGCCAACCTGAAAATCCTCACTCAAATCAGCCTCAACATCAAGATAGAACGCCACATTATGGCGACTGTTCTTGCTCGCCTGAGCCGGACTGAAGCCCTGAAATCCGTTGGAGCCCACGCCAAGATCTGTCAGGCGTCCCACCTGCCAGGATGCCTCGTCGCCAGGACGAATTTCATAGGTTTCCCGTCTGATTTCACTCCCGAAAGCCACATTGATCGGTCCATCCAAACCATTGACCTGCCAGGGGTAAGAAAAATCAAGATTGATCTGCTGTTCTGAATTCACCAGAACACCCGGTTTAAATTCCGTTGGTGAATCCGCCCCCATGGAAGGGTTAATGGAATTCTTCAGGGTATAATCGACCTTGCCGGCCCCTGTTGCCCCACTCAAATCCCAGGTAAGCCCCGAATCAAACTCGCCTTTAAGGCCGAGGTTGACACTGTAATCCACCACATTGCCGAAGAACCGTGGGGTGAACCCACCAGGGTATCTGTCTGTCAGGCTGTAATCCGGATATATGGCGTCCGGTCCATCCTGAAAGGCGGAACGCGCAAACGCCCCGTTATTCACCGGATCACGATAAAAGAAGCTGCCGTCCTGATTGCTGTTGCCGTAATTACCGAAGATATAGGCCTCGGTATTTTCTGCGACCTCCAGGCCGGCGTTATAAACAACGCGATACCATTCACGGTTCGGCAGACCCCATACGATGGCCGGAACCGGAACAGATGATGCCCCCGGTCCACCGGCATCAATCACGGCCTGGGCAGAAGGCGACTGCACACCCCGCGAAGTCGCATTTGAATTGAGATACTCAAAAGTGACATTGACATACCCCTTATCCGTCAAGGGCAGGCCGACATTGGCGCCAAACTGGAAATCTTCGCCGTCACCCTTGTAATATTGACCATATTGAGCATAAGCCGACGCCCCTGTTTGGTCTTTCAAAACGATGTTAATCACCCCGGCCACCGCATCGGAACCATACTGAGCCGAAGCGCCGTCACGCAAAACTTCAATACGCTTTACAGCCGCCACGGGGAACTGGGACAAGTCAACCGCATGCGAACCCACCTTGTTATCCTGCTCCCCACTCAGGCTGATCAGGGCGGAGCGATGGACCCGTTTGCCATTAACCAGCACCAAGGTCTTGCCACCGGGCAGGCCGCGTAATGTCGGCGTGCGCACAAAAGTTCCGCCATCATCTACCGGACTACGTGACACGTTAAAGGAAGGAGACACAGTTTGAAGCACATCCTGCAGATCTCCCGATCCTGTCGAGCTTAACTCCGCTCCACTCAGCACATCAACGGGTACGGGGGTTTCCAAAATGGTCCGGCCCTTGCGCCGGCTCCCGACCGTAACCACCTCTTCAATCTCAGTGGTTCCAGATGCCGTTTCATCAACAACCTGGGCTCCCGACGCCGCATTTGTCATCATCAATGATGATAAACTTACTGTCATAAGCAATATATTTTTCATAACATTTTAAACCTTTTTTTGAGCATTCCTCTTACAGGTATGAGGTTGAGAAAACCACCGACACCTCCCTTTTTTGGAACGTTCCAAAATCAAAACCCATTGGCGTATTGGAACGTTCCAAAAAAGGACCATAAATGAGGGAATTGAAAAAATCAAGAGAATATATTGGCGGGTAATCTATCCTTTTATCCAAAAGGAAGGACTGTTATCTAAATTAAAATAAAACAGGGCAAGGAACTGAAAATACCATATATCCTTGAAAAACAAGCATAAAAATTCCAAAGATCAATGTCTCTCCGATAGACTAGACTATCACGCGGAATCTCTTTCAACAAATTTCACATCGACAAGAATCGTATCGGAAATTTGTTCCTGGTCCTGTAGTCGCTCCAGCAGACGGCATACCCTGTGGCCAATTCTGTCGGCATCAATACTCACGGTGGACAAGGCCGGCGACATCAAGCGCGAATCCTCCAGATCATCGAACCCGACAATCGCCAGGTCTTTACCCGGTTCCCTGCCCAGCATGCGCAATTGTTCAATCACACCATAAGCAATCACATCGTTAAAACACACGACCGCGTCAAGTTCAGGATCAAGATCAAGGGCCACACCAATAGCCTGCCGTCCGCCATGCCGGTTTGCATCAGTCTGAACCTGAAGCCTGGGGTCACAGGCAAGCCCTGCATCCGTCATGGCATTTTTATACCCCGCCAGGCGATCATGATAATCGGAAATGCTGTCGCGCCCGCCTAGAAAGGCAATATGCTTGAATCCCTTTTCAATCAGATGGGCTGTCGACTGCTCAGTTCCCGTGATATTATCGGGCAAAACAGTTGGCACCTGCGCCCCGGCAACTTTCCGCATGATATTGATCACCGGAAAACCACTAACCACCAGATCATTAATCCATTCCGCCGTTGTATATGGCGCCGGACAAATGATGAAGGCCGCCACTTTATATTCTTTCAGCTTGTCGACCAGTTGGCCTTGGGTTTCGACGTCTTCCGCACTATTCACCAAAATAGAAAACAGGCCCATGGCGCGAATATATTTTTCAAGCCCGATCGCGAGCTGGGCGGAGTAAGGATTAGACAGATCGTTAATCACAATGGCGACCAAGCTGCGGCGCTTGCCCCGTAACGACGCCGCATCCCGGTTATAGACGTAGCCCAGTTTATCCATCGCTTCCAAAACTTTGGCTTTGGACTTCTCACTAACCTTGCTGCTCCCGGTCAGGACCAAGGAAACTGTGGATTTTGAAACCCCGGCATATGCGGCCACGTCAAATACAGTGACGTTTTTCTTAGGTGTCTTTTTGATCATTTATCCTATGCGCCCTATGCTTAATCTGCTCTCTATGTATAAAACAATTGAAATATGAAGAACAAGGTCTTATATTGCCTTTTATTGGAACGTTCCAATTAATACTATCTATATAATAAAAAATGTTAAAAATATAGCGCGAAGACAGGAAAAATAAGCATGCAAAGGTTCCCCCGTATCATAAAAAAATCATCGATCGGCCTTGCCCTGATCATGATGACACTCTGCCCCCTTGCCCCTCAGGTGCTATATGCAAAAGACACCCCCCGTGACCCCGAAAACAGTCAGTGGGTAGACCCTTTCATTGGAACAGGTGGTGACGGTCATACGTTCCCTGGCGCCGTCACGCCCTTTGGCATGGTGCAGCTCAGCCCCGATACGGCAAACCTGTACCGTGGCAAAGACCCTCAGCCGGAAATATACAAACATAGCGCGGGATATCATTATGATGACAGTACCATCATCGGTTTCTCGCACACCCATTTCAGCGGCACCGGGCATTCGGATCTCGGCGACCTGTTGATCATGCCGATGATTGGCGAAGCCCATATCACCGCCGGAACAGCTGAACATCCGGAAACAGGCTATCGCTCTCGCTTTGACCACGACCATGAAACCGCCTCCCCGGGGTATTATGCCGTCGACCTTCTGGATTATGGCATTCATGCAGAACTCACCGCCACGGACCGCGCCAGCATGCATCGCTATAGCTTCTCTCGCGGGGAGGAAGCCCATGTGATGCTGGACCTGACAACCTCCATGTATAACTTTGACAACAAAGTGATCTGGAGCGACGTCAGGATCCTCGACAAACAAACCTTGCTTATCCACCGGTCCACCAATGGCTGGGCCAATAACCGCCCGATGTATTTCGCGGTGCGCTTTTCGCGGCCTTTCACAGATATTGACCTCCATAATCTGGATAACAAAAGATACCGCTGCAATGGATGTCTCGACAAAAAGAACAACCGTCCCAGCACAATCAATAATCCAGACGAACCTTACGCCGCCGGCAAAGCCATAAAAATACTCGCGCACTTTACCGAACCGACACGTGAACCTTTGTTGATTAAAGTCGGACAATCCGCGGTTAGTTACGCCAACGCTATGGAAAATCTGGATACAGAAATAGATCATTGGGATTTTGACCGGGTCCGCGCCGAAACAAAGAAGAAATGGGACACACAATTGTCCGTGATAAACATGAAAGGAACAGATAGCCAAAAACGGCAGGTCTATACCGCTCTGTATCATGCGTTACAGGCTCCCCATATCTACCAGGACGTGAACGGCGAGTATCTTGGCCTGAACGGTACGATTCAAAAAGCCACCGATCATACCAACTATACCCTGTTTTCCCTGTGGGACACCTATCGGGCGCTCCATCCCCTGCTCACCTATGTCGCCCCGGACCGTGTGCCGGACATGATTCAGTCCATGCTGCTTCATTACCAACAAAGCTACAACAACATGCTGCCCATATGGTCTTTTCAGGCTCATGAAACCTGGACCATGATTGGTTATCACGCCGTATCGGTGATATCTGACGCCTATTTGAAAGGCATTCGGGGATTCGATATCGATCTGGCAAAACAAGCCATCCTCGATACCGCCAATCATCCGTCCTATGACGCCATTCCAGCCTATAAGAAATATGGCTATGTTCCGATGGATAAACTGGCGGAGTCGGTTTCCATCACCCTCGAATACGCCTATGACGACTGGACGATTGCACGCCTGTTTGAGGAACTTGGGGATGATGAAACCGCGCAGGAATTCTACGGTCGGGCGACATCCTACAAAAACCTGTTTGATCCCCGCGTCAAATTCATGCGCGGCAAGGACAGTCAGGGAAAATGGAATCCTGATTTCGATCCGGAAGAAGCCAAATTGATGGGCCCTTTCACCGAAGGCAGCAGTTTCCAGTATAGTTTCTATGTGCCGCATGACATTGCGGGGCTGATTGATCTGATGGGTGGAGACACCCCTTTCATCGAACGCCTTGACACCCTGTTCACGAAAGAACTGGACCATGAAAAAATCAAGGAACATGAGGATATCGCCGGCCTGATCGGGCAATATGCGCACGGCAATGAACCAAGTCACCATATCGCCTATCTGTATAACTATGCCGGGCAGCCCTGGCGTACCCAGGCGCGGATTCGCCAAATCATGGATACCTTGTCTTCCGACAAGCCGGATGGCCTTGCGGGCAATGACGATGTCGGGCAAATGTCGGCCTGGTACATTTTTTCCAGCATGGGTTTTTACCCGGTAGCCCCCGGCGATCTTAGTTATGCCATCGGGGCGCCGCAGGTGCCGGAAATCTCCCTCACCCTGCAAAATGGCAAACATTTTGGCGTCACGGCCTCAAACCTGTCGGAAACCCATAAGTATATTGCATCCGCCACCCTCAATGGCGCGCCGTTGAACCGCAGCTATATCACCCATCAGGATATCATGGCGGGTGGTCAACTGCATTTCGAGATGTCCGACAAGCCCAACAAGGCATGGGCAACGCAACAGGATCAACGTCCCCCGTCATTAAGCGTGAACAGATAATAGCCTCTCAAGAAAGCGGACCATAATAATGGATCAAAGTATGCCCAAAGCTGCACCCGGTAAAGCGGGCTATCACGCCCCCTTCGCCGTGATGACCACATTGTTTTTTATTTGGGGGTTTATTACTGCCCTTAACGATATTCTCATCCCTCATCTCAAGGCGGCCTTTGAGTTAAGCTATACCCAGGCGATGTTGGTACAATTTTGTTTTTTTGGCGCGTATTTTCTCGTCGCCCCCTTCGCCGGGAAACTGATCGAAAGAATCGGTTACCTCAAAGGCATCATCACCGGTCTGTCCATTATGGCGACAGGGTGCCTGCTGTTCTACCCCGCGGCCGAACTGGGGGTATATGGCTTGTTCCTCGCGGCCCTTTTCATTCTCGCCAGCGGCATCACTATTCTGCAGGTTTCCGCCAATCCCTATGTCGCCATTCTCGGGCCACAGAATACCGCCGCCAGCCGGCTGAACCTGGCCCAGGCCATTAATTCCCTCGGCCATACGCTGGGCCCGCTCTTCGGGGCGCTGTTGATTTTTGGTGCTTTGCAGGAAACAACTGCAGATGCGACGGCCGTTCAACTGCCCTATCTCATACTGGCCGGTTTTATCATCGTCACCGCGTGCACCTTCAAGATGCTTCACCTGCCGGATGTGGAAGCCCCACACCCTGAAAACGAGATATCTTCGGAAAATGACAGCATCTGGCGCCACCCTACCCTTCTGTTCGGCGCCCTCGCGATCTTTCTCTATGTCGGGGCGGAAGTCTCCATCGGCAGCTTCCTGGTCAATTATTTTTCTGAAGACCATATCGGCCAGATGAGCGAACATCAGGCCGGACGCATGGTGTCCTATTACTGGGGAGCCGCCATGATTGGACGGTTCGTCGGCGCCGCCCTGACGCGTTTTGTCCCCCCGGCCTATGTGCTGGCCAGCAATGCCCTGCTCGCCATCTGCATGGTCCTGATAAGCGTATTCAGCGAAGGCGATCTCGCGGTCTGGTCCATCATCGGTGTCGGCTTCTTCAATTCCATCATGTTTCCAACTATTTTCAGCCTTGCGATCCGCGGTCTCGGCCCTCTTACGTCCCGCGGATCTGGTTTGCTCTGTCAGGCTATTGTCGGTGGCGCCATCATCCCGCTGTTTCAGGGGCTGGTCGCCGACAGCTTTAATGTCCAGGTGAGTTTTCTCGTCCCGGCGCTGGCTTACACCTATATCACATGGTATGCTTTATCAGGAAGCAAGCAACCTGTCTCGAAATCTTATGCCGGGATAACATCATGAGACCAGTGTTTTGTTTTGGAGAACTCTTAATCGATTTTCTGTCCATCAGCGAACATCAAAGCGATGGACTGACCCTCAAGGACTACCGTCAATATCCGGGTGGCGCCCCGGCCAACGCCGCTGTTGCTGTGGCAAAACTGGGCGGAAAATCCTATTTCGCCGGACAGGTGGGCAGTGGAATCTTTGGAGATTTTCTCAAGCAGGCTCTTGAAAGATATGGTGTTGACACCCGCTTTCTGCTGCAACATCCAACGGCAAAAACAGCGCTGGCCTTTGTCGAACGTGCCCCTGATGGTGATCGACGTTTTTCCTTCTACCGCCATGAAACGGCTGACCTTCTGATGACGCCAGAACAGGTGGATAACGCTTGGTTCGCTGATCCGGTGATCTTTCATTTCTGTTCAAACACCCTCACCACCGACGCCATCACCACCTGCACCCATTATGCCGTCGATCAGGCCTTGAGCCAAAACAACCTGATCAGTTTCGATGTCAATTTACGTCATAATTTATGGCCGGACGGGCATGCCGATAAAGACCGGGTCAACAGCCTGGTCTATAAATCCCATGTGGTCAAATTCTCCCGGGACGAACTGGAGTATCTGGCTTCGGGCGACCTGGAAAGCTATATCCGGGAGACCTTAAAGACGACCTGCCAGCTTATCCTGGTGACCGATGGGGGCAATATCATGAGCTATCATACGGCCAGTCACAGCGGAGAAATATCACCGCCGCCCGTTGATCCTGTTGATACAACAGCTGGTGGAGATGCCTTCATAGGGGGATTTCTCCATGCGATCAGCCGGACAAATGATCCCTTTGCCGCGTTAGTTGACCGCAGCAAGTTGCCGGAGCTTTTGATGTTTGCCCTTTGCTGTGGTGCCTGCACCGTGACCAAGGCTGGCGCCTTCCCCGCTCTGCCGGACCTGAATGAAGCCAACAGCCTCTTCACCCGGTCCTTCCCTGACGCTTCCTCTACTTAGCTGGAATTATTATGAACTTCTCTTCACCCGAATTTCTCCTGCAGCATTGTCGGGATATCCTTGATTTCTACGAACCGCGCGTGGTCGACCAGAGTGGCGGATATTACCAGAATTTTCTGGATGACGGCACGGTCTTTGATCCGGGCTTTCGCCAACTCGTGTCCAGCAGCCGCATCATCGTTAATTTTGCACTGGCCGGAAAGACCTTTGACAACCCGAATTACCTTGCCATTGCCCGTCATGGGCTCGACTACCTTGAGACCACGCATTGGCAACCGGAAAGCGGCTCCTACGCATGGACACTGCAGGATCACAAGCCTCAAGACATGACGCAGCAATCCTACGGCTATGCCTTTGTTCTTCTGGCCTATGCCACCGCGTATGGCGCGGGTCTTCTGCAGGACACCCGCCCGTTACACCATATATACAATATCCTTGAAGAAAAATTCTGGCTTGAGGAATATGGCCTTTATGCCGATGAAATCAGCCCCGAAGGCATCCTTCAGGACTACCGCGGCCAGAATTCAAATATGCATCTTTGTGAAGCCTTGATCGCCGCCTATGAGGCCACGGGAGAGGTTTCCTTCCTCCAGCGTGCGAAAACCATCGCCGATAACATCGTCGGACGACAAGCCAGTCTCACCGGCGGATTAATATGGGAACATTACACGCCGCAATTTGACATAGATTGGGACTATAACAAGTCGGACCCCAAGAATCTTTATCGTCCCTGGGGTTTCCAACCCGGTCACCAGACCGAATGGGCCAAGCTTCTTATGATGCTTTACCGTCATATGCCGAACCCCTGGTTTCTGGAAAGGGCCGCGTTTCTGTTCAATACCGCCTATGAGAAGGCTTGGGATCAAAAATATGGCGGCCTGATCTATGGCTTCACCCCGGAAGGGGAGTGGTGCGATGAGGATAAATATTTCTGGGTTCAGAGTGAGAGCATTACCTCCGCCGCCATGCTTTATAAAGCAACGGGAACCGAACGGTATCATGATCAATATACAGAACTTTGGCAGTATTGCTGGGAACATATGGTCGACCATGTCAACGGGGCCTGGTTCCGCATTCTGGCGCGGGATAATTCAAAATATTCCACCAAGAAAAGTCTGGCCGGCGCAAAATGCGATTATCATAACCTTTGCACCTGCCTAGAAGTCCTCAGGACCCTGCATATGGAATGATCCACCGTTTAACAGCCCCAGTAGACATCATCCGTCGCGTGATAAGTTTTCAAGACCTTCTTTTATGGGGCTCAAATCACCGATATTCTTTTCCATCGCCAGTTCCAGGCTAGCCGCAATCTGATCGGCTTCATGAAACAGATTGAGCCCCCGCTCGGTCGGAAAAATCAACACGCGACGCCGGTCTGAATGATGTGGTTTGCGATAAGCGAGATTGTCACTGACCATCCTGTCCATTAATTTTGTGACCGTCGGTAAATTCAGGGACAAACTATCCGCCAGTGAGGTCATGGACTGGCCCGGCTCCTCTTTCAGGATGCCAAGCAAGGTCCACATGTCAATGCTGATCCCCACAGGTTTCAAAGCCACTGTCAGACGGGCCACCATGCGACGGTGCGCCTTTGCCAATAGGGTCGCGATATGATTTTGTTTTTTTACTCGAGTCATGAAATCTAGGAGGTCGAAATTTATTTAATTTGGAAACAATTTACAATTATTGTATCATTGTAAGTCGGAAGGTAATATTTGTCCAGAGTATAGCGTAAAACGATAAGGTCAACTGATATAAACCGCCAAAATGAAGTTAAGGGATACAGATATGTCATTACCGGACGTCATAAAAGTGGGAGCGGTCGTGCCTCTCAGCGGTCAGGCCGGGCTGTATGGTCCATCCTGCTGCAACTGCTTTCGGCTGGCGGCTGAAGAGATAAACGCAAAAGGCGGCATTCTTGACCATAAAATTGATCTGGTTTTCATTGATGGCGGTCAGAAGCCATTGGATGTGGCGAATAACATTCGCACCCTGATGGAAAACAATATATTTACGGCTCTTGTTGGCATGCATGATAGCGATGTCCGGCGGGCCATCATTGATGTCATCGATGGCCGTATCCCCTACATCTATACCCCAACCTACGAAGGCGGCGAAACCGCAAAAGGCGTATTCCTGCTCGGGGAAACCCCTGCCCAGCAACTGAAACCGGTTATCCCCTGGCTGCAGGAGCACCGCGATATCTCCCGGTGGTACCTGATTGGCAATGATTACTGCTGGCCGCATAAGCTGCATGAGGCGGCCCGATCCTACATTACCGAAACAGGCGGTTGCGTCCTCGGAGAACGTTACGTTAATGAAAACAAGCAGGACCTCAATGCTTATGTCTCTGAAATCGCGGAACTTAATCCTGATTGCGTTCTGATCTCTCTTGTCGGATCCGCATCGGTGGCGTTCAATCGCATTTTCCACAAAAAGGGATTATCGAAAGAAATTCACCGCTTTGGGACCCTTGTGGAAGAAAACACCCTCCTCGCCAGCGGGGCGGCGGCCTGTCGGGGATTGTTATCTGCCTCCAGTTATTTTCCTGATCTGGATGACCCCCAAAATCAACATTTCATTCAGGCGTATAAAGCCAAATTTGGAAAGAATGCTCCTGAATTGAACGCCCTGAGTCAGTCCTGTTACGAAGGTATGATATTCCTGCAAAAACTGGTCGGTCAGGCAAAAAGCCTGGAGATGCAGGCTTTGGTAAATGCATCGGAAGGCCTGCGTTATCAGAGCGCCCGCGGTGACATGGAAATGCATGCCTTTCATGTATCCAAGAATGTTTATCTCGCCGAAGCCAAGGGATATGATTTCCAGATTCTGGCGCGTTTTGAGAATATTTCCCCTTACTGACCAGTCCCGTCACGGCTGTAAACAGAGGCAACACCCCCTTGTCTGAGGCTGGTCAGGGGCGATTTTGCGCGCCTTCTATATTTCATATTTAATATTTTCCTTTTCAACTATTAATAAATATAATATTATTATTTAAACAGATGAGTCGCAAAGACCGCCGTTTAGCAAAATATAGTCTCGTTCCACTGCGAACGATCGCAATCACTTTTTAAGAAACAGGGAGTTATATACATGAGAAATCCATCCCCCCGCCGCAGTTCAACCGCTCTTGGGCTAATCGCGCTGCTGAGCCTTGACCCCATGGCCGCCATGGCCGCAGAAGCCGACACAACGGCTGTGCTGGAAGAAATCACCGTCACAGCCCAACGGCGCTCGGAAAACCTGCAGCAGGTGCCTGTTGCCGTGACCGCCCTGAGCGCCAATGCCATTGAAAAAGCCGACATCCATACCCCCGACGATATCGCCACCCGCATTCCCGGGATGACGTTCTCTCCCTTTGCCCCCGGGCAATCTGTGGTCAGCCTGCGCGGCATTTCATCCAATGACGATGGCGCCGGTACTGAAAACTCCGTCGCGGTTTTTCTCGATGATGTATATCTTGGCCGCATATCCAATATGGCGTTCGAGATGTTTGATGTCGAACGCATAGAAGTTCTGCGCGGTCCTCAGGGCACGCTCTACGGCAAGAACGCCATCGGCGGCGCCATTAATGTGGTTTCCAGCAAACCCAGCGACACCTTTCAGGCCAAGATCAAAGCCTCCGTTGGCAATTATAACCGCAAGGATTTTGCCGGCATGGTGACCGGCCCCCTCAGTGACAACCTCAACGCCAAAGTGTCCTTTTCCTCCCGTGAACGGGATGGCTGGGTGCAGAATATTTTTACCGGCAACAAGCTTAAAGATGAGAACGTCCAGAGTGTGCGCGGTCAATTGCTGTGGACGGGAGACGCCACGGAAGTTCTGATCAGCGCCGACGCCATGAACATGGATCAGGCCGATATGGCCCGCATTCCCGTGCGCAACAATCCCGGCAGCACAATCGTCGAATATCATAAAGGGTTGGGTGGTGATTATAAACATTCCACCAACCCTCAGGACGGTTACGCCCGCAAGAATGCGACAGGGGTCAGCCTCCGCGTGGTGCATGACTTTGGTGACGCCGGCAGCCTGACCTCCATCAGCGCCTACCGGGACAGCACCAATGACTGGGAAATGGATTCCGTCGGGGCCTTTCCCAATATTGTCGATGAGATTGACGACAAGACAAAACAATATTCACAGGAGTTCCGCTTCTCCGGCACCTTGAGCGACAAGGCGGATTATGTTCTGGGGCTCTTTTACCTCAATGAGAACACCGACCGCATGGAAACCTTCCGTCTGGTGAACGGGGCGGATGACCGTATTCCGACCTTGGGGGCGACAGACCCCACGGACCTTGTCGGCGCCTATCGTCAGGATAACACCACGGACAGTTTTGCCGCTTTCGCCCATGCAAAATACGCCTTCACAGAGAAATTGACCCTGGGACTGGGACTGCGTTATTCCTATGAAAAGAAGAATATTGATACCTGGACCTCAACGTTCGGTGTCGCGCCTGGCTTTATCATCTCTTCCGATTTTGGCACAGATATCATCAAGGGGACCGGGGGCGTTCCCGCCAGTGAATCCTGGTCAGACCTGTCACCGAAAGCGTCCCTCGACTATCAGGCTAATGAGAATACCCTGATTTACGCCAGCGTTTCGAAAGGCTTCAAATCCGGCGGATTTGGTGCAGCCCCGGAAAGCGCGGCGGCGGCAACAACACCGCTCGCACCGGAAACCGCCTGGAACTATGAAATCGGCACCAAAGCCGATCTGGTCGACGGTACCCTGCGTCTCAATCTCGCGGCTTTTTATACGGATTATCAAAACCTTCAGTTCCAGCGCTTTGGCACCCTGCTTGACGGCCAAATCACCCCGTTCGGGGTCTTCCGGACCCGCAATGCCGCCAGCGCGAAAATTTACGGTCTTGAGGCGGAAGCCACCTGGGTTCCTGTTGAAAATCTCTATATTTCAGGGATTTACTCCTATATGCATACCGAAGCCGATTTTGACTTCAGCCCATATTACTCTATCCCCCCGGCCACCGCAGACATTCGCACCAAACCCCTGACCAGAGCCCCCTCACATAAATTCAGCATCAACCTGGATTACAGCCACCCGGCACCGTGGGGCGGTGAACTGGCCTATCATATTGACTACCGTTACACCGGCGACCAGAGAGGGGATGTGGTATCCGACGCGACCCTGCAGCCGGCCTTCGGCCTGTCGGATGCTTCAGTCTCCTGGACAAGCCCAGAAAGCCAGTGGGAATTCTCCCTCTGGGGCAAGAATATTTTTGACGAGAAGTATGTCTCTCATATTTATATCGTTGGCCCCGGTGATATCGCGGCATTCGGTGATCCGCGCATGTATGGTGCGGCGGTCACCTGGCGTTTCAACTAATAGACTTGTAAGGCGCGCCGGCAGCAGTTCTCCCCGGCGCGCCCTCCTTCCGTCAATTAAAAAGGGTTCCACATGACCGTTCTCGATTTAACCGCCGCCGAAGCCATCAGCGCCATGCAACGGGGCAAGATAACTGTTTCATTTTATATCGACGCCTTACTTAAACAAATAAAGGCCCACAAAGATCTTAACGCCTTCATTTGTCTGGATGAAACTCATCTGCGCGATGCGGCCCATGACCTGGATCTGCGCCGCGCGGCTGGCGAAAAATGCGGACGGCTCTTCGGCCTCCCTATGGTGGTCAAGGATAATATAGAAACCAGTGATTTTCCCACCACGGGCGGCAGCCCTGGACTGAAACATCACCGGCCAGACCGGAATGCGCCTCTGCTGCAAAAACTTCTTGATGAAGGCGCACTGGTGCTGGGCAAGGCCAACATGCATGAGCTCGCCTTCGGCATTACCTCTAACAACGCCGCTTTCGGGCCGGTGCGTAACCCTTATAATTCTGACATGATCGCCGGCGGCAGCAGCGGCGGCAGCGCCGCGGCCGTCGCCGCTCATATGACGCCTTTTGCCCTGGGCACCGATACCGGAGGCTCCACCCGCATTCCCCCGGCGCTCTGCGGCATCGTTGGCTACCGTCCTACGATGGGACGCTACGGTGCAGAGGGCGTTGTTCCGGTCTCTCACACCAGAGACACGCTCGGCACCATGGCGCGCACGGTCGAAGATATTCTATTGATCGACGGAATAGTGAGACCCGATCTGCTGCCTGCCGAGGAAACGCCCCTGAAAAGCCTCACCGGGATCCGGCTCGGCATATCGCGGCGCTATTTCTTCCAGGACCTTGATTTGGCCGTTCAGACCACGACGGAACATGCCCTGGATACCCTGCGGGCTCTGGGCGCGGAGCTCGTGGAAGTCGATATCCCGAACCTGGCAGACCTCAATGAAGCCGTCAGCCTGCCGATCTGCCTGACAGAAGCGGTGCAGGATTTGACAGATTATCTTAAAAATACCGGGATCTCCTTTGACCAGGTGGTCGAGGCCATCGCCAGCCCGGATGTTCAGGGGCTGTATCAGAATATCACGGCCGCACCGCCCTGCACATCGGAAGACTATCACGCTCTGCTGACCCATGACCGCCCCGCCTTGCAAGAAGCCTATCGGCGTTATTTTAAGGAACATCAGCTTGACGCCATGGTTTTTCCCACGACAAAACTGCCTGCCCGACCAATTGGTGAGGATGATGAGGTCCAGATCAATGGACTGAAATCCCCCACTTTCCCGAGTTATATTCATAATACGGACCCTTCCAGCAATGCGGGCTTGCCCGGTATTTCTGTGCCAATGGCGATGACCCCGACCGGCTTGCCCCTCGGGCTGGAATTTGATGGCCCTGAGGATAGTGACCGTCACCTCATGCGCATTGCCGAGGTTTTCTTCACCGAAATTGGGCCTCTGCCCGCCCCACCCGCCATCAGGAAGGATTTGTTATGATTTCTCCACCTGAAAACCGCTCCTCATCTCTGCTTTTACTGATCGCATTGATCACGGGATCCTGTGTGGCCTATAGCGGCCTTTACGCCATGCCGCTCTGGATCGGTGCACTGGCAGATCACCTGAATCTGGACCCCGCTACCGCGGGTTATATGGGATCTTTGCAGCTTCTCATGGCCGCCTTCGCCGCCATCTTCATTGCACGCCAATCGACAAAACTGAGCGTACGGCAGATTGCCCTCTATGGCTGTCTTCTGGTTCTCATCGCCAATCTGGCCTCGGCTTTACTCTCAAACACGTTGCTGCTCTTTCTGGCCCGCGGCATGTCGGGGATCGGGGAAGGCCTGCTTCTCGCCAACCTGAACATGGCCATCAGCCGTACAAAAACCCCGGATCGCTTCTTCGCTTTGTCCCAGACGACCATCGCCCTGTTCGGCATTGGTCTATTTCTCGCCGCCCCCGGTCTTATGTCTGATTTCGGCAGCACCGGTATTTTCGGAATCGTCGTGATCACCAGTCTCATCGCGCTGCCGGCGTCTTTGCTGTTTGCCAACCAAAAAGAAGAAGACCTCTCTACACAGACCCCGCAAGAAGTTCCTGAAAGGCGCTGGCTAAGGTTTCCGGCCGTGCCCCTTCTGGCGCTCGGGATATTGTTTATCGGCTGTCAGGGCGGCTGGGCCTATCTTGAACGCATGGGAGTTGCCAAAGGTTATCAGGTCAATGAAATCGGCGATTTTATCATGATAGGACTTCTGATCAGTATCCTGGGGCCTTTTGCCGCTAATCAGGCAACCCGGTATTTTGGCAGAAGGGCGGCCATCATTATCGGCTTATCCCTGTCAGGGATCGCCGTCCTCTTCGCCAGTCAGAACATCTCTCCCGATTATTACAGATTGGCCGCCGCGGTATTTCCCTTCGCCACCCTGTTTATTGTGACAAGTTATCTGGGTTATCTCGCCCATTTGGATTCCTCCGGCGCCATGGCGGCCTCTGCGCCGGCATTCATTAATCTTGGGGGGGCGTTAGGACCAGCGGCTATGGGTCTAATGCTCACGAATGGAGGATATCCTGTTATCGGCGGTGCGGTCATATTAACCTATATCTGCGCCCTCGTTTTACTGTTCATCCGAAAGGAGGAACTACATCAGGCATAGCTTTCATGGTGAAGACTTTTTAGTACCGAGTATCGTGTAATTTCAGTTGCGTCCTTTGCGTATAAAACAGTTTTTTTCTGACGACAGAATGACCCCCTATTGAATTTAACTCATCGAACCAATCGAACAATCGACTTGATACAGGAGCATAAGCATGACAGGTATTTTCCCATCTCTCACAGCATTCGGCGGCACACGCGGACTGCTGCAATCTTCACAGGATAAAAAGAAACGCCCCTCCGGGCTTCCCACTGACAAACCTCTGTCAGAATTGATGAGTGGCAACGCGCGTATGGTTGACACCTATATCTATGAATATGTTGAAGAGGTTGTCAGAAACGACCGCCCCTTTGCCACATTGATACAGCCAAGAAATCAAGAGCAAATTCCCAAAGTCGCCATTATCGGATCCGGGGTCGCCGGCGCCACGGCCGCCTATGAACTGTCCCGGGCTTACACCGCCGCAGGCATGGACCCAAATCTCCATATTGATATATATGAAGCGCTGGACCGCGCCGGAGGACGGCTCTATTCCCCAAGTTTTACAGGGCCGGGCGATAAAAAATATTATAACGAGATGGGCGCCATGCGGGTGCCGGACAATTCCAAGCTTTTCTGGAATTATTTCGCCAAGCTGGAAACGCGGGGCCCGGACACCATTCAGGAAATTTTCCCCAACCCCGGTGTGGTTGCCACAGAAATCTACTTTCGGGGCGGCAAATACAGCTGGATCGGCAACGAGCCCATCACACCTGCGCCAGATGTCCGCCATCCTGTGGACTGGAGCAAAATTCAGAATGATCTTGGAAGTTTTATCGGCTCTCTGGTGCTGCCCGATACCAACTTGGGTGTAAATGAGATCGCGGCCCTTCTGACCAAAAACGACCCCTTAACAGAATACGAGCAAACGCAGATTAATGAGTATTGGAGTTTCTTCATTAAAAAGTATGAAGCCGTACCCTTTATTTCCGCCCTGACTGAATATTTGGACGCCAATGATAAAAACTGGGGACCTACCGAATATAACATGTTTAGTACGCTCGGGCTGGGCACAGGCGGTTTTGGCCCCCTCTTCCCGGTTTGTTTCCTTGAAATATTTAGATTGTTGGTGTGGGAGTATAACGAAGAATTTTCCCCAAGCATGCCCATGGACCAGATTATCGGAAAGTTTCTCAATCTCACCTTCACCGGCACCCCGGACAGAGGCATCCCTGCAGAAGAATTTCTCGAGATGAACACAGTCGTCTATATCGGGCTTGACGCCCAGAAACAAACTCCCGTTGTATTTTATATGGGCGAAAACAATGACCTGACTTACAAACATTATGATTATGTCATTGCCGGCACAACATTGCGCAGCATGCAAATTCGTCTGAACCTCGACGCAGAAGTCGTGCCAGATCAATTTCAGGATGCCTATAATGACGGCAACCTCGTTCCCGTATTTTCCGGTGAGGAAAACAACATGGTGCGAGAA
>TARA_R110002096_G_scaffold139147_5_pt1 | contig 27138 bp, 26 predicted proteins | sample TARA_R110002096 | Tara Oceans TARA_R110002096 (sample SAMEA4397295) | marine metagenome | biome: Polar Biome; feature: [DCM] deep chlorophyll maximum layer (ENVO:01000326); material: water (ENVO:00002006), including particulate matter (ENVO:01000060) such as... | depth 35 m
GTGCGGGACTTTAGGCGGATCACTGCGTCGTTGGCCGCGTCCAGCATGGATTGAAAATTGTGCCGTAGTTTGCCGCCCGCGAAGGCAGGATCAATGATGCGGCGTTGGTGTTTCCATAAATCACCGTTCGAGACGAACACACCCGAACCCAACAGGGATGCAAGGGTCGCGTTTATGATTTCGGATTTAGGAAAGTCGTCGGTGCGTTCCTTAAGAACAGTATGCAAGACTTTGGGATCATTGACAAAATATGACCAGAACCGTGGCAGGCGCATGGCGGCCATCCATGCGTGATACAGTTTTGGCGGTTGTGCCATGAAAATATCGGATTTGAACATTTGCAGATGCTTCCAGAACCAAACATCACCCGAACGGTGGCGCGGTTTGGGTGGAATTATCTGTTTCGCCATTGGTTTGGTTCCATGGAGTTAAAGGCCGACATCACATTGCGTTTGGTGCTTGGGCTGGAATTATAGCCTTCGAACCGTGCGCCAAGTGTATCGGGCCCCGCGGTCACGCGAAAGTAATCATATTGTTCTGGATGATCCAGTGCACATAAATACAGAATATGTAGCTTGAAAAAATTTGTTTTCATGTCTTCCATGCGGTCTGAGTCAATTGTTCGGCTATAGGCAGCAGAGAGTACCAGTGGCCATAATTGACTGCCGTCATCAGGTGCAACGCCTGATACGGCGACCGGATCGCACAGGGCAAAGCTGCAGGCGTCTGTGGGGGCTGTGACATCGACCCATGCGATACATTCGCGTTTCGAGAGTGAATGCAAATCGGCGCGCAAACGGGCGGCCTTGGGCAAGAAGCTGACCATTGGAACCACCTGCCCCAAAGTGAGGAGGGAAAGCTGTGGCGATCTGTCAAGCATTTCGGATGGCGTTGCGCGTAAAACGTCAGCCAAAACGCTGATCCCGATATGCGCACCGGATGAGTGACCCACGATCAGGATTTCGTCCCAATCCTGTTCTAATGCGGCCATAACGGATGTGGCAAACATTGTGATTTTTAGTTCAAGTTCGGGCGGGTTGGCCCCCATCATGCTGGCGGAAAATCCGTAGTCATGCATCAAATAGTAGGCGAAAAAGCTGGTATCGAGTTTGCGAAAAATTTGTAGCGACACCCAAAACACCATGACACCTAATGCTACCGCCACCGGCCAAAACATAACGATTTTCACAATGAAATAAATCGATCCCCCAGCAACCAGCGCCAAATTGAATTGCAACGTCAGGGCAAACACGGGGTAAAGTGCCACGAAAACCGGAAAACGGCGGGTTTTTGCGATCTGGCGCAATGCACCTGTCGAGAGATATATCCAAGCGGTGCGTATCAGCAAAAGAAAAGTGGAAATGATGGTGCGTGTTTGGGAATCTTGAACGATGTCTGACCATAAAAGGAAATCAAACGAGGTGTGGACGCGGTGGCCGTCAATAACGGAATCTACGTCCCATCCATAATTTTCGTCCGTGCCACGACGTCCCTTGACGTTCAACGCGTAGCCCGAAATCTGCTCTTGGCGTTTTGCTTCGCTGCGATAAAGCTCGCGGTACCTGCGTGGCCCGATAGGATCGTAGCCTGGGATATAAAACACTTTCCTTTTGCGGACAGGTTTGTGCAATTTATCGTCTGTTGATCCCTTCACTGATGCCCCCGCCTAAAATTGATCTTAAGTTTATCCATTTACAGGTAAGTCATTAACCAAATTGTGCAAGTACTGGAATATTTTCCAAAAGCCAAAAAGACATTTTAGTAAAGGCACCTGTGACCAGTGCAACGCCGATCACAACCAACAGCAGACCCATGGCGATTTCCACCTTGCGCATATGCCGTTTGAACCGGTTCATGATGCGCATTGAGCGATTTATGAACACCGCCGCGAATATAAACGGTAGACCAAGACCCAAGGCATAAAGCCCCATTAAAATGCCACTGCGGGCATATGTGCCTTCTTGGGCGGCCAGAGACAGGATCGTGCCCAATATCGGCCCGATGCAGGGTGTCCAACCAAAAGCAAAAGCCAGCCCCAAGATATAGGCACCAAAGGCGCTGCCGCCTTGATCACCAGCGTCAATTCGTGCCTCGCGGTATAAAAATGGGATTTTGATAACCCCAATAAAATGCATGCCGAACAAAATGATCACAACACCAGAGGCGCGGCCAAACCATACTTGGTTCTGTAAAAACATTTGCCCCAAGGCGGATGCGGCCATACCCAACAGAACGAAAACAGTCGACAGTCCAAGGGTGAAAAAGATGGCTGCGACGATGGTTTTTTGACGTGCTGCGCGCTTATCCTCTAACTCTTGCAAAGAAATCCCGCCCATGTAGGCAAGATAAGGTGGCACAATGGGCAAGACGCAGGGGCTTAAAAAACTGATAACCCCAGCGAGAAGAGCCACGAACATTGCGGGTAGCAGTCCCGCGTCTATGATATCGATTCCAAACATACAGACTATTAGCGTGTCGGGTGCCCCCCGTCATCAGACAAATTGTCACTTCTGCGTGGACTTTTGAAACACCGTGGCGTTAATGGGCGCATGATTTATGACGATACATTAGATGCGATTGGGTTGCTGTGCCCCCTGCCCGTTCTGAAGGCGCGAAAACGCTTAATGGCGTTGGACACAGGCCAAGTATTACGCGTACTGGCCGATGATCCTGCCGCTGTTATTGATTTTCCCCATTTCTGTGCAGAACAAGGGCATGACATGTTATCCATGGCACCAAAGGATGACGTTAACGTCTTTTTATTACGCAAGGGGTAAGTTAATGCTTCTGTTTCATAGCAATGTCTTGTAGCGTTGCGCGAGTTGCATAGCTGGCGTTAGATCGGCATGTTGGGAGATTGAAATGGATTGGGATAAGCTGCGTATTTTTCACGCTGTAGCTGACGTTGGAAGTTTGACACACGCGGGAGATGTTTTGCACCTGTCGCAATCTGCTGTCAGCCGCCAAATTCGCGCCCTTGAAGAAAGTTTAAATGTCACGCTGTTTCACCGCCACGCGCGTGGTTTGATCCTGACGGAACAAGGTGAGTTGTTGTTTGACGCCACCGCCACGATGTCCAAACGGTTAGAGGCCGCCGAAGCCCGCATTCGCGACAGCGAAGACGAGGTTTTTGGTGAACTGCGGGTAACGACGACCACAGGTTTTGGAACATTGTGGTTAGCACCGCGCATTAGCCGCCTGTATGACCGCTATCCCGAGTTAAAAATTGATTTGATCCTGTCCGAGCAAGTTTTAGACCTGCCGATGCGCGAGGCCGATGTGGCCATTCGTATGAAAGAGCCAAGCCAAGCTGATTTGGTGCGCCGCCGATTAATGGACGTGAATATGCGGTTTTACGCGACCCGTGCTTATCTAGATAAGCATGGAACGCCCAAATCCTTTGAGGATCTCGAAAAGCACCGGATCATCAGCCAGAGTTTGAGCACACGCCAAGTGAACGAGGGTGTTGCGTGGTTAAAGCCGTTGTTGAGCCGCGAAAAATTGTCTCATTTGACGATCAATAACTATTTTGGCGTTTTGCAAGCGGTTCTGTATGGCACGGGCATTGGCGTTTTGCCCAATTATGTATCCGAAATGGTGACGGAGTTGGTGCGCGTGTTGCCCGAAGAGGAAAGCAAGGAAATTCCAGTGTTTTTGGCATTTCCCGAAGAGTTGCGTCACTCAAAGCGTGTGCAAGCATTTCGCGATTTTGTGTTGGAAGAAATTAAAAATGATCGCCAAAACAAAACGGAAAATGCATAAAACACAAGTATTTTGCCGCAAGCCATTCCAATATTGCATATCAGATATGCGGTTTTAGTGACTATTCATTAATAAATCTCAAGTATAAGTTGATCTTGAAGAAGTTAGTCGAGCATTTATGTTCCTGATTTTTTCACCTCCCTGTTGGACTAAGGCCGAGCTTTGCTCGGCCTCTTTTTTTGTGGGACGGGATTTTCAATCATTGTTATTGTTTAAGGGTCTTTTCCTTGGGGCTTTGACGTCTTAAAAGACGTCAAAGAATCCTATGCAAGGTTGCGCCATGTCACATGATCCAGAAATCACCCAAGACTTAATCGAGAGCCATGGGTTGAATGCAGAGGAATATCAGCGCCTGTTGGATACCATTGGCCGTACACCGACATACACAGAGTTGGGTATTTTTTCCGCCATGTGGAACGAGCATTGTTCGTATAAATCATCTAAAAAGTGGTTGCGCACCCTGCCAACCACAGGTCCCCAAGTGATTTGTGGCCCCGGTGAAAACGCAGGTATCGTCGATATTGGTGACGGTGACGCAATTGTTTTCAAAATGGAGAGCCATAACCACCCGTCATATATTGAGCCATACCAAGGTGCCGCCACGGGTGTTGGTGGCATTTTGCGCGATGTATTTACCATGGGTGCGCGGCCGATTGCGGCGATGAATTCATTGTCATTTGGTGAATTTGACCACCCGAAAACCAAAAGCCTGATTAATGGCGTGGTTGAAGGTGTTGGCGGTTATGGCAACTGTTTTGGTGTGCCGACCGTTGGTGGCGAAGTGCGGTTTCATTCCGCGTATAACGGCAACTGTTTGGTGAATGCGTTCGCTGCAGGTTTGGCCAAGACGGACAGCATTTTTTATTCTGCGGCGTCTGGCGTTGGCATGCCCGTGGTTTATTTGGGTGCAAAAACTGGTCGTGACGGGGTTGGTGGTGCAACGATGGCATCCGCAGAATTCGATGACACAATCGAGGATAAACGTCCCACCGTTCAGGTAGGTGATCCGTTTACCGAAAAGCGTTTGATGGAAGCGACGTTGGAATTAATGGCAACAGGTGCAGTGATTTCGATTCAAGATATGGGCGCCGCAGGCCTGACGTGTTCAGCCGTGGAAATGGGTGACAAGGGTAATCTGGGTGTGAAATTGAACCTAGAGGATGTGCCTCAACGCGAAGACAATATGACCGCCTATGAGATGATGTTGTCCGAAAGCCAAGAGCGGATGTTGATGGTTTTGAAACCAGAATTGGAAGCCGCGGCGCGTGCGGTTTTTGACAAGTGGGATTTGGATTTTGCCATTGTTGGCGAAACTATTGCTGAGGATCGTTTTTTGGTTCTGCACAATGGCAACGTGATGGCGGATTTGCCACTGAAAGCACTGTCTGGCACGGCGCCAGAGTATGATCGCCCATGGGTGGAAACGCCACCAGCGGCTCCACTGAGTGATGTGCCAAGTGTTGATCCAATTGAGGGATTGATGGCATTGCTTGGCAGTGCAAATTACGGATCCAAAGAATGGGTTTATGAACAATATGACAGCATGGTTATGGCCGATACATTGGTGCGCCCAGGATCAGATGCAGGGATTGTGCGTATCCATGGTACCGACAAAGCGGTTGCGTTTACATCCGATGTATCGCCGCGTTATTGCATGGCCAACCCGTTTGAGGGTGGCAAACAAGCGGTTGCAGAAGCGTATCGCAATTTGTGTGCAAGTGGTGCAACACCCTTGGCAACCACGGACAATATGAATTTTGGCAATCCAGAGAAGCCTGAAATCATGGGGCAATTTGTAGGGTGTATTAAGGGCATAGCAGAAGCTGTGACAGCATTGGATATGCCAATCGTTTCGGGCAATGTGTCATTGTACAACGAGACAGATGGTACGGGCATTTTACCCACGCCCACGATTGGTGCCGTTGGATTGTTGAAATCCTTAACGGATATTATCCGCAACACACCAAATGAGGGTGACACATTAGTTTTGATTGGCGACACGACCGGCCATTTGGGGCAATCTGCGTTGTTGAAAGAAATGTTCAACCGCGAGGACGGCGATGCGCCACATGTTGATTTAGTTGCAGAAAAAGCGAGTGGTGAATTTGTTCGGGCCGCGCATAAGGCAGGTTTGATTACTGCGGCACATGATTTGTCCGACGGCGGATTGGCTGTTGCGGCTGTTGAAATGGCGATGTCTGCGGGTTGTGGTGCGCGGGTGATTAATGGCGATACGGGTTGGTTTTTTGGCGAAGATCAGGGGCGTTATATTTTAGCGACACGCGATTCGGACGCGGTTATAGCGGCGGCAAAAAAGCACGGCGTTTCGGCCATGCAGGTTGGTACATTTGAGGGCAAGCAGATGCAGTTGGGTGATTCAACGATTGACGTTTCAACCGTCGTAAGTGCCTTTGCAAATGGTTTACGCGCAAGGGTTGTAAATTCATAGAAGACCTGTAAATTTCGCCCCATTAGACACAAAAATACCTTATTTAAAACATTGATTATTAACTGTGCCGCCTTACATAACGTGAATAACGCACAAGGGGAATAGATTTTGAAAAACGTCATCGTGGTAACGTTAATGCCGTTCTTTTTCGCAACAGTATTGGTTGTTGGATTTTATTTTTTAGCACGACTTGGATTAACGCTGTCGTTCAATAACATGAAATTACGCCGCCGCAAACTAACGACGGTGACCAGCCCTAAGACCGCAATTTCTAATTAGTTTGTTATTGCACATCCCTTCCCTTCGGTGACATAGTTACAGGCACCACAACGAAGGATCCCCAGGATGGCAATTGAAGCACACGTAATCGAAAACCTTATCCGTGAAGCATTCCCCACTGCCGACATTTTGGTCGAAGGTGAAGATGGCGTACACATGTCCGCAACTGTCGCAGCCACAGAATTCACTGGTAAACCCTTGGTGGCACAACACCGCATGGTGTTCGCCGCCCTAAAGGGTAAAATGGATGGGCCAAACGGTGAATTGCACGCGCTGGCACTGAAAACCAAAGTTAAAACATAAATTACGGCCGCTTGTATCTGCGCATTCCTGTGTTAGATAACTGCCAGAACTGATGAACAGGAGACTGACATGTCCGAAACAGCCAAAAACCAAATTAAAGAAACCAATGCAAACAACGATATTGTTTTGTATATGAAAGGCACGTCGTCGATGCCACAATGTGGATTTTCAAGCCGCATTGCAGGGGTTTTGAATTATTTGAATGTCGAATGGAAAGACGTCAACGTTTTAGATGACGCCGACATTCGCCAAGGGATTAAAGATTATTCCGATTGGCCCACCATTCCGCAACTTTACGTCAAAGGCGAGTTTGTTGGCGGTTGCGACATTATTACGGATATGATGCTGTCGGGCGAATTGGACACATTGTTCGCGGACAACCAAATCACATTTGACAAAGAAGCGGCAGACAAAGTACGCGAAGCAAACGCCTAGGCGTTTGCGAGGTTTTGAACCTTTTCAACAACCTGACGTAGGCCGCTGACGGCCGCGTTACGTTCCAAACGGAGGCGGTCGACCAATGCGTCGTTCGCCTCTTTTGCATTGTCCAGATCATTGCGTGCCTGGGCCAATTGCGCCTGTATGGTTGCCATATCCACCTCTGCCACGCGCAACTTTGCTTCGGCGTCGCGGGCGCGGTCAAGGGTTTCGGTGGTGCCGTTGGCCATAACTTTGCCAAGTTTCTCTTCCATGGCGGCGGTGCGATCAGCCAATAACAGACCCGACATCAATAACATGCGGCTTTCGGTGACGCGCGCACCTTCGCCATCCAATTTTCTGGCTTCATTGTCCAGCATCCCGGCGGCGGCGTGTAAAAACTGTTCTTCGCCCTCTTGGCAAACAACCTCGAATGAGCGACCGCCGATTTCTATGGTAACTTGCGACATGATTTATTCCTCGACCAGTGGTTTGAGTTGATTCAAAATAGTCTGAACCTGTGCGATGTCTTGTGAATGTAGTTGTTTGATTTCATCCATTGCATCGGATTGTGATGATTTAAATGCGATTTCCATATCCGCGGCCGCAGTGGTGGTATCAACCAATTTGGTTTGCAGCTCCTCATTTTTCACACGCAATTGTGCCATCTTTTCTTCGCTTGTGGCTTTGAGCGCATCCATTTTTTTGGTCAGCGCATCAAGTTCAACCTGTGTACTGTTATCGTCCTGAAGCGTTTTCAGAGCCAATTCCATTTCACCATATTCTTGGGACATATTCTGAAAATTACTTTTATATTCTTCCAAACTTGCTTCTAGAGCGGCCATTTTTAGACTTGTTTGGCTTAACTCTTGGGTCAAGTTTTGTTCGGCTTGTGACACCTTGGGATCGTTCAATCTTTGCGCGATTGCCGACATGGCGGTGTCAAAGTCGTTTAATAGGTCAGGTATCTGGGTCATTTGGGCCTCTTACATATCCGAATCGATGTTCGCATTTTTCTGCGGCTATTTTAACCCTGTTAAATCAAAAAGATGCATTAAAATCGCGATTTGGGCGGCTTTACGCGCTTGACCCACCACCAAGTCTTGTTATCAGGGTACCTGAAACCTCTATATGCTGGGAGCCATTGCCGTGAACATTGCAGACCTTAAATCCAAACATCCGACACATTGGAAGAATGCCGCCGCCATCCGCATTTTGGCCGCTGACGCCGTTCATGCGGCCGCTTCAGGTCACCAAGGGATGCCGATTGGCATGGCTGACGTGGCCACCGTTTTGTTCCAGAACCATATGAAATTCGACGCAAAAAACCCAGACTGGGCGGATCGCGATCGTTTTATCCTGTCTGCCGGTCACGGTTCGATGTTGATTTACGCCCTGTTGCACCTGACGGGTTACGAAGACATGACTATGGATGAGATTAAGAATTTCCGTCAGTGGGGCGCAAAAACAGCTGGTCACCCAGAATATGGTCACGCCAAAGGGATTGAAACCACAACAGGGCCATTGGGTCAGGGTATTTCAAATGCAGTTGGCTTTGCGATGGCAGAACAGTCATTGCAGGCACGGTTTGGCAAGAAGGTTGTGGATCATTTTACCTATGTCATCGCGGGCGATGGGTGTTTGATGGAAGGGATCAGCCACGAAGCCATTGGTTTGGCTGGTAAACAGAAATTGGGCAAACTGATCGTGATGTGGGATGACAACAACATTTCCATCGACGGTGAAATTGGTATTTCGGACGTCACAGATCAGCGGAAACGTTTCGAGGCCGCTGGTTGGTCTGTGTTTTCTGTGGATGGCCATGATCCAGAAGCAATTGATCGTGCAATTTCAGAAGCGAAGAAAAGCCCGTTGCCATCCATGATTGCCTGCACCACGCATATTGCGTTGGGTGTTGAAGGTGTTGAAAATACCGCCGGCGGCCATGGTTATAACATCAAGGCCGAACAATTGTTGCAGATGCGTAAATTTTACGATTGGCCCTATCCTGCGTATGAAATTCCCGCGGATGTAAAATCCAACTGGGCGGCGATTGGTTCCAAAGGTGCCGCGGATCGCACCGCGTGGGAGGGTCGTTTGGGCACCTTGTCTGGCACCAAGCAGGCTGAATTCGAGCGTGTGATGAATTTGGATGCGCCCAAGAAATTGTCAGCGGCGATTAAACGTTTAAAGAAAGAGATTTCTGAAACCGCCCCTAAAATGGCAACACGTAAATCCAGCCAAGCCGCATTAGAAGTGATCAACCCGATCATGACCGAGACCATTGGCGGTTCTGCGGATTTGACCGGATCAAACAACACAATCACCAAGGGTATGACGTGGTTCGACGCCGATGATCGTAGTGGACGCCATGTGGCATACGGAATCCGCGAACACGGCATGGCAGCGGCGATGAACGGAATGGTTTTGCACGGTGGTGTGCGCCCATACGGTGGGACATTCATGTGTTTCACCGATTATGCGCGCCCTTCCATGCGTTTGGCCGCGTTAATGCAGGTGCCTGTGGTTTACGTTTACACACACGACAGCATTGGTTTGGGTGAAGATGGCCCAACACACCAACCTGTTGAACATTTGGCGATTTCACGTGCCACACCCAATACGTGGGTATTCCGCCCTGCCGACACGGTAGAAACGGCGGAAGCGTGGGAATTGGCCGTAACAACCAAGAAAACGCCATCCGTTTTGTCCCTGACACGTCAAGGATTGCGCACAGTGCGTACCAAACACACCAACAAAAACATGGTTTCCATGGGTGCATATATTTTGGCCGAAGCCGAAGGTAAGCGTCAGGTCATCCTGATTGCGACCGGTTCAGAAGTGGAAATTGCCATGGATGCCAAAGCCAAGTTGGAAGCCGAAGGGATCGGCACCCGCGTTGTGTCCATGCCATGTATGGAATTATTCGCAGAACAAGACGAAGCATATCGTCGTCGCGTTTTACCGGCAGGCCCTGTGCGTGTTGGTGTTGAAGCGGCAGTGCAACAAGGTTGGGATCGCTGGTTAACAGGCGAACGCGGCAAGCACAACAAAGCGGCATTTGTTGGCATGTCATCCTTTGGCGCATCCGCCCCTGCGGACGAGTTATACGAGAAATTCGGCATCACAGCGGGCAATGTAGCACAGCAAGCCAAAGACCTGCTGTGAGACAACCAACGCTTTCGTTAGCGCTAACCTAAATTTATCAAGCCAAACGGGGTTTATTTACCTTGTTTGGCTTTAATTTTTTCGCAAATAGCATTAGGAAAATATCAGGAATTCAATGCCATTATTGACAGTATGGCCACGCCAATATCGGAGATCATCATGACATTAAAAGTAGCAATTAACGGGCTTGGCCGTATTGGGCGCTCTACATTGGCTGCGATCATCGAAAGTGGGCGCACAGACATCGAAGTTGTGGCAATCAACGCGCCCGGCCCGTTGGAAACACATGCGCATTTGTTGCGATATGATTCAGTGCATGGTCGCTTTCCCCACGAAATTAAGGTTTCTGGAAATACGATTGATGTGGGGACCGGCCCAATCGATGTCCAAGCGACATATAACGCCAGCGAATTAAACTGGGATGGTGTGGATGTGGTTTTGGAATGTACCGGCGCGCATAACTCGAAAGAAGCATGTTTGGTTCATTTGCACAACGGTGCAAAACGGGTTTTGATTTCCGCACCAGGTAAGAATGCAGATAAAACAGTGGTATACGGCGTGAACCACACAGATATGACATCCGAAGATTTGATCGTTTCAAACGCATCATGTACCACAAATTGTTTGGCGCCAATGGCCAAGGCATTAAATGATGCGATTGGAATCGAGCGTGGAATTATGACGACAATCCATGCCTATACAGGTGATCAGCCGACATTGGATCGCCGCCACGACGATCTGTACCGTGCGCGTGCCGCCGCGTTGAGCATGATCCCCACATCAACGGGCGCCGCCGCCGCCGTGGGATTGGTTTTGCCTGAATTGAAAGGTAAGTTGGATGGATCCGCGATCCGTGTCCCGACGCCAAACGTGTCCTGTGTGGATCTGACATTCACCGCATCGCGCGAAACAAGCGTAGAAGAGGTGAATAATGCGATCAAGGCCGCCGCCCAAGGCGCGATGAAAGGTGTTTTGGATTACGATCCCGCGCCAAAAGTTTCCATCGATTTCAACCACGACACCCATTCATCGAATTTTGCGCCCGCGCAGACAAAGGTGCTGGATGGGACGTTGGTTCGTGTGCTAAGCTGGTACGACAACGAATGGGGGTTTTCATGCCGTATGGCAGACACCGCCGTTGCAATGGGTAAATTGATTTAAAGGCAAACCATTTGGAACATAAAACCTATCGTATCTTATTTCTTTTGATCCTGGTTGCCGGTGTGGCTGACTTGGTTTTGAATGAAGGTATTTATATGTTGTTCTGGGCGCGTAAATTCATCGCCCTTGTTTCTTGGTTAGCATTCTGGAGATAGTAAAATGACACTTCGCACCTTAGACGACTTTGACCTTAAAGGGAAAAATGTTTTGATCCGCGTGGATATGAACGTACCGATGATGAACGGTCAGGTCACGGATGCAACCCGATTAACCCGCGCAGTGCCGACAATTTTAGAAGTGTTGGAAAAGGGCGGCAAACCGATTTTACTGTCGCATTTTGGCCGCCCGACCCGCGGATTTGATTTAACCTTGTCCACGCAACAAGCGGCAACGGCATTGGCCAATCGATTGAAAAAGCGGGTGCATTTTGCAACGTCTTGTATTGGTGAAACTGCACAAAAGGCAGTGGAAACATTACCAGAGGGTGATGTATTGTTGCTGGAAAATACCCGGTTCCATGCAGGCGAGAAAAAGAATGACCCCGCATTCGCGGCCGAATTGGCCAAGCTGGGAGATATATTCGTATCAGATACATTTTCAACAGCCCACCGCGCGCATGCATCCGTCGAGGGAATTGCACATCTGTTGCCAAGCTGTGCGGGTCGTTTGATGGAAGAAGAAATTTCCAAATTGGGAGCGGCATTGAGCACGCCAGAGCGCCCTGTTTTGGCAGTTGTCGGTGGTGCAAAAGTATCGTCCAAGTTGATGTTGTTGGAGCATTTGATCGTGCCAATGGACAAAATTGTCATCGGTGGCGGTATGGCGAATACGTTTTTGGCGGCCCAAGGTTTCAACGTTGGACAATCCCTGTGCGAGCACGATATGCAAGATACGGCGCGGGCGATTTTGGCCAATGCAAAGGCCGCAAATTGTGAAATCATCCTGCCTGTGGACGTTGTTGTCGCCAAAGAATTCGCAGCCAATTCGGACCATGAAACCGTCGCCGCCGACGCATGCCCATCGGATTCAATGATCCTGGATGCAGGGCCAAAAACAATAGAGCTGATAAAATCGCATTTGGATCAATCCAAAACTGTAATTTGGAATGGCCCATTGGGCGCGTTTGAAATACCGCCCTATAATGAAGCAACGGACGCGGTTGCCGCGTATGTGGCCACCCTGACCGAAGCGGGAAAATTGTTGTCTGTTGCAGGCGGTGGCGACACCGTTGCGGCGCTGAACAACAGTCGTTCCGCAGAAAAATTCACATATATTTCCACCGCAGGTGGCGCGTTCCTTGAATGGTTAGAGGGTAAAACATTACCCGGCGTTGCTGTCCTTATGTCCTAATCACGAAACGAGAATTCTATGCCACATCAAGAACAGACGAAACAAATGCAATCTAAAAACGGTTTTATTGCCGCATTGGATCAAAGTGGTGGTTCAACACCCAAGGCACTGCGTTTGTACGGCATAGACGAGAATGCGTATAAAGATGATGTGGAAATGTACGATTTAATCCACAAAATGCGCGCGCGCATCGCCACCGCGCCTGCGTTTACGGGTGCCAAGGTCATCGGTGCGATTTTGTTTGAAATGACGATGGATCGTAAAATCGACGGTATGCCGTCCGCGCAATTTTTATGGGAAAAACGGGGCGTGGTACCATTTTTAAAGATCGACAAGGGGTTGGAAAGTGAACAAAATGCGGTTCAAGTGATGAAATCAATGCCCGAATTGGATGTCACATTGGCACGTGCAGTTACCATGGGGATTTTTGGAACCAAAATGCGTTCGGTGATCAGTGGTGCAAATACCGATGGGATCAAAGCCGTTGTTGCCCAACAGTTCGAGGTCGCCAAGCAGATCATCGACCATGGTTTGATGCCCATTATTGAACCCGAAGTAACAATTTCGATTGCAGACAAAGCACAAGCAGAGGACATTTTGCAGGCGCAATTGTTGATTGCCTTGGATGCCCTGCCCGTCGATCAACAAGTAATATTGAAACTGACTTTACCAGAGGTTGATGATCTGTATGCGCCATTGGTGAACCACCCGCGCGTAATGCGGGTTGTTGCCTTGTCTGGTGGATATAATCGGGCGCGTGCGAACGAAAAGCTGTCACATAACCCTGGTATTATCGCCAGCTTTTCACGCGCCTTGACCGAAGGGTTAAGTGCACAGCAAAGCGACGCGGATTTTAATGCAAAAATTTCTGATGCGATTACATCCATTGCTGCAGCTTCGACAAACACGTAATCGGCACGACGCAGTATATTTGGCTTAGGTTACTGTACTAGCAATTTTTTTATAAAATGATTCGAATTGGGATTCACAAAGCGAATCAGATGTGTCATGAATGCTTAAGCGAGAAAATACGCGTACAAAGGCGATCATGGCATACAAACGTACACGGAAAATGGGATTAGGCACTGCATTATTTTTTGCAGTGGTTTTGTCGTTGACTGGTTATTTCGTGTTTGCCGCAATCCAAGGTGATTATGGTCTTTTGCGCCAAATCCAAGTTGAAGCCGAAGAAAAGCGCTTGATCGAGAGATTGCAAACATTGCAAACCCAACGTTCGTCGCTGGAAAACAAGGCGCTGCGGCTGTCAGACGAGTATTTAGACTTGGATTTACTTGATGAGCGTGCGCGCAAAATTTTGGGAATGGCGCGCGTCGACGAAGTGATCATTAGATAGCTCAATAATATCAATATCTTAACATCTAAATTTGCAGTGACGTTTTTAACGTGCTTTTTGGTATTCTTTCCAGTATAATATTAGTTCAATATTAAACCTTTTGGAGAAATGCCACATGGCCCCTTCTAAAAAGAAAGCCAAATCTAATATTTCGGCTGAGGAATTGGAAAAGTACTATCGCGAGATGTTACTGATCCGTCGCTTTGAAGAAAAAGCGGGTCAATTATATGGTATGGGGCAGATTGGCGGGTTTTGTCACCTGTATATCGGCCAAGAGGCAGTTGTTGTTGGATTGGAAGCGGCCGCCAAAGAAGGCGATAGCCGTCTAACATCTTATCGCGACCACGCTCATATGTTGGCATGTGGTATGGACCCCAAAGGTGTGATGGCCGAATTGACAGGTCGACGCGACGGATTGTCCAAAGGCAAAGGCGGTTCAATGCATATGTTCAGCAAAGAAGCGCGTTTTTACGGCGGACACGGCATTGTAGCGGCACAAGTTCCAATCGGTGCAGGGCTGGCCTTGGCAAACAAATATCGCGGAGAAGACACTGTATCTTTCACATATTTTGGCGACGGCGCGGCAAATCAAGGTCAAGTGTATGAGAGTTTCAACATGGCGGCTTTGTGGAAATTGCCAGTGATTTTCGTCGTTGAAAACAACCGTTACGCAATGGGTACCAGCCTGCAACGCGCGGCATCGACGCCAGATTTTTATACACGCGGCGAAGCATTCGGCATTGCAGGAGCAACAGTAGACGGCATGGATGTGTTGGCCGTAAAAGCTGCCGGTGAATTGGCGGTTGCGCATTGTCGCGCCGGCAACGGGCCATATGTTTTAGAAGTAAAAACATATCGGTACCGTGGGCACTCAATGTCCGATCCAGCGCGTTACCGCACCAAAGAAGAGGTGCAAAAGGTAAAAGACAACCAAGACCCGATTGATATGATCAAAGAGATGTTGATCCAAGGCGGCCATGCCTCGGCAGATGAATTGAAGGCGATTGACAAAGAAATCAAGAAAACTGTTCAAGAGTCGGCAGATTATGCGGTCGCAAGCCCAGAGCCAGACGTGAGTGAACTTTACACAGATATTTTGGTTTAAGGAGACAGACCAATGCCAATCCAAATCCTTATGCCCGCCCTATCCCCCACAATGGAAGAAGGCACATTGGCCAAATGGCTGGTCAAAGAGGGCGATACAGTCGCCAGCGGCGATGTTATGGCCGAAATTGAAACCGACAAGGCAACGATGGAATTCGAAGCGGTGGACGAAGGTGTGATCGGCAAAATTTTAATCGCTGAAGGCACCGAAAATGTAGCCGTCAACACCGCCATTGCCGTGTTGTTGGAGGATGGCGAAGATGCATCCGCCGCCGACAATACCCCTGTCGCGGCACCTGCAGAAACTGTGGCAGAACCTGCCGTTGAAATAATCAGCGCAACACCTGCGCGTGCCGCCACACCCATAATCGCAATGGAAGATGTGCCAGAGGGCACAACATTCACATCCACAACGGTACGTGATGCATTGCGCGACGCGATGGCCGAGGAAATGCGTTCAAACGAAAACGTATTTTTGATGGGAGAAGAGGTTGCCGAATATGAGGGTGCTTACAAAGTATCCCAAGGCCTGTTGGCCGAATTCGGCGCGAAACGTGTCATCGATACGCCGATCACAGAACATGGTTTCGCAGGCATCGCGGTTGGCGCGGCCTTTGGTGGTTTAAATCCGATTGTGGAGTTCATGACATTCAACTTTGCCCTGCAGGCAATGGATCACATCATCAATTCTGCAGCGAAAACACTGTACATGTCCGGTGGTCAGATGGGGGCGCCGATGGTGTTTCGAGGCCCAAACGGTGCGGCGTCGCGCGTTGGCGCGCAACACTCGCATTGTTTCGCGGCCTGGTATGCGCAAATTCCAGGTTTGAAGGTTGTGATGCCGTATTCAGCGGCAGACGCAAAAGGCCTGTTGAAATCGGCGATCCGTGACCCAAATCCTGTTGTATTCTTGGAAAATGAGATGCTGTATGGCCGATCATTCGACGTACCAGATTTGGAAGATTTTACTGTACCCATAGGCAAGGCTAAAATCTGGCGCGAAGGCGAGGATGTGACTTTGGTCAGTTTCGGCATCGGGATGCAGTACGCATTAGAAGCCGCGGAAAAATTGGCAAATGAGGGTATTTCCGCCGAAGTTGTTGATCTGCGATCCCTGCGTCCAATCGATTATGACACGTTGTTAACTTCGGTTAAAAAAACCAATCGTTGTGTGACAATCGAAGAAGGTTTCCCCGTTGGTTCGATCGGCAACCACCTGTCCTCAGTTATCATGGAACGTGCGTTTGATTATCTGGACGCGCCTGTGATTAACTGTACCGGCAAGGATGTGCCAATGCCTTATGCGGCAAATCTGGAAAAATTAGCATTGGTTACCACCCAAGAAGTGATTGATGCTGTAAAACTAGTGACTTATCGTTAAGGGGTAAAACAATGGCAATTCAAATACTTATGCCCGCACTTTCACCCACAATGGAAGAAGGCACATTATCTAAATGGTTGGTCAAAGAGGGTGATACCGTCGAAAGTGGCGATGTCATGGCCGAGATTGAAACCGACAAGGCAACAATGGAATTCGAAGCGGTCGACGAGGGCGTAATTGGCAAAATTCTGATCGCAGAGGGTACCGCGGGCGTGAAGGTCAATGAACCAATCGCTGTTTTGTTGGAAGAAGGCGAGGATGAGACTGCCGCCGATGTGTCGCCATCTGTGGTTGCACCAAAGGCAGAAACAGCCGTTGAAAAAAACGCCTCAGAAGCCGCGGCTCCTGTTACTGCCGTCGCACCCGCCGTGCCAAAAGGCGAGCGTGTTTTCGCGACTCCTCTGTCGCGACGTATTGCTGCCGACAAAGGATTGGATCTGAAAACCATGAGCGGGTCCGGCCCACACGGTCGCATTGTCAAAGCAGACGTCGAAAACAGTAGCGCCACTGTGGCAACTGCATCACCATCAGCATCAATGGCCAGTTCCGCAACATCCGACAGCGTCAAAGCAATGTACCAAGACCGCGAATATTCAGAGATTTCTTTGGATGGAATGCGCAAGATTATCGCAAGCCGATTAACAGAGGCTAAACAAACAATCCCGCATTTCTACCTGCGCCGCTCCGTGCGGTTGGACAGATTGTTAAAAATCCGTTCAGAAATGAATGCAGGTTTGGCTGACAGTGGCGTAAAAGTTTCGGTCAATGACTTTATCATCAAAGCCTGCGCACGCGCATTGCAAGATGTGCCCGCCGCAAACGTTGTTTGGGCCCAAGATCGTATCTTACAATTGAAAGCATCCGATGTCGCTGTTGCTGTATCAGTCGAAGGTGGGTTATTTACGCCAGTTCTGCGCGACAGCGAAAGAAAGTCATTGTCAGCGCTTTCAACTGAAATGAAAGATTTGGCAGGTCGCGCACGTGACAAAAAGCTTGCTCCCCATGAATACCAAGGCGGTAGCTTTGCTATTTCCAATCTGGGTATGATGGGCGTTGAAAATTTTGATGCGGTCATCAACCCACCACATGGTTCGATTTTGGCGGTTGGTGCGGGTATGAAAAAGCCAGTTGTTACAGATGATGGTTCAGTCGACGTTGCAACAGTGATGTCCATGACATTATCCGTCGACCACCGTGCCATTGATGGCGCATTAGGTGCGGAATTCTTGGCGCGCATTGCCAACTATTTGGAAAATCCATTAGCAATGTTGGCGTAAAAAAAACCGCCGCGGATTACCGCGGCGGCCTTTAATAAAAGTGCCTCTATTGCGAGTCAGTACAACCCCAATCTCCAAACAATTGATCCATGGTCTGCGATGGCTGATCACAACCCGCTTCACCAATGATGACAGCAGGCACTCCCGCAACGGTCTTGCATGGCGGGACTTCCTTCAAAACAACAGACCCAGCAGCAATTTTAGAGCAATTGCCAATCGTGATGTTGCCCAAAACCTTGGCACCCGCCCCAATCAGAACGCCGTCTTCGATTGTAGGATGGCGAACACCATCCGCTTTCCCTGTTCCACCCAACGTAACCGAATGCAACATTGATACATTATCACCAACCCGCGCGGTTTCGCCAATAACGATAGAATGCGCATGGTCAATCATAATGCCACAGCCCATCGTTGCACCGGGATGAATATCAACGCCAAAAACCTCAGAACACCGCATTTGATAAAAATAGGCCATTTCCTTGCGACCGTTTTTCCACAACCAGTTGGAAACGCGATACGCCTGAAGTGCCTGATAACCCTTAAAAAACAACATGGGTTGTAACATCTCGTGGCAAGCGGGATCACGATCAAATACCGCAACAATATCTGCCCGTGCGGCCAATGCGATGCTATCGTCCGCGTGTAAAACTTCGTCTGTAATTTCTCGCAGAATCTGTGCAGGCATTTCCTCCGACGACAATTTCAAGGCAATACGATAGCTGAGCGCTTTGCGAAACGATTGATGATGCAAAATACTAGAATGTACCAATCCCCCCAACAAAGGTTCGCGCGCAACCAGATCGTTTGCTTCGGTTTGCAATCGTCCCCAAACGGGATCAATCGCCTGCAATGTTTTCGTTACCTGAGCCATAATATGCCTTTCGTTTGAGGTATTATACGCCTCAAACGAAGGGAGTTTCAACAAACGATCTCTACAACAGCTTTCTAAGCATAATCTTTACACAGTGCTTGGTAAGCCAAACTTCAAAAAATAAATGGTGAAGATTACTTTACCGCTGATAAAATTACCACTAGCCAAAGATAGGGTTAGGGCTTTTGAGTTAGGATAATAAAACATCGTCTTATTCTCACCCCCTACATCGTTAGAATTCAAACTCAGTCCATAACCGGAACCATACCGCGTTACAGAGTTCGAAATTCCAAGCCGCCAATTGGTTGCTCCGTCCGTCACAATCGCGTCGCTAACCCGAAATGCAACCATTGCAACCATCGAGCCATCTGGAATTTCTACTACCGTAGAGTTCGACGCGCCTGCAGCAATTGTGTGCTCAAACTCTAACATATCAAGGGCAAAACTGGACCCCAAAGGCCCTGATAAAGACGTGCTTGGACCAGCACCGCCCGACGTAACTTCTTCCCAGGCACCCAATTTAAACCGAAATTCTTTATCGATATCAACAACCCAAGCAACCCAACCTTCTTTGGGTGCTAAAAACACCCAGTTGCCATTGCTAAAAATCGCTAGTTGGTCGTCAAAGCCAAACCAGTCCCCTGTTGCGCCCGTAGGAACCCAATAGGTTTCTCCATCGATCGCTGTGAGCGGTGGAGCCGTGGCCGTCAATGTCTCGATACGCAGTTGTGCCAACGCATCAAGCCGCGCTAACGCCTCATTAACTGTCACATGTTTTTGTGCTTGTGATGCTTGCAGCAAAGGTAATTTAAATTGATTAGTTTCAAACATTTACACTTATCCTTGTTTCTAAACCCGGTCCATAAATTTCCGAAATTTGCGCTACGGAAACTTGGATACTTCCAAATACTCCATCAACGTTTTGTTCCGCTAGAGTATATGTATAACTTGGCTGACTAGCGTCAGCGCTTCGAATGGCTTGGTCGCCCAGATAAAACGTGACGCGATACGCCTGCTCTGTTTCATCCAAAGGTACTTCTGATGCCGCCCAAAAATCACCAATTGCCCGCGTTCGCCTAATCCAAGACAGCACAATATCACCACTCTCCAGTTTGCGTTGTCGCAAATGCACTGGTGCGAATGGCCGCGCTCCGACACCAAGAACCTGAATTTCCGCGTTTGTAAAATGATCACTGTTCAATGGTAAGTTTGTAGCCCCATAACGGACTGCCTTCTCGGTATTCAACATGGCCGGCGGCAACTGCATTTGCCCTAAACTTGGCTTTATGAATACAAGCTCCGATCCAACTGGATGCACCGAAGGCGTAAGCGTGTCGGTCCCAAACTGCCCCCGCAAAAATCGACTGAGAACATAGCTCCCATTTTGTTGCAGTTCTGCATATTGGTATTGAAAAATTTCCCACTGATCGTCGTCCGTCCCCCTAATTGCCACAAGATTGGCGCCATTCAGCAGATTCTCCTCCGTCACAGAACTCAGCGAACCCGACGTCAATTCAACCAAAAGATCACTCTCGGACCAGCGATGAGCTTCTGCTTTAGGCAATACTTGTAAACTTGTGCCTATTGTTGTGCGCTCATAAGTAACGTATTCCAATGAGTATTCATCACCACCAACAGAGCTGAAAACAGCGCCGCCTCCTGGCCATGGTTTCGCAGTGATCGCAATATAAGGGCCGATTTCACCGTCTGTATCACTCAATCTTGGCAGATCAACAAACTTGGCAAAAATTGGGTTCGGAGCGACAACCTCTGTCAGAACAGATGCGACGTTTTCCACACTTCGCGAAACTTCTCGTCCTGACCGTATCCGAACCGCTTGTACAATGCGGTACCCCTGTTCCTCAATGCTTTCAATTCGGAACCGTCCTATTTGTGGCGCCTCATCGATTTGAACGACATCGCCAACAGCGACGGAAAGTTCGGACATTGGCAATTTGAATTCAATGCTGTTTTTTGCAAAGCTATTATGATGCAATTGTCGATCAACTATTTTCGAAGCCTCAGATTTTCTCAACACCAAAGGCAGCTCATATCGTAGCTGTGCAGGTTGGTTCACCGTATATTTACGCGCCTCCAATTGCCCAAACTGATAATCTTGGTCTGAATCCCAAAATCCCAAACTGACATGCTCTACAACGGCTTCGCTTGCATTGCGCGTGATCGCAAAGTGATCTTGATCATCATTGCTTACAACCAGGTTAGTGGTCGTAACCGTTGCAACCTTCGAAGAAACTACAGATGCAAAAACCAATACCCCCTGATCCTCAACGCAAGAAAAATCGTAAGCGGTCATCAAGATTTGCAATGCCTCTCGCCCTGTTTCACTTCCCTTAAGCCAAAGGCCATTTACAATTCCATTCAGTGCAGAAACGTCATAATTTGTAAGCCCACAAATTTCACATATCTCGGCCACAACCATCGCTAAATCCGCCCCACCAAGACGCCCAGATAACCAATGCCCCAAGGCATAATTTTTACCGTCCGACCATACATTGGTGCGCAATGGGAAATCTGGCCAGGGTCGCGCATCCCATGCCCAAACATGCGCTTTTGCGATATCAACCATTTTGCCTTCATAAACCGTTGAATCTGGATTTAAGTTATCATCGCTCCAGTATTCACTCACGGCACGAAGCCCATTTGCTTGCAGCACTGGATCTTGTTCCAAATTCGAAAAATATGGCGCCGACGATTCAGATGACTTGGGGTCAATAAACACGTTGGGCTGGTTTGTTCCCTTATCGACAGCAGGGAAACCAAATTCGGTGAACCAAATTGGCTTGGATTGTGGTTGCCACGTCGTCGGGCCTGATTGACGCACACCAGCAATGCGATCGAAATGCCATTGCTGCCACCAATTGCGTATGTCTTTGTAGCGATACACCCAAGGTTCGTCATATGCGCCGTCGGTAATTGGTGTTCGGATTTGAGCTTCTCGATCAAAAACGCTGGCATAATACCAATCAAACCCCTCACCCCCCTCGATGTTTGATTTTAGGTAATCAAGGTTTGCATTGAACCCCCAACCAACATCCAAATGATCACTACTATCACGCCAGTCTGATAACGGCATATAATTATCGATACCTACAAAATCGATATTGTCGTGTGACCACAATTCATCCAGATGAAAAAACAAATCGCCTGAACCATCGGCGGGCTGGTATCCAAAGTATTCAGTCCAATCCGCGGCATAGCCAATTTTTGTATCTGGCCCCAAAATTTGCCGCACATCGTCGGCCAGCTTAATCAAATGTTCCACGACAGGAAACAAACTCACCTCGTCACGCAATGACGTTAAACCGCGCAACTCCGATCCAATACAAAACGCATCAACGCCACCCGCCAAAGCACAAAGGTGGGCGTAATGTAAAATGAACCGCCGGTATGACCACTGTTGACTACCTGTAAATTGAACGGTCTGACCAATAGGGGTAAATTCCGAAACTTGCGCATTACCAAAAAACGCATCTATTTCTTCACGAATGCTTGCCGTTTTATCTGGTGTACCGTTCCTCCCTGGCGCAACAGATGCCGTCACGCGTCCCCGCCACGGAATGACCGCCTGTTCAACACCTCCCCACGGATCCGTCAGCCCATTACCTTGTTGGATATCCATCATAACGAACGGATAAAATACAACATCTTTCCCTTGACTGCTAATTGCGGCAATGGCCTCTAAAACTGATTGATCGCTTGGCGTCCCCCCAAACACTGGCCGCCCATCATCCTTACTAACCTCACGCGCAACCCACCGCGATGTGCCGCTAACATTCCAGGGCATCTGCGCACCATCAATTTCCAACTGCTCGACCTTGGGTTCAAGATTACACGACCCACACCGCAGATCGTCACCAAACCAGCTTGACACCAGCAATACAGAATTGGCGTTGGGCAAATCAGTACTCAAATCATCCAATGCGTGAATAATATCCGCCTGACCGCGATTGGTATGCACATTGGCAGATTGATTAACCCCGTAATCAGCCGAATAATTAACAGGCGTTGTTGCCAAAACATATTCGCCACTGCCCGGCATCAACGCCACGCCTTGCAACAAATCATTCACAGTTGTGCGTTCAATATTTTTTGGCTCAGCGCGGCGAAATACTTCAAAATTGAACTGCGGCACACGGTTGCCAAAATTCGCCAGTTGCAGGTTGTCAAACACAACATACGCGGTACCGCGAAATGCCGGTGTTTTGTCCACACCTTCTAAACTTGCAATTGTCAAATCCGGTTCCTGATCTGCGGTACCTGCGTATACCGTCATAGCCAAATCACTTCGGCTAATCTCTTGCCCATCGGCCCAGATACGTCCCACCTTAACGATCTCGCCCTCACACAATGCTAAAGCCAATGAAATTGAGTAGCTGTATGCTTGCGTTGTTACTGTAGGTTTTGTGTTAAATTTTCCACCGCCGCTCGTATTTGATGCTATTGCTTCAACAAAGTCACTCGCCCAAATTACCTGCCCCGCAATACGGTTCCGCCCAGTTGCGCGCCCAATCGGTGCACCTTCAGTACCGCTTTGCAAGCGAAAACTATCAATTTTTCCGCTTTCAATTGTGCGATTCTGTTGACCCGATAATTTCTGATCAATCAGCCCGCCCAAGGACGCCCCCGCTGCACGCCCAAGCGCGGCCGCAGAAACTCCCAAAAGAGACCCACCAATAGAGGAGCCCAATGCAGCGCCCGCAGCACCTAATAAAATCGTTGCCATTCTTCTACCCTTCGTGGAAATTGAAATTGTCCTGCGCATCTGCGGCGCCAACTGTTACCAATTGGGCTTAAAACAACGCCATTATTGCTGTAACTATGGATCATTTGCGCCAAACCATTTATGTGCCCGACCGTGATACCAACGTGTTTCACTAGGCCATTTTTGCGCAGGCGAAACGCCACAACATCACCACCTTGGGATGTGTCGATCCTGACCTGTTGAAAATTGCTTTCCAGTGTATTTAATAACAGATCCTCACCATCTCTTTGAAACCAATCAGGACTGTATGTCGGGCGCTTGGCTGGCTCTGGCCCCACGGCCTCGCGCCAAATGCCACGGATCAAGCCTAAGCAATCGCAACCATGACCAATCGCACTGGCCTGATGTTGATAAGGTGTTCCAATCCAATCTTGCGCAATCTGCACAATTTCTTTGCGAAATAACCCATCATCGCAAAACATCACTCGCTCGATTGGGAATTGTCCCCCGTTGGCACAGACATCATCCAATCTTCCCCCGGAATGAATGGAAAACCTTGAAAGTTAAGGATATTTTGAAACTTGCCCCGACACGTGCTTGCTTGCTTATCACATCCGGCAGTCATCTTAACTTTATCACCCATTTCAATCGGGTGATAAAGCTCCTCCACGATACTGACCTGACGTTCGCTATTCAAACTCTTGTCACTCATCACCGTGACAATCGCCCCCACGTTTTTACCCGACAAAAACTCCATGGTTCCAAATGTGAACCATCCTCCTTGTACCGCTGGTATATCATCCAAAAATAGGGTCGTATGTTCATCCACACGCCGCACAACACTATCCGCCTGCATGCCACTGCCTGACAGGTTAAATTGACACTTCTCGTCTCCCAGAGCTGCCGAACATTGTTTCAGATAATTGCGGCCAATCTTATTGTTCAACCGATCTGAAAAACCACGCAATTCGGCAGTAAATGAATTTTCACCATATGTAATTTCACCAATGTTGCCCCGAAAAACCATGTATCGATCGATTGGATTTTGCCAATTAACCAACCAAATTGTCACCTCCGCACCATCGAATTTTCCTGCGGATATATCGGCTTCTGAAATGCCCTCTGAACTCAATGCACCCGTGGCTTCTGTGTTATCTACACTTAAACCATTTGCTGTTTGTAACGCAGTTGCATCCAGTCCACTTGCAGCTTCGAACGTAACGCCGTCAAATGTAAGATCATTATCGTGATCAGAAAACCCAAGGATCGTGCCATCTTTGCGTTCAATTTTCCAACAACGACTGATCGTCGTCGCCCCGGATTTCAAATGGCTTATTAAACCTTCGGATAACTTTCGCATCAGATACGCACCTCTACAATTGGTACACTGGGAATCTCACCTGCGTCGAACCCTGCCGCACTCAATTCCAAAACGTCAGTGTCAAACCGAACCGGTACGTCAAATTCGAATCCAGCACTCACAACAGCGGTTTCCGAAGGTGGGTCAAGAAATGTTATAATCCCGGCCACATAATCAGAATCCCAATGTTCGCCTTCAAACAACTCGACGCCATCAACAGCAATCACAATCGTGCCCGCTATCGGTTTTTTGATCTCGCGACAATAATCCTGCGACCCCGAACGATAAACTTTGCACAATTGGTATACAGTTTCCAATCCATCACCAGTGCCGATCACCTGATCCAAAACATCAACTTTCTTTGAGGGTAAACCGCTCTTAAAGTCACTCCAATCTTTCCAACGAAACCCAAACATGCGGCCGCGCCGTGCCTCAAAGAATGCAATCAATGTATGCAAATCATCCAATGAACGCATGGAAATACCTGCATCAAATCGCCGACGCGAATGTGCCCACGGCGTATTTCTCTCTTCGAATCCACTGTTCAAAGTCACGACATCAGTACGTCGTTCGGGTCCACCGATTGATCCAAAACTCAAATCTGTGGGGAATCTCTCTTCGTGAAATTTCATAATGTCACCGTCCTAAAAATTGCGTTGTCCGCGTTGCATTGCACGGCTAAGACCCGCGGCCACTTGCGCACGCGAGCGGGTAAAGCTACCGGCATCCGGTGTGGTAATATTCATATTAACCGTCACATTAGAGCGCCCGGTTTGCGTTTTAACCCCCAACGAACCATCTGCACCACGACTCAGTGGCATAATGGCCTCAGGCCCCGCTTCCCCCATCAACCCTGTACCACCACGCATTGGAAACGTTGTAGGGCCTGTTATAACTCCACCTTTGGCAAACGCCGAAACACGTCCCGAACTAAACGCACCACCATTTTGAAATCCCAACAAGCCACTTAACAAATTGCCGATACCGCCGGACAGTGTCGACGCCAAACCATCCGTCACGGGCTTCAACGCACCGTTAAGTGATGTTTCAATCATTGATCGCGCAACATTCTTTAATGCATCCGATAACTTTCCACCCTCAAAAACCACATCCGTAAATGCATTTCCCAGTTGGGCACTCATCGATTTTGAAACCGACTTCACGCTATCTTCCGTCGCAACCATTCCTGATCGCAAGTTCAGCAATCCATCATTGAACGCCGCACTCACGGCTGTCGTCGCTTCAATGCTTGTCTCCAACGCATCCAGCTGCACTTCAAGCGCCTCTACTTCACTGACTTCGACCATTTTTTGCACTCTCTTTCATATCGGGAAATTCCGCCATCAATGTGGTGAAACCGCTGCGTGTTAAAACGGATGCTTTTGCACCACTAACACCCAGCTTCACTTCCAATTCATGCGGCGTAAGGTTCCAAAACTCTTCCACAGACAACCCAAGTTGATGCAAACCCACATTCATCAATCCTGGCCAATCCAACTTTGCGGATTTCATACAGGCGCACCAAAGGTAACACTTAACAATGCACCGGCCGCGCGCGCTGCACCCAACGGTCCACCATCTATTTCAGCGGCCAACAGATCATCAGCATCACCTTGCCAACCCGCGCCATTTAATCCCGCCGTCAGCAAAGTGATCAAATCCATCGTTTTGAATTCACCTTTTTCGAACCGCTCAACCAAGGACATCAAACTGTCCTCGTTCATCTTGGCTTCTAATGCCGCCAAACTGCCCAGGCTAAGACGCATAAGACGCGCCTCGCCATTTACCGTCAGGCCAATTTCACCTCTGTATGGGTTCGCCATTTACACTGCCGTAAACGTAAGTTCACCCGCCGACGCCAAGGCTAATTCATACGTCGCCTCACCCTCATATTGACCGGCGTACTCAATCGACGTGATCTGAAAGGCGCCTTCAATAATACCAAAATCGGGCACAATGACTTGGAACAATGGTGTACCACCTTCGAAAAACAACTGCCGTGCACGTTCATCCGTGTCCGCATCGCGAAATACACCTGAACCACTAATGGATGCGGATTTAACGCCGCCACCTGTCAGCAATTCGCGCCATCCCCCAACGCTTTCGATCGACGTTACATCGACCGATTGCGCGTTGAAACTGATGCGGCTGGCACGTAGTCCCGCTAGGGTCGAAAACG
>TARA_R110002096_G_scaffold365789_2_pt1 | contig 27135 bp, 28 predicted proteins | sample TARA_R110002096 | Tara Oceans TARA_R110002096 (sample SAMEA4397295) | marine metagenome | biome: Polar Biome; feature: [DCM] deep chlorophyll maximum layer (ENVO:01000326); material: water (ENVO:00002006), including particulate matter (ENVO:01000060) such as... | depth 35 m
GCCACCGACGATTATTTTGTACTTGACTTAAGTGCAAGCTACCTGCTTCAACGAAACACGACCTTGTTTGCAAGTGTTACCAACATCAATGATGAAGTTTACATGGTAGCGAGAAGACCAGCTGGTTTAAGACCCGGAATGCCAAGAGCACTTAATTTGGGAATTAAAGCGCGATTTTAAGATTTTGTTTGTTGTTTGTTTGCTTTTACAAGGGCTCGTAATTAATTACGAGCCTTTGTTGTTTTAGGTATTATGCAATTTCGTGGGATTAATATTAAGTTAGATTGTCTATTTTTGAATAGATTAGAAAGTTATAAATAGAAATATTGATAAAAAGTAGCCTTAGAACTTTAACTATGTGGAGAGGAATATTTCAAAAATCAAAATCAAATTTTCCATCCAAAAACGAAATCAATCCGAGCGCTGTACTGAGTTTAATCGAAATATCATCTGCGTACCATTCTGAAAACACTTAGCCGATTAAAAATCAAAAATTAATTTCTAATACAATTTCGCTGCAATCAAATCAATAAACTCTTTTCGAGTAGAATTCTTTTTAAAAGCACCGGTGAAAGAAGAAGTGGTTGTTACAGAGTTTTGTTTTTGGATTCCACGCATTTGCATGCACAAGTGCTTTGCTTCAATTACTACAGCCACTCCAACAGGGTTTAATGTTTCTTGAATACAATTTTTAATTTGGTCGGTGAGGCGTTCTTGAACCTGAAGTCTGCGAGAAAAAACATCCACCACACGAGGGATTTTACTTAGGCCAACAATCCAACCATTTGGAATGTAAGCAATGTGTGCTTTTCCAAAAAATGGTAACATGTGGTGCTCGCACAAAGAATAAAGTTCAATGTCTTTCACAATCACCATTTGACTGTGATCTTCCTTAAACATGGCGCTTTTTAAAATGGCAGCTGCGTCTAAATCATAGCCATGAGTCAGGTATTGCATCGCCTTAGCAACACGCTCGGGAGTTTTTAATAAACCTTCTCGGTCAACGTTTTCTCCTAGTTCAGAAATGATGCTGCTGTAATGTGACGATAGAGAATCAATTTTCTCGTTGTTGTACTGATCTATTCTTTCGTAACCTTCTTGATTGTCTTTTTCAGGCTTAATACTAAATTCATTCTCCAAAATATTCGACATAATTATTCTCTGTTTCTTGTAGCTTCACGCTATGCAATTCTGCTCCGAGTTCAGCCACTGGTTTAACTAATTGATTCCAAATAGCTATGGCGATGTTTTCGGTAGAAGTCATGGTATCTTTCAAGAAGTCCACGTCGATGTTTAAATTCTTGTGGTCTACAAATTGAATCACATACTGCTTTATTATATCGCCTAAAGCCGACAAATCAACAACGAACCCGGTAGAAGGTTCGGGGCTGCCTTTAACAGTTACGTGTAAAACATAATTGTGACCGTGCCAGTTCGGGTTAGAGCATTTTCCGAATACTTCATAGTTTTTTTCTTCGCTCCAATCTTTTCTGGCTAATTTGTGAGCAGCGCTAAATCGCTCTCTTCTTGTTATGTATACCATTAGGGAATTTTTTTGCAAATATACGTTGGCGCTTTTTAAATGCAGTGTTTTGTATTTCATATTTTATTGTCCCAATTTCATAATGTCTTTCTTTTCTTTTCTTTTCTTAATTCTTAATTTCTTTCTCTTTCATTCGTAATTCGTAATTTCCAAATTCGTAATTCATTTTCTTAATTGATCATTGTCAATTGTCCATTGGGAACACTTAATTCTTAATTTCTTTTTCCTTCATTCGTAATTCTTAATTTCCAAATTCTTAATTTGTTTCTCCTTCATTCGTAATTCTTAATTTCCAAATTCTTTCCTTCATCCTTTATCTTTAGTCCTTTGTCCCAACTTTATTTAATTCTTTCATCTCTTCGCTTAATTCTTAATTTCCCTTTTAGTAAGCTACCTTCTTGCTTAGTTTTGCTAAAAAAAAACAGGTATGAATCTCAAATTAATCACGCTTATCTCTTGCTTTCTATTTCTCACTGCTTGTGAAAAGCAGCCGAAAGCTCAAAAGATTATCGATAAATCCATCGAAGTTTCGGGTGCTTCAGTTTATGAAAATTCATTGATTCAATTTGATTTTAGAGATCATCACTACCTGGTTGAGAGAGATAAAGAGAAGTTTAAAATGATGCGTGTTTTAAAGACCGATACTTCAGAAATTAAAGATGTCTTAGACAATACATCCTTTTCGCGTTTTATTAACGAAGAAGTAGTAGTTGTTCACGATACCATGGCTTTTAAGTACAAGGAATCAATTAATTCAGTTACTTATTTTGCTCTCTTGCCTTATCGTTTAAACGATGCTGCGGTACAAAAGAAATTTTTAGAAGAAAAGCTGATCAATGAAAGAAAATACTATAAAATTCAAGTCACTTTTCAGGAAGAGGGTGGAGGAGCCGATTTTGAAGATGTTTATGTTTATTGGATCAATGCAGCAAGCTATAAAATTGATTTTTTAGCGTATTCATTCAATGTGAATGGTGGAGGCTTTAGATTCAGAGAAGCCTACAATGAACGCTATGTTGGAGGCATTCGATTTGTAGATTACATCAACTATAAACCTTCGGTGAAAGTGGAGTCTGTAGCTGAATTAGACAAGCTTTTCATTAACAAGCAATTGGAAGAACTGTCGAAAATTGAATTGAAAAATATTTCCGTTAGTTCAGCAGCTTTTTAAAATCGCTTCCAGAAGGATTTTGAAAAATCTCTAAATCAAATTGGTGGATGACTGCTAAAATATGGTCAAAAATATCTGATTGAATGGCTTCGTATTTTGCCCACTCAATATCGGAGCTAAAGGCATAAACTTGAATGGGAATTCCATTTTCATTCGGCTCAAGTTGTCTAACTAAAATGGTTAAGTCTTGCGTTATTTTCGGATGATTCTTTAAATAGTTCAATAAATATGCCCTGAAACAACCCAAATTGGTCATTCTTCTACCATTCGAAACTTGATTGGTATCAATTTTTCGAGATTCATTGTATTCTTTAATTTCCAACTCTTTTTCTTCGATGTAGCTTTTTAAAATGTGAATATTTTTAAAGCGATTAATCATCTCACTGTCTGCAAATCTCACAGTGTGTTGGTTGATGAAAACGGATCTAGCAATTCTTCTAGAACCAGTTTCTTGCATTCCTCTCCAATTTTTGAAGGAATCAGAAATAAACGAATAGGTGGGAACCGTGCTAACTGTTTTATCCCAGTTTTTAACTTTTACGGTGGTTAAGTTTATTTCAGTTACATCTCCATCAGCTCCATATTTGGGCATTTGTACCCAATCACCAATTCGAATCATATCGTTTGCTGCCAATTGAATACTTGCGATAAACCCGAGAATAGTATCCTTAAAAACCAAGAGCAAAACAGCCGTCATGGCTCCAAATGCGCCAAAAAAGTAAACGATGGACTTATTGGCTAAAATGGAAAGAATCAAGATGCCGATAATGATTCCAATTACAATTTTGATTAACTGAAAATAGCTATCAATGGGTTTATCTTTAAAAAGCTCAACTCTGGAAACTATTGTTCTTAAGACATTTAGTAAACGAAAAAGTAATTGGAGACTTAATAAAATCACCAAAATATTTCCAACTTTCTCAATTAATATAAGAGCAGATTCATGATGGTCGAAAATGGATGGTAGAAAATTGAAAATAACTAGAATTGGTGCTAAATGAGAAATGGTATTGAAGACCTTATGATCAATCAATAAGTCATCCCAATCTGTTTTACTTTTTCGAATAATACGTTCAAAACCAATTAATAAAACTTTTCTTATTATTCGATCTACAATATATCCAATAATAATAACTACAATTAATAATAAAACAATTACCAATGCTTCGCTTATAGTAGCGTGTAGCCCATTATTATTTAAGTAATCGATAAGCTGTTCCCTAATTTTTTTCATTTCTATCTTCTTCGCCTTCTTTCAGGTGGTTCATTAAAAAAATACCGCAGGTCAAAGGTCAGGTAATTTCCGGCAACATCAAAAAAGGTTCGCTCTTGTTCTAATTGGTCAATTTTAAAGAGAACACCTGCCGTTGTGATATTTGTAAATGGTTGTTGCAATGAAAAGCCCGCATAATAATACCCTTTATCTTGAGTTCTGTATTCAAAACCAAGATTTGTGAGTAATGCAGGTACAATCCAAGATCGTTTTACAGAAAAATGCTCGAAATAAGTATCGAAAGTACTCCAGTTGCTTGGCAAAAAGTTGAGCGTGATCCCAAACGCCGCATTTAGATAGGTTTGCTGTCCCATCTGCACATACACCATGCCTTTTATTGGAATTTCATAAATCACATAACGAAAATTTGAGACACCATTAAAGTTAGTAGAATCCTCGAAAATACTCAGTTGATAATTTCTTTGTGTAAAATTTATACCAGTTTCTAAAGATAGTTGTTTTGTTAATCCTTTTCGAATAACCATTCCGAAACTATAGCCAAATTGCTGTTCTAAAGTAAAAGAGATGTCACCTTCCACATTGGTTTGTGGCCCTGTATTTACTAATTCAGAACTGAAAATTGGTTTAAATTGAATTCCAAAAGTTGTGACGTTTTGCTGTGAATTTACCGTAACGGATACGACAAGTAAAAGTAGAAGTAGAATGAAAGAATTACTTTTCTGAACCATTTTTAGATGCTACTCGATAGATTGAATGGTTTACAAAATTACCATTTCTATAACAGATAAAACTAACTTAGAATTGCTCCTAAAATTGCTAATCCTACAATAAAAATGGAGAGTGCTATTAAAAAGAAACGAAAGTACTTATCTGCAATAAAGGGCTTTCTAAAATGTCCGATTGTCAAGTAATTGAGTCGTTGAGCAGCTTTAAAATCTGTTTTTTTTACCCCAAAATAGATTGTTTGATCACCTTCTACATCAATTTGTTTCTCGTACACAATTTTGCTTTCTACCAACATTACTTCAAAGTAATTGGCATGTGTAACTTGTTTAAAAAAGAAAACTTTTTTGTTGAAGTTTGTTGGATGATCTTGAAAATTAACTAGTTTCAGCATTTAACTACCAATTCTAAGTTTTTGCCCTATTCTTAATATATTGTTTCTTCGAATTCCGTTAAGTTGACAAAGCTGTTCGATACTCATGCCATAATAAGAAGCAATTTTTTGTAAATACTCTCCTTTTTTAACAGTATGGTATTCTATTCCAAGTGGGATTGGGGTGTAAGACCATTTTGTCTTCTTCAATAGCAAGGAGTCGCTGACCAAACAGTTATTATTAAAATCGACAATGCTTCTAGGGTTTATTGGCTTGCCTTTAAAACGCAATTCAAAATGTAAGTGACTTCCTGTTGATCTTCCGCTGCTGCCACCAAGTCCTATTAATTGGCCAGCTTGAACTATGTCGCCGGGCTTAACTTTAAGACGATGAAAATGAGCATACAAAGTCTCTAAACCGTTGTAATGTCTAATAATAACAACTCTCCCATATCCCGGGTGAAAACGGGCAATGCGAACCATTCCATCAAATGCAGCAACTACTGTATCCCAAACGTGTAAGTCAATGTCAATTCCATTGTGATTTTTTCCATCTCTCCAACCGAAATTAGAGGTAATTAGACCTTTGACAGGAGGAACAAAATGACAAAAATTTGGATCATCTTTTAAAACCAATTTTACTGCATCATCGTCTTTCCTCAATTTTTCAGTGTAAGGATAAAGGTTGTAGGTATCCCAACTGTTGTACATGGATTGTGATGGATACATTGAATGATCGTAAAAACCTGTTAATGAAATATAGTAATCGTGTTTCAAGTATTTACTCGCTGCATACTTATTGATTTCTTTAATCATATCAACTGGCACTTCATCTAAATCTAATAACGAATCAATTATTTGGATGATCTCATTTCCACTTAATTGATTAATGTTGAAATGTTGAGTAGTTGTTTTAATAGATGAAACTACAAGTGCCTGAACGGTGTCTTTTCTGTCTCCACCGCCTGCAAAGACAAGACTGCTAAAGAATATGAATGTAAGTAATAAATTGACTTTACGAATCATGTTTGCAAAAATAAGGCTTAATAGCGGTCACCTCCAAGTAAATCTCCTATACCTCCCAAAACACTTCCTTCACCCTTTCTTTTGCCGCCTGACTTTGGAGCATATTTAACAATTCGATCGGCCAATCTACTTAGCGGCATGGATTGAATCCAAACATCTCCCGGACCTTTCAGCTTCACTAAAAATAAACCTTCACCACCAAACAACGAATTCTTGATTCCTTTTTGCAATTCAACATTGTAGTCTACCGTTTGAGAAATAGCAACCAGACAACCAGTGTCTACTGTTAAAACCTCTCCTGCAATAAGTGTTTTTTTGACAATATTTCCTCCTGCATGCACAAATGCCATTCCGTCGCCTTCCAATTTTTGCATGATAAATCCTTCCCCACCAAAAAATCCAACGCCTAATCTCTTTTGGAAAGCTATACCCACCGAAACCCCTTTTGCAGCACATAAAAATGCATCTTTTTGACAAATTAATTTCCCGCCTAATTTACTTAGATTCATAGGTATGATTTTACCAGGATAAGGAGCTGCAAACGTCACTTTAGCTTTGTTCATTCCTGTTTGTGTAAAGGCTGTCATAAATAAATTTTCACCTGTTAAAACTCTTTTACCAGCTGAAAAAAGTTTGTTCATTAAACCGGATTCATTTTTAGAGCCATCACCAAAAATGGTGTTCATCACTATTCCTGTTTCCATTAGCATCATTGCTCCAGGCTCTGCAATTACTGTTTCATTTGGGTCCAGTTCAATTTCAACACATTGAATGTCGTCACCAATTATTTCATAGTCGATTTCGTGCGCTTCCATTTTTTTTATTAATTATTAAACAGTGTAAAAAAACGAATAATAATTAGAATTTCTCTCCATTTTTTTAATCAATAGGCTTCCATTTGCTTTTAATACTTTTGAACGGTAATTCCCATACTATGTTTTAAGTCAATTATGAAAAAAAGTAGCCCATTCTTTCTTGCATTAAGTACCCTCTTGATTTTTAATGCTTGCAATCAAGTTGAAAAAAAATCTGAAAACAATCAAGAACTCGATACTAATTTATTTAAAAATCAATCGAATGAGACTTTTGATGATTATTGGTATTCAGGAAATGCTGAAATTACAAGTTACGAACTTCAGCAAGCTCGGTATGGGGAAATTCGGAAAGGGGAAGCGGTTCTTATTTTCGTTACTGAAGATTTTTTGGTGAATAGTCAAGTAAAAAAGGAAAGCGAAACCAATGAAGCCGCAACTTCTGTATTAAAGTTAAATTTTTTGAGAAAGTTTCCTACTGGAATTTATGACTATTCCATGATGACTTCAACTTTCAATCCAATCAACCAAGAAAAATATACTTCACCAATCAAAAGCACAACTTCATCTCAAGAGTGGTGTGGACATTCATGGATGCAACTGAATCAAAATAACAAGGGATTCGACATTACTTCCTTTTCCTACTTTCAGGCTGAAGGTGACAAGCAATTTGAATTAGCAAATGAAGCAATTATTGAAGATGCTTTGTGGACACAAATTCGGATCAATCCTGACTTAATTCCTCGTGGAGAACGCATGATTTTTCCATCGGCTCATTTTTTAAGGTTTTCGCATAACGAATTAAAGGCTTATAAAGCTGTGATAACTTTTGATCGAAATCCTGATAAAAAATACAGAAATTTAATGGTGAATTATCCTGAGCTCAAACGTTTTTTGAAAATTACCTTTCAAAAAGAGTTTCCTCATGAGATTATTTCTTGGGAAGAATCTCATAAAAGTGGATTTGGAACTAATGCAAAGACCATGAAAACAACTGCCTTTAAAAAAGGTCAACAGATAGGACCTTATTGGGAACAAAATAGCATAGAAGATAGTCATTTAAGAGACTCCTTGAAATTGAAATAAAGGGTAAGTATTACTTATTTACTTTAATCCCAATCATTTTCAATGATTTAATAATCAATCGATTCATATCCTCAGAAGTTTTTAAAGCATAATTTGCAGCGATTGAAAAAACACAGACAAATAGTCCTTTGTAAATAATCGTTAAAAGCGCAAATGAAGATAAAGGAATAGCATCTACAATAAAATATGTTAGGATACCTATCACAAGAATTAGTAGTGTTTTAAATGAAAAGGGCTGCATTTTCAACATGTAGTATACCAATCCAAATTTAATAATGTTATAGATAAAAATTGAAATAGCTGTTGCTAGAGCTGCACCTGTTATGCCGTAAATGGGAATCAACCACAAATTACTAAGTATAGTTAATACGATAAGTGGAATAATAATTAGTAGGTTGTATTTGTAGAAATTGGATAACAAAATAATTTCATTATTAACACCAGTTCCCATATCAAAAACAACAGCTAAACCAATAAATAGCACAACGTATTTTCCTTGAACATATGTTTCAGAATTTGGAATCAATGAAAATATCGAATCGATGTTAATCCAAACACAAGTTAGTAAGAGCATACCTGCGATTAATTGTATACTTGAAGACTTTTTATAAATATCATTCACTTGATCCATGCGATTATTCTTAAGTGCATCTCCAATTACCGGCATTGAAATTAAATTGAGGGAGCGTTTGGGCATTTCAATCGCCAAACCAATATACACTGCTATGGCATATATTCCTGTTTGTGATAAATTGATGTATTTTGCAATCATCCAAGAATCAATTTTTGTAACAATTAAGCCTGAAAATCCTTGGAGAATAATAAAAATACCATATGTTAGACCTTCTTTAACTAATTGAGGAGGTAGGTCTTTAAGCTTAAATGAAATTTTTAAAGGGTTTAGACGTCTCAGATAAATGAGGGTTTGAGTAAATGAAATTCCAAATCCGAGGATAATGCCGTACACTAAAAAATCTAACGAAAAACCAAAGTAATAGTAGGAGAGAATTAAAGCAATTGTAATAATTTTTAGATTTATTTCTTTGTAGAATTTCGGCATCACAATGCGGTACTGCACTCTAGCAAGTGCATCGACAATATTATTTCCCACAAGAAAAAATGAAAAGGGAACCAACGCAAATAGGTAATCTATAATTAAGGGAGAATTTTCCGAAAATTGATCAACAAAAACAGATCTTGCTAGAAATAAAACTAGCATTGCCACTATAAAACCAACTATCGGAATTAAAACAATAAATGAAAGAAAAGCACTTAATTGCTTTGCATCATTTTTTACGTATGGATAGTATTTTAAAATAATATTTGGTACTCCCAATTGAGCTATAGGTGCGATCATCAATGAGATACTCGTTAATATAGTAATTAGCCCAATCTCATCAGTCTGCAAGAATTTGGGGTAGATATATAATATATTGACGGCACTTAGTGCTACGCCTAAATAAGCAACGATTGAAGACTTAATTCCTTGCCTTATAATAACCCCCATTGATTCTCTTTTCTGTATTCTAAAATGAACGCTGCAAACTTATTGTAATTGTTTATTTAAATAAGTTTCTGTTTGAAAATAAAAAAAGAAACCCACTGCTGTTAAAAAACGAGCAATGGGTTTCAACCAAACCAAACCAAAAAAACTTTTAGTTATACATTAAACCAAAAGGTAGAAAAAAAGTTTAACGAAAGTTTAATTGGTGTACTTACTAAATTAATTTTCTTCTTCAATTAACCATAGGGCTTCTTCTAGCTCACCTTTGGTTTTATTGTCATTTTTTTCTGATGCTAAGCCAATGCCTTTGGTATAAATTGCAATAGCTTTTTCCGGTTTGTTATTGATTTCGAAAAGTTGCCCCAATTTATAATATGCTCCAAGGTATTCTGGATCAGAGATAATAAGTTGCTCAATTATTTTTATGGCAGTTTTTATATCTCCGTCTTTTTCGTGCTCCAATGCCAATGCATACGACAAAAAACTGTCGGATGGGTCTGATTTTAGCATCTTTTTTATCTCTTCAACTCTGCTCATTTTGTTTAAATTCTCTTGCGAAGATACTCAATGATTTGGATTTTATCACTTGGATGGAACCATTCAATTTCAGGATCTTTTTTAAACCACGTTAGTTGACGTTTAGCATAGCGCCTGCTATTAATTTTTATTTTTTCAATAGCAAAATCCAGGTCCCATTCACCTTCCAAATAGTTAAAAAGTTCTTGATAGCCTACTGTCTTTAACGCGTTTTTGTCTTTAAACTTAGTTAATGCTTTCACTTCTTCCAAGAGTCCGTCTTTTATCATCTGATCCACTCGAATGTTAATCCTTTCATACAATTGCTCTCTTTCCAACTCTAAGCCAATCTTGATTATTTCAAACGGACGAGTTTTTTTAAGTCCTTTTCGGAAATGAGAATATGGTTTTTTTGTTATTAAACAAACCTCAATGGCTCTTAGCAAACGTTTACTGTTTTGAAGGTCTACTTTTTGATAGAATTCAGGATCGAGTGCTTTTAATTGCTCTTGTAAAACAGTAATTCCATGTTCTTCCAATTGATAATTCAATTCAGCTCTAATGTTTTCATCAGCAGATGGCAATTGCTCATCAAAACCCGAAGTAATAGCATCAATGTACATGCCTGAACCTCCGCAAAAAACTACCTGATCTTTCCCCTTAAAAAATTGCTCTAAAAATTGCAATGCCTCTTTTTCAAACTTACTGGCATTGTATTCTTCTGAAATACTGAGATGGTCGATAAAGTGATGCTTGACTTCATTTAATTCATTGGCTGAAGGTTTGGCAGTTCCAATGTTCAATTCCTTGAAAAATTGCCTAGAATCAAATGAAACGATTTCTGTTTCAAGCGCTTTAGCGATTTCTATGGCCATGCTTGTTTTCCCAACTGCAGTTGCACCCAATATAGCAATTAATGTTTTTTTTTCAGCCACCGGAATTATTGATACTCTTCGTAATCGTCCAAACTATCGTAGTCTCCAGAATTAAAAGGATCATCCTCGTCTTCATCCTCATCGAAGAAATTTTCATCACCTAGTAATTCATTCATTAAAATCTTTGTGGCATCATCGCCGCTTAAGTTTCTTTCATCTTCTTTTGGAGCATTTCCAAATGACTTAATAAGTTTCGGAGTTTTTTCAGTTTCCATTTTTTCTATGATATCAACAACTTCAACAAAAAATCGCCACTCATTCAAGTAATCATAAATATATGTCAGCTGATCATCAACATTACTCAAAACTGATTGCAGTTGAATTTTTTCCATTGGAGTTTTTCCTGGTTCACCCAAATCCTCCAGAGGATATTCCGCCTCAGCTTGCCAATCTCCTTGTTCTTTTAGAAATGAAGCAAGTTGATTTCCTTCAAAGCCAAAGCCAGCTAAAATTGCCGCATGTAATTCTTTCAGCGTATTTTCAGGATGAACCAAAAAATCACGGTAAATGACCTTGTTCGATTTTAAAAGTACTTTAACAACTTGGTATTTCATTTTTCTGCCATTTTTATGGAAAGCCCTAATTCTTTCCCGAGTTTGATCATCAATTCCATTGCTTCATCGGGGTTGTTTTGAATTTCACCATCAAGAATTGCTTCTTTAATGCTGTTTTTGATCATGCCCACTTCTTTAGATGGTTTTATACCAAATACTTTCATAATGGTTTCGCCAGAAACCGGTGGTTGCCAATTTCTTAAATGATCTTTTGCTTCAACTTCTTTTATTTTCTTCTCAACCTCTTTAAAATTTTTCAAATAACGTTTCAAGCGTTTTTCGTTCTTGGTGGTAATGTCCGCTGAACAAAGTAACATCAAATCATCAATGTCGTCACCAGCCTCAAATAGCAAGCGCCTTACAGCCGAGTCGGTTACTGTTTCTTTTACTAATGCAATCGGTCTTAAATGAAGTTTTACAAGCTTTTGCACGTACTTCATTTTAGCATCAAGAGGCAATTTCAATCGCTTAAAAATTCCAGGAACCATTCGCGCACCTTTATCTTCATGCCCGTGAAAAGTCCAGCCTTGAAGTTGATCAAACCGCTTTGTGTCGGGTTTTGCAATGTCGTGTAAAATTGCTGCCCATCGCAACCACAAATTGTCACTCGTTGTAGCCAAATTATCTAGCACTTGAAGTGTATGGTAAAAGTTATCTTTATGTCCTTTTCCATCTCTAAACTCTACTCCGTGAAGCGCTATCATTTCAGGGAAAAAGTAATGCAATAAACCGCTATCAAAAAGAAGGTTAAAGCCAACAGAAGGAACTGGTGAACTAATAATCTTATTTAATTCTTCCGAAATCCGCTCTTGAGAAATAATTTTTATTCTTTCTTTTTCCTTACTGATTGCTTCAAAGGAATTTGCCTCAATGGTAAAATTCAATTGACTTGAAAAACGGATGGCACGCATCATTCTTAAAGGATCATCTGAATATGTTTGAGCAGGAGAAAGTGGCGTTCGAATGATTTTATTTTTTAAATCTTCTTGCCCATTAAATGGATCAATTAAATCACCAAAAGTTGCTTCATTCAGTGAAATTGCCATTGCATTAATGGTGAAATCTCTGCGATTCTGATCATCTTCTAAACTTCCTTCCTCAACAATTGGTTTTCGAGAGTTCGAACGATAGGATTCCTTTCTAGCCCCTACAAACTCAACTTCCCAATCTTGGTATTGAAGCATGGCTGTTCCAAAGTTTTTATAGACCGTTACTTTACAGTTACCAATACTTTTTGAGATATTTTTAGCCAATTCAATTCCACTGCCAACACAAACAATATCAATGTCTTTAGACGGTCTGTTTAGCAACAAGTCTCTTACAAATCCACCAACCACATAGGTTTCTATGTTGAGTTCTTTAGCACTTGATGAGATGATTGTAAAAATGGGGTGTTGTAAGTATTGACGCAAGGAAAAAATTTTAGACAAAAGTACAAAATCCACCTATTTTCGAAGAATGCTGATTTCTCCCTTTCGGTTAATTTTTATTATTTTAGATGGTTTCCCAAGGTTTTGTTTCACTAGTTCAACAGGAAAGATTGAATCAACTTTCGATTTAATATCCGAATCAATAGCCTCAAAAGTCAATGGTGTTGTTTGTCCTGAGAAGTTTGCAGAGGTAGAAACCATCGGCCTATTTAATGTATTTAGTATATCAAAGCAACTACCTGATTTTATCATTCTAATGCCCAAACTACCATCTTGATTTAAAACATTTGGGGCAACAAAACTGGCATCGTCTAATACTAATGTGAGTGGGTCTTCTGTCAAATCAATCAAGTCCCAAGCAACATCTGGAATTTCTTTAAAAATTTGATTGATCATTCGATAAGAATTGACCAAAACAATGAAGCTTTTAGTTTGGTCTCTGCCTTTTAGATCGATGATTTTATTGACGGCATCCACGTTAGTAGCATCGCAACTTAAGCCCCAAATGGTATCTGTAGGACATAAAATAACTTCACCAGATTTTAATGAATTTGATATGGTTTTCAATGCTTCTTTCAATTCCATGGCGGCAAAATTAACCAGATATAAATTAGGCATGGTTTTCGTTAATTTTAATTTTTGAATTTTAATCAATAGTAAATTTTGCTTTTAAAGAAAATCTTTCTCTTTTTCTTTAGTTTCTTATTTTATTTCAGTAGCATAGCTCAGAATGAAGCATCGAAAGATTCTTCCTATCAAGTAATGGAGTCTGTTATCGTAGAAGGCGACACCCTTGCAATTTATCGTTTAAATACCATTCAAGTCTATTCTCCAAGGACATTTAAAAACAAAAGGGAAGAACGGAAATACGATAAACTGCAGGCTTATGTCGTGAAAGTTTATCCCTATGCAAAAGTGGCAGGAGAAATGCTTCGCGATTTTGAAGATACTTTAAACGGCATCCAATCTGAAAAAAAGAAAAAAGCATACATCAAAACAGTTGAAAGACAATTGATGGCTGAATTTGAAGGGGAATTAAAAAAGTTAACCATCAAGCAGGGCATTATTTTAATCAAGTTGATTGACCGGGAAACAGGAACTACTTCTTACGATTTAGTGAAGGACTTGAGAGGTTCTTTCACCGCATTTTTTTGGCAGTCTTTAGCGCGTTTGTTTGGCTCTAACTTAAAATTGGAGTACGATGCAGTAGGAGAAGACGAAATGATTGAAGAAATTGTTACCAAAATTGAGCAAGGCCAAATACCCTATAAAAAAAGGGAAAGGAAGAATAAGTAGGAATCTATTGCTACCACTTTTTTAGCATGGACTGCAAGTCCATGCTAATTCTAAGAAAGATGAAATCGTAACAGACAGATATGCCTGTCTATGTATAGCTCTCATTAGGAATAGCCGAGGAAATGAAATTTAATTTCAAAGAAAAAGTGCAGTTCTAAATTTTCTTTGTTCTTTTGGCATAAATATTGAAAAGCCACAAACCATCTTAAAAACTTAATAAAATGAAACTAAAAACAACAATAGCAACAGGATTAATAGCAGTAACTCTCTTTGTAGTCGAAGGATGTAAGGGAACAAAACAAGTTACTCGAGTTCAAGAAGACGCAGTAATTGATTTAAGCGGAAGGTGGAACGATACCGACTCTAGATTAGTTGCTGAAGAAATGGTAAGCGATATGCTACTTCGACCTTGGTTAGAGGAATTTGAAAAAGGAAAAGGGGAAAGACCAAAAATAATTGTTGGATTGATTCAAAACAAAAGCCATGAACACATTGCTACTGATACCTACATCAAAGATATCGAAAAAGCCATTTTAAATTCTGGAAAAGTTAGATTGGTTCAATCTGGTGAAGCTCGTGAAGAACTAAGAAAAGAAAAAGCCGATCAAAATGAATTTGCTACAGCTGCAACTGCTGCTAAATGGGGGAAGGAGCTAGGAGCAGACTTTATTCTTCAAGGTGTAGTCAATTCAATTGTTGATTCAAATAACAAAACCAAATTAATCTATTATCAAACTGATTTAGAGTTAACCAATATTGAAACCAACGAAAAGGTTTGGATTGGTGATAAAAAGATCAAAAAAGTGGTTGACTAAATCCAATGAAAACCAACTTTAAAAAAGTTTTTGGATTAGGTTTTCTCTCTCTTTTTCTTGTCGCTTGTGCTACTTACTATCAAAAGTCCTTTGACTTTCAGCAATATTTTGCAAATGGTCAATTAGGAAAAGCACAATCCTTTTTGGAAAAAAATGAAAAAGAAGCTGAAAAACGAAATCGACTACTGTATTTTCTAGATCGAGGGGTTATTGAACAAATGTTGGGCAATTATGAGCAAAGCAATGCTTATTTTGAACAGGCCTACATTTTTTCTCAAGACTTTAGAAAAAATTTTAGTCAAGATTTGATTGGTATGACAGCTAACCCAATGCTGACAACCTATCGAGGAGAAGATTATGAAGTAGTGTTGCTTCATTTCTATAAGGCTATGAATTTCATGCAATTAAATCAGTTGGACAATGCGTTGATTGAAATCAGAAGGGTGAACGTTCAATTGAATGAAATGAATGATCGCTATGAGTACAAGAAAAATCGATACAAAGAAGATGCTTTTGCACACACCTTAATGGGATTGATTTATGAAGCAAAAGGAGATAATAACAATGCTTTTATTGCTTACAGAAATGCCTACAACGTTTACAAGACTGATTACAAGGAAAATTTTTTGATGCAAACCCCAAAACAGTTGAAGCTCGACATTTTGAGAACAGCTCAAAAAATTAGCTTTAATCAGGAATTGGATTTTTATGAAAGGGAGTTTGACATGAAATTCCAAGCTCAAAAATTCGATGGGGGAGAAGTAGTCTTTTTTTGGCTCAATGGCTTGGGTCCAGTAAAGAGTGAATTTAGCATCAACTTGTCGGTTGTAAATGGTCAAGGTGGTTTGGTTTCTTTTGCCAACGAACAAGAGCAAATTTCTATTCCTTACAGTTCTAATAGGCCTTATTACAATTCCGAACCTTCACAATTCTCAGACTTAAAGTTTGTTAGAATGGCGGTGCCCAAATTTAAAGTGAGAAAACCATTGATCAACAATGCTAGGATTGAAGCGAATGGCAAAACTTACCCTTTTGAAATGGTAGAAAATATTGAACAGATTGCTATTGCGACTTTAAAAGATAGAATGTGGAGAGAAATGGCAAAATCCATAGGAAGGTTGGCGATTAAACAAGCTGCTGAAGCTGCTGCAAAAGAAAAAAACGATAACTTAGGAGCAGCAGTTTCAATGCTTGGAGCATTTAGTGAAAAGGCCGATACGAGAAACTGGCAAACACTCCCACATTCTATCCATTATACTAGAATCAAATTGGATACTGGGTTACAAAACATCAACTTAATTACTGAAATGAACGACACCATTTCCTATCAAATTAATATTGTAAGGAATCAAACTCATTTTCAAACTTTCCATACTTTGGCAAGTACGCCTCCGCTTGAACAATAAATATTTCTTATTTCTATGAACAGAATTATGGTTTCTACAGTAATTTTGTAGTTTATATTCAACTTAGGAACTGTTTATGTTTTCAAAAATTGATAAAACTGCTCATCCTCCAAAATTCAAACCTTTATTGGTTTATGATGGAAATTGTGGGTTTTGTAAATATTGGATCATAAAGTGGAAAAGATTGACTTACGACCACATCGATTATAGTCCCTATCAAAAAGTACTTAACCAATTTGAAGATATTCCGGAGCATCACTTCAAAGAAGCAGTTCGTTTTATAAATTTAGATGGAACTGTAGGAAATGGTCCTGAAGCAGCCTTCCAGACTTTAAAATATAAGAAACGCTACCGATTTTTACATCGTTGGTATACCAAATATACTTGGTTTCAAAAGTTGAGTGATTTTGCTTATCAGTGGGTAGCCGACCACAGAAACTTCTTATTTAAAGTAAGTCGCTTTCTCTTTGGGAAAAAACCATGATGGTTTAAAAAGTAAATGCTAAACCTGCTCCTAGATTAAGCGCCATGATTTCCTTCTCAATATTTTTTGTTGCTTGAGATTCTACCCCATTGTTGTCAAACTCTTTTACTTTTGTTTCAAATTCTTGAGCAGATTGAAATCCCTCAGCATTAATTCTCAATCCTAATTTACCAATCAATTTAATTCTAAAGTGTATTCCATAGTTTACTGCCAATGCAGTTGAACTCACTTCTCTACTTTGAGTAAAAGAATCTATTGTTGAAGAATTATCTAAGTTCATATTTGGTTTAGAAGTATTCATCACACCACCTAGTAACTTAAAATCAACAATGAATTTTTCTTTTCCAAATGACAAAAGTGGACCAATCATAAAATATCCGTTCACCCAATTACTGCTTGAAACATTCAGGTTATCAGAATTAAAAGTTGAATTTCCTCCATCAATTATGAAATCCCTCATATCACTTTCACTTAAGGGATTTTCAAAAACACCGAGGTTGAAACCTAAGCCAAAAACTCGTGACAAATACATCCCCGCTTCAAAGCTATAAGTTATTCCTTGGTCGGCACTTCCAAGTTCTATATCGCTTACTTCACTATATTCTTCTAATGGTATGTTTGTGCCAATATTCACAGAAATATAATGAGGGTGACTTACTTGGGCAAAAAGTGGAAAAGAAATAATTGTAAATAGACTAATTGCCAGTAACTTGGAAGTGCTTTTCATAGTTTATAAATTTAGTAAATGATGGTAATTAATCCTTCTGTTTTTAGTGGTCCTTTTAAATCTTCATCAAACATAGCCGATTGAGTTGCTATTTTCGCCTTTGTTAGCAAATAGTTGTTAGATGTGGTACTACCTGATTGACCGGGTTCTGCTGATAGGACATTGCCATATCGATCAATTACAAATTTCACAACAACTGTTCCTCTATCTTCACTTCCAATGGAAACTTTTGGTTCGCGAACTAATTTCCTTCCCTTAATTTGATATTTTACCGTAAAACCATTGACTTTGATAACTGTTTCCTCGCCTTCGGGAAGTAAAACTCCATCGTAAGGAACATACTCATCAAAAAATACACTGCTTACTTCCTTCATGTCAACAGCTATTTCTTTTCCGTTTGAAAATATTTTCCAAACATCATCTTCAAGTGATAAAACAACTCCTTCAATTTTTTTACCTGATTTTAAAACCATTGAATGCTGTGCATAAATGAAGTTTGCTAGTAAAAGAAAGAAAAGGGTTAATGTTAAATTAATGTGCATCTTTTTGAATGTAAAGTTATTTTAAACAATAGCGGTTAAAATTAAACGTTTGAATGGTTTTTAACAACTAATTTTATTCAAATACCACACCAAATAAAAAACATGGTTCTTTCAATAATCGTAATTTCGCCACAATGAAATTTATTAACTATTCATTTATTTTAATTTGTTTGGTCTTTGTTGCTTGTAGCGATTACAACAAAGTGCTTAAAAGCCCTAACCCTGAGCTGAAATATACGAAAGCATTAGAATATTATGAAGCTGAAGAATACCTTAAAGCCCAGCCTCTTCTAGAAGAGATTTTGCCTTTGTACAAAGGAACTGATAAGGGGCAAGAAATCTATTTTTATTACGCATATACCAATTACTTTTTAGGTGATTTAATAATTGCAGCCTATCACTTTAAAAATTATGCTTCGACTTTTCCTTTAAATGAAAAAGCTCAAGAAGCATTATACATGAGTGCTTATTGCAATTATTTAGATTCTCCAAATCCATCTTTAGATCAAACTCCAACAAAGATTGCCTTAGAGGAATTACAAGTTTTTGTTAATACATATCCACAAAGTGATCTAGTAGATTCTGCAAATAGTTTAGTTGATGAATTGAATTATAAATTGGAGGTTAAAGACTTTCTTAACTCTAAGCAATACTATAAAATCAGAAGGTATAAATCTACAATCGTTGCTTTAAATGACTTTTTATCCAAATACCCAAGTTCTGAATTTGCAGAAGAAGCGAAGTTTACAATCGTTGAAGCATATTACTATTTGGCTATTAATAGTATTGAATCTAAAAAGTTAGAACGATTTGATGAAGGAATGGAGGCTTATATCGATTTTATTGATAATTTTGCAGACGGAAGTAAATCTAAGGATGCACAATTAATTTATACTAAATTAGTGCGCGAAAGAGAGAAGTTTTTACAAGAAAACCCCAATAACTATGAATTTTAAAGATACAGATGCTGCAGGCTCAACCATTACAAGAGATTTAGTAGACTTAGATTCTAAAACAGGAAATATTTACGAAGCACTTGCAATTATTGCAAAGCGTTCGAACCAAATTTCGATTCACATTAAAGAAGAATTGAATGGTAAACTTGCTGAATTTGCAACTACAACTGATAATTTGGATGAAGTTTTTGAAAACAGAGAGTTGATTGAAATTTCTAAATACTACGAAAGTCTTCCTAAATCAAATGCAATTGCAATGGAAGAGTTTTTGAATGAAGAAATTTACTTCCGCAAACCAAACACAGACATTCAAGAAGCATAGTCATGCTGAAGGGCAAAAATGTTCTTTTAGGCGTATGTGGAAGCATCGCTGCTTATAAGGCTGCTCTAATCGTAAGACTACTTGTCAAAAAAGGGGCTAATGTGAAAGTGCTGATGACCCCCTCATCAGTTGATTTCATTAAGCCTCTTACTTTTTCCACACTTTCTAAAAATCCTGTTTATTCTACTTACTTTGAAGAAGAGTCAGGCTTATGGAACAACCATGTTGATTTGGCTAAATGGGCTGATTTTATGCTCATTGCTCCTGCTACACAAAACACAATTGCTAAAATGGCAAACGGGATTTGTGATAATCTGTTGATGGCTACCTATTTTTCTATGCAAAATATAGTTTATGTAGCTCCTGCAATGGATTTAGACATGTATCAACACCCTGCCAATAAAGAAAATCTTAGAAAACTAAAAGAATTTGGAAATCATTTGATTCCAGCTGAAACAGGAGAGTTGGCAAGTGGGCTTTATGGTGAAGGCAGAATGGCTGAACCCGAAACAATTCTTCAAGCCATTGATCAACAGAAAGCAACATTAAAAGGTCAAACTGTTTTAATTACTGCAGGTCCAACTTACGAGCAAATTGATCCTGTTAGATTTATTGGAAATCACAGTTCAGGTAAAATGGGATACGAGCTAGCTAAAGACGCTGTTCGAAGAGGTGCTAAGGTAATACTGATCAGTGGACCATCCAATGAAGTTGCCCCATATGTAGATACATTTATTGCTGTCACTTCATCCAATGAGATGTTTGAAGCGGTGAAAAAATATCAAAAGAAAGCAACCATTTTTATTATGTCTGCGGCGGTATCAGATTATCAAGTAAAAAAAGTAGCTGTTGATAAAATTAAAAAGTCTGATGCTAGTCTTACTATAGATTTAGAACCAACCATAGATATATTAAAATACGTGGGTCAGAATAAAACCAACAAGCAATATGTAGTAGGATTTGCACTCGAAACCTTCAATGAAGAAGCGAATGCTAAAGAAAAACTCCAAAAAAAGAACTGTGATTTAATTGTTTTAAATTCATTAAAAAATCAAGGTTCAGGTTTTGGTTTTGATACCAATCAGATAACTATTTTTGATAAGAACAATAAGAAAACAACATTTGAGTTAAAATCAAAAGCTGCAGTTGCAGTGGATATACTTAACCACATTCAAAAATTGTGGATTTCATGAGATTAATATTAGCATTTACTTTATTCTTTTTTGCATCTTCACTCAGTTCTCAAGAGTTGAATTGTGTTGTTAATGTAAACGCACGTCAGGTGGAGGGAAGTGAAAGAGTAATGTTTGAAGAAATGCAACGAGCATTATTTCAATTTGTTAATTCAAGAAAATGGACCAATCACGAGTACGAAATTCAAGAACGAATAGAATGCAGTATTTTAATTAATCTCACTGAACGAGTTTCTGCAAATGAATTTAAAGGGAATATTCAAGTTCAAGCTTCTCGACCAATTTATAACTCAAGTTATAAAAGTCCAATAATGAATATTCGGGATGAAAACTTCAAAGTGAGGTACAATCAATTTGAACCAATCATCTTCAATGAGACAACTTTTAGTGGAGAATTGGTAAGTATCATCGCTTTTTACGTTTACATGATTTTGGGTTACGATTATGATTCATTTTCCTTAGAAGGTGGAACGCCATATTTCAATGAAGCATTGAGAATTGTCAACAATGCTCAAAGTTCAAGTGAAACAGGTTGGAGAGCATTCGAATCGAGAAATAATCGCTATTGGTTAGTTGAAAATGCCTTAAATGCTAGATTTAAACCACTCAGAAAAACCTATTATGAGTATCATCGAAAAGGCTTTGATGAGATGCAGCAAAACATGGTGAAAGCTAGAAATACAATAACACAATCATTGAAAGAACTTAAAACTGTTCACAGTGTTGAGCCTTCTTCTTACAACATGCAAGTTTTTTTCAATGCAAAATCTCAAGAAGTGATTAGTTTATATGAAAATGCTACACCTCCTGAAAAGAATGAAATTTCAGAGTTACTAATGACCATTGATCCGGGAAATTCTGCGAAATATGATAAGCTGAAAAAATAATCTCTTTGTTGATTCATCGCACTTTTTCAAAGCTTATATTTGAACAATGTTAGCTCAATTATCCGTAAAAAACTTTTCTTTAATTGATCAAATAGAGATTGACTTCACAAACGGTTTAACAGTAATTACTGGAGAAACAGGAGCAGGTAAGTCAATACTTTTAGGCGCTTTGTCATTAATTCTTGGCGAAAGAGCAAATCACTCAGCTTTAAAAAACTCAGAAGAAAAATGTGTGGTTGAAGGAATTTTTAATTTGGAAAATAAAGACCTTTCTAACCTTTTTGAGCAAAATGATTTAGATTTTGATTCTACTTGTGTTATTCGAAGAGAAATTACTCCACAAGGTAAAAGTAGAAGCTTTATTAACGATACTCCAGTTACATTAGATGTAATGAAATTGATTGGTGATGAATTGATTGATATTCATTCTCAGCATCAATCACTGCAAATTAATAATGAAGCGTTTCAATTAGAACTTTTAGACAGTTTTTCTAACAATGAAAAGTTGCTTGAAGCATACAGCTCTCTGTTTTTAAATTATAAGAAAATTGATAAAGAATTAGCTCAAAAGATTAAGACTAAAACAGAGTTAGAAGAAAAAGAGGATTTTTTAAACTTTCAGTACAACGAACTAGAAGCATTGAGTCTGAAAGAAGGTGAGGTTTCTGAATTGGAGAATGAGCAGAATCTATTAGCAAATAGTGAAGAAGTAATTCGTTTACTTGCATCATCTCATTCATTGTTTTCTGAAAGTGAAGCCAATATTATCAGTCAATTAGCTTCGGTAAAGCAAAATCTATCTGCTTTAAAATCTTTTATTGCAGGTGGTGAAGAATTAGATGAGCGAATGAAAGTGGTTTTTATAGAACTTCAAGACATCTCTTCCACCATTGAAAGTCAGTCTGATAATTTTCAATACGATCCACAGAGACATAGTTTTATTGATGATCGCTTAGCTGAGATTTATCGTTTGCAGCGAAAACATCAATTAGATGACCCAAACGACTTACTAAAGCTTCAAGATTCAATAAGTGATGAACTCAATCAAATATCTATCTCAGGGACTGAGATCGAAAGATTAGAACTCGAAAAGCAAAAGTTAATCAAAGAATTAACCGATAAAGCCATCAAATTAAAAGATAATCGATTGTCTTCTATAGCTGAATTAGAAAAAAACGTAGTTCATTTGTTGCAAAACCTGGGAATTCCAAATGCTGCTTTTAAAATTGACCATCAAATACTAACTGAGTTTACCATAAATGGAACTGATGGCTTTACTTTTTTGTTTTCTGCCAATAAAGGTGTTAGTCCACAGAAAGTTGCAGCCACAGCATCCGGAGGTGAAATTTCAAGGTTGATGCTGAGTTTGAAAAGTTTAATTGCAAAACACAAGCAGCTTCCAACAATTATTTTTGATGAAATTGACACAGGTGTTTCAGGAGAAATTGCCGATAAAATGGGGGAAATCCTAAAATCCTTAGGAACCGAAACACAAGTTTTTTCAATTACACATTTACCTCAAATAGCTGCAAAAGGAAAGGCGCATTTATTTGTATTTAAAGCTGATATTGATGGTTTAACTCAAACAAGAATTAAAACCTTGACAGTGGATGATCGAGTACTTGAATTAGCTAAAATGCTTAGCGGTAAATCCTTGACTGATGCAGCAATTAATAATGCAAAAGAATTATTGGAAATGCACAAGGCTTGAATAATTACAACGGGTTTGAGTATTTTTACCTTTTTGGAACTTATTTGTTGAATTTTTAAAAATATACAAGATGGCATATAACTTATTGAAAGGAAAAAGAGGAATTATTTTTGGCGCATTAAACGATCAGTCTATAGCATGGAAAATTGCTCAGAGAGCTCATGAAGAAGGTGCAACTTTTACGTTGACAAATGCTCCAATTGCCTTGCGCATGGGAGAGATCAATAAGTTGGCTGAAGAGTGTAATGCAACCGTTATTCCAGCCGATGCTACTTCATTAGAAGATCTTGAAAATCTTTTCAAACAGTCAACTGAAATTTTAGGTGGAAAAGTTGATTTTGTTTTACATTCTATTGGCATGTCTCCAAATGTTAGAAAAGGATTTGCTTATGACAATACCAATTATGATAACTTCCATAAAACATTAGATATTTCTGCTTTGTCGTTGCACAAAGTGCTTCAAACTGCTAAGAAATTAGACGCAATAAATGAATGGGGTTCTGTTGTTGCACTGACTTATATTGCTGCACAGCGTGTTTTTCCTGATTACAATGACATGGCTGAAGCTAAATCGCTACTTGAATCTATTTGCAGAAGCTTCGGATACCATTATGGAAAGGAAAAGAAAATTAGAGTAAACTCAATTTCTCAGTCGCCAACCGTAACAACTGCAGGGAGTGGGGTTAAAGGATTTGATGCTTTTATCAACTATGCCGATGAAATGTCGCCTTTAGGAAATGCTTCAGCTCTTGATTGCGCAAATTATTGCGTTTCACTTTTCAGTGATTTGACCAAGTATGTTACCATGCAGAACCTTTATCACGATGGAGGGTTTTCGAATACTGGAGTTAGTAGAAGTGTGATGGAGAAATTTGTGTAAACACAGCTACAAAAATTAAACTAAAAAGGACTTTATCAAATTTGATAAAGTCCTTTTTTTATTTTGAAATTTCTTTCAACTATTTGTCTTCTTCAGAATCTTTTGACTCTTCACTTGAAGTACTTAGTTTTTTTGTAGGTTTTGTAATGTCGATTTTAATCTCTTTTTTATCCTTAGATAATTTAATGTTGATTAAATCGCCTTCCGTCAACCTGGATTGAATAATTTCTTCTGCTAAAGGATCTTCAATGTATTTTTGAATCGCTCTATTTAATGGCCTTGCGCCATAATCAGCATCAAATCCTTTCTCAGCTATAAAGTCTTTAGCTCCATCAGAAATTGCAACTGTAAAACCTAACTCTTTTGTTCTTTTGTAAAGACTTTCTAATTCAATGTCGATGATTTTATGAATATCTTCTTTACTTAGGCTATTAAAAACCATAACATCATCAATTCTATTTAAAAACTCAGGTGCAAAGGTTTTTTTCAAAGCTGACTGAATAACTGTAGTAGAATGATCAACTGATGCAGTTTTCTTAGCAGCGGTATTAAAACCAACTCCTTGTCCAAAATCTTTAATCTGACGGGCTCCAATATTGGATGTCATGATAATAATTGTGTTTTTGAAGTTGATTTTTCTTCCCAAACTGTCGGTTACTTGACCATCATCTAGTACTTGAAGCAATAAGTTGAAAACATCTGGATGTGCTTTTTCAATCTCATCCAGTAAGATAACTGAATAGGGGTGACGTCTAACTTTTTCGGTTAATTGTCCGCCTTCTTCGTAACCAATGTATCCCGGAGGTGCACCGATTAAACGACTAACTGCAAATTTTTCCATGTATTCACTCATGTCAATTCGAATCAATGCATCGTCGTTGTCGAACAAATGTCTCGCTAATACTTTTGCTAGCTGAGTTTTACCAACACCTGTAGGTCCAAGGAAAATAAATGAACCGATTGGTTTGTTTGGATCTTTCAACCCAGCTCTGTTTCTTTGAATGGCTTTGACCACTTTTTTAATTGCTTCATCCTGTCCGATTACCTTACCTTGTAAGTCATCAAACATTTTAACCAATTTTTTTCCCTCTTTTTGAGCAACTCGTTGAACAGGAATTCCTGTCATCATAGAAACAACCTCTGCAACATCTTCTTCACTTACCGTTTCTCTATGATTTTTTGTTTCTTCTTCCCATGCAATTTTAGCTTCCTCAAGTGCTTCACTTAATTGTCTCTCTGTATCTCTCAGTTTGGCAGCCTCTTCGTATTTTTGACTTCTTACAACTTGGTTTTTCTGAACTTTTACTTCCTCAATTTTTTCTTCAATGTCAATAATGTTTTGAGGAACCTTTATGTTGGTAATGTGAACTCTAGAACCTGCTTCGTCTAAAGCATCAATTGCTTTGTCTGGCAAATGTCTATCACTCATGTATCTATCTGTGAGCGTAACACAAGCTTGAATAGCTTCAGGAGTATAAATTACATTGTGGTGATCTTCATAGCGATCTTTAATGTTGTTCAATATTTCAAAAGTTTCTTCAGGACTAGTTGGTTCCACAATTACTTTTTGAAACCTTCTTTCCAAAGCGCCATCTTTTTCGATGTGCTGTCTGTGTTCATCAAGAGTTGTTGCTCCAATGCATTGTATTTCTCCACGAGCTAAAGCTGGTTTAAACATATTTGAAGCATCTAAAGAACCTGATGCTCCTCCAGCTCCTATAATTGTATGAATTTCATCAATAAACAAGATAATGTCTGGAGATTTTTCTAATTCATTCATTACAGCCTTCATACGCTCTTCAAACTGACCGCGATATTTTGTTCCTGCAACCAATGATGCTAAGTCAAGCGTAACAATGCGTTTATTGAATAATACTCTCGAAACTTTTTTCTGAATAATTCTCAAAGCTAAACCTTCAGCAATAGCAGATTTACCCACTCCAGGTTCACCTATAAGAATAGGGTTATTTTTCTTTCTTCTACTCAAAATTTGAGAAACGCGTTCTATTTCGTTTTCACGCCCGACAATTGGATCTAATTTATCTTCTTCAGCCATTGCTGTCAAATCCCTTCCGAAATTATCTAAAACAGGCGTTTTTGATTTAGTGTTAGCTGCTTTTCCAGCTCCGCCACCACTTCTTCCGCTTCCAGGATTTCCTCCACCTCCCATAAATGAATCACTTTCGTCATCATCGTTTGTTGGATTGCCTGGCAATTCGCTTTTTGTTCGAGGATTATTTGATAAGATACTTTCTAGTTCTTCCTTCACTGCGTCGTAATATACATTTTGCTCCTCTAAAGCTTGAGTTGCAATGTTGTTGGCATCTTTTAAGATGGATAATAATAAATGCTCAGTTCCTATTAAACTTTGGTTAAACAATTTTGCTTCTAAGTAAGTTATTTTCAATACTCTTTCAGCTTGTTTTACGAGCGGAATATTTGACAAATGATTGATAGAATTGCTTCCTATTTTCGTTGCGCTCTCGATTCTTCTTCTCAATTCATTGATATCTGCACCAAGAGAGTTAAGAATTTGTATTCCGATTCCCTGCCCTTCGCGTATCATTCCAAGTAATAAATGTTCAATTCCGATGTAATCATGGCCTAAGCGGAGAGCTTCTTCTCTACTATAAGTAATGACATCTTTGACTCTCTGTGAAAAATTCGATTCCATATATAATAACTTTATTACTAAACGTATTTGAAGGGGAAATAGTTGTATTGAAACCCTAAAATTAAGATAAGAACTCTTAAATCAAAGTTATTTTAGGAAGAACCTTTAAATTAATTTACAAAACGCTTTTATCAACAAAATTTTGTTAGTATTTACTTCGATTTTTAAGCCAAAAAAGGGATTAAAATAAGTAGTTTGGACTATTGAAAAAACCGCTTTAACTGGCGGTTATTTTGTTAAATATCAAAACGTAAAAAATGGCTGAAGGAGAAAAAATTATTAAGATCAATATAGAGGAGGAAATGAAATCTGCCTACATCGATTATTCGATGTCG
>TARA_R110002096_G_scaffold219555_1_pt1 | contig 27103 bp, 20 predicted proteins | sample TARA_R110002096 | Tara Oceans TARA_R110002096 (sample SAMEA4397295) | marine metagenome | biome: Polar Biome; feature: [DCM] deep chlorophyll maximum layer (ENVO:01000326); material: water (ENVO:00002006), including particulate matter (ENVO:01000060) such as... | depth 35 m
GTGACAGCGTAATTTGAACCTCGCCCAGCTGTGGCGTGGCGCGCAGATAATAATGTCGTACCAAGCCATTAAAATTGAAAGGAGCCGCCGTTCCTGCATAGGTTTGCAACGACACAACTTCGGGTAATTGTAGCACCAAACGCGCGACGTCCTGTGCCACACGGTCTGTCGCCTCGGTTGAAGCTCCTTCGGGTAAATCAATCACCACCGAGAGTTCTGATTTGTTATCAAAAGGCAATAGTTTGACGGTGACATCCTGTGTATAAAGCAAACCCAGTGAACCAAACGACAAAGCCGCAGTGATCAACAGAAACGCAAGGCTACGTCCCTTCGTGGCTAACAACGGCCGCGCCACAAAACTATAGGCCCGCCCCAATATGCCGCCCGGGTGATTACCAGAAGATGCATCAAGGTCATGCGCCACTAGCGGCGCACGCCCTGCCATTTTGACCATCAACCAAGGCGTGATGATTACGGCTACAAAAAACGAAAATATCATCGCCGCACTCGCATTTGCTGGAATTGGGCTCATATATGGCCCCATCAGCCCTGACACGAACAACATTGGCAACAATGCCGCAACCACGGTAAGAGTGGCAACGATTGTGGGGTTACCGACCTCGGCAACCGCCGCAATCGCCCCCTTGATTCTGTTACCATCTGTAGTCTTGGCCCAGTGACGTGCGATGTTTTCAATTACCACAATCGCATCGTCAACCAGTATGCCAATGGAAAATATCAGCGCAAACAACGAGACACGGTTAAGAGTATAGCCCATGATCCAAGCCGAAAATAACGTAAGAAGTATCGTCACAGGTATTACGACCGCCACCACCGCCGCCTCGCGCCAACCAATTGCAAGCCATACCAACCCGACAATCGACAACGTAGCAAGCGCAAGGGTGAACAGCAACTCATTGGCCTTTTCATTGGCTGTTTCACCAAAATTTCGAGTCACGATGACATCGAAAGTTTCAGGAATCAGACTCCCTTCAAGCGCTTCAATCCGCTCCATAACGGCCTCGGCCACATCCGCCGCGTTGGCACCTGCCCGCTTGGCAACGGCCAAGGTAACTGCGGGCGTTCGCAGGATTTCACCGTCCTTGTCGGCGCTTACATTGGCTACCAACGCATCGGCGTAATCAGGCACGAATGTCACCTGCGCTACGTCTGCTACGTAAACCGGTCGCGCATCACGGGTTGTAAGTAGCAGATTGGCAATCTGGGCGGGTGCGACCAGTGTTTCACCCGCCACAAGTTCAACTTGTTCGCCTCCATCGCGCACACGACCAATACTGAGCGACCTGTTTGCACTCGCCACTTTGCCCGCAAGCTGCTGCAACGTAACACCATACAACGCCAAACGCTCGGGATCAGGCGCGATGCGGATCGTCTCAGTGACCTCGCCAACGAGATAGGTCAGGCCAACATTATCGGTCTTGGCAATCTGCGTGCGCAATTCGCGCGCAACGCGCGTCAGGTCATTCGCGTTAACCCCAATGACACCCTGCTTGGGTGCAAGTGTCATTGATATGATGGCCACATCATCGATGCCGCGTCCAACAATCAACGGTTCAGGAATCCCTACCGGAATTTGATCCATATTAGCGCCGATTTTGTCACGCACACGCAACACAGCGGCATCGGATGATGTCCCAACTTTAAAGCGTGTCGTAATAATGGCTTGGTCATCTTGGGTGGATGAATAGACGTGATCCACACCGTTAATACCCTTTAGAATTGCCTCCAATGGTTCAGTCACCAACTTCACCGCATCTTCGGCGTGAAGGCCGGGAGCCTGCAAGAAGATGTCAACCAGCGGAACCGAAATCTGTGGCTCTTCTTCGCGTGGAAGCGACGTAAGAGCAACAAGCCCCATCGCCAACGCCGCAAGAATGAATAACGGCGTCAACGACGAAGTGATGAACGCGCGGGTCAAACGCCCCGCAATGCCTAAGCTAGTGGCTTCGGGCGTATCACTCATGCGGTGCCGCCAATCGATCGCCTGTCTCAAGGCCTGCCAGTATTTCGATCATTACCTTGCCTGCAATTGTCCGTCGTTGACCGGAAACCACAGTACGAAGAACTGAACCATCCGCGCCTGCGACAGCAACAAAATCCAGACCGAACCGCGACGTGACAGCCGTCTCAGGCACCATCAATGCCTGCCGGATATCTACGGGCAATCGCACCAAAACCCGTGCGTCAATAAAGGCTTCGGGCAGATTGGGTACCTCGACATCAGCGATAACCCTGCCATTCTCTATCAGTGGATAAATGCGGGCAAGTCGGCCTTGTTCGGCACCTGTTGCTGTTTCAATTTCAATGTCCGCACCCTGTTTTAAAAACGCCGCATGGCGCTCGGGCACAGCAATACGCAAGAAAATTCCACCACCGCCAATTGTTGCCACCGCTTCACCGGCCATAACGACAGCCCCCGCTGCAACCGGTACATCCAGTACACGTCCCGCAATCGGTGCCAGTACTGTGCCTTCGCGTGCCTGTTGTGCAACCACTTGCCGATCGGCGCGTACCGCCGCGATTTGGCCTGTCACCACATTGACCTGTGTACGCAACGCATCAAGGCGTTGCACTGTGGTCACGCCGCGTTCCAACAGATCCTCGCCGCGCCTGAGTTCAGCGCTGGCGTTGTCCAACTGTGCGGTCAGTGTCTGCAATTGGGCATCAATCGCCGCCAATTGAAAATCGATCTTTGCGTCTACTACGCGCGCCAACGTTTGCCCTGCCATAACGACATCGCCTTCAATGACGTTGAGCGAGACAAGCGTACCGCCGAGTCGCGCACGGGCGGGAATACGGCTGCGGGCCTCGATCTGGCCATAGACTGCTTTCCATTCTGTCACTGTAACAGGGGTCAGCGCAGTGTTCTCAGCTCTCGCTGAGAGTGCTAGCGCCGTTAAAAAGCCAATTGCAACAATTAAGGTTCGCATAATGATTCCAATTTCGAGTAAGTGAGTTAGGCGTTACCATATTACATGCTAAAAACGGAATGTAAATAACGCCGATCATTCCAAACTAGTTTACATTAGCGAAATAAGGAAGCCCCGTGGTTTTGTGTTGTCCGAGTCAAAATCGTATCGATCTGCCAAAGTATCGTTTGGCGGGTACCAAACATATAAATATCCAGTTATCAAAATGTGGGTTACAGATTGCGATGTTTGTGAAAGAAATTCTTGTGGACATTGTGGTGACTTGATACGGGAGTTAATGTTCAGCGTGACGGCATCAAAATCAAACCAAGGACTCTATTAAAGTTGAAGGGAACTTGGATTCAGGTCAAGGCCATAAGAATGAAAAAGGCGTACCACTTCGAGCGACGCTGACACTGTCACATTGAATCAAGCACGCGAAAGTAGCTTGTAATATCGTCGGATGGTAAAGTAGGGCTTGAACCCGTGTTTTAACGACCAACCCAAATTTATGCCTTTAGCGGATTAAAACAGGCCACCTGTGCACCAAGCAAAGTCTGAAGTTCGGGTGTCGATGCCCGACATTTGTCTGTCGCATATGAGCAACGTGGGTTAAACGCGCAGCCCGCGGGTGGGTTTAACGGGGACGGGAGTTCGCCTGACAAAACGATGCGGTCCTTTTTGATGGTTGGATCCACGTTTGGTGTCGCAGATAGCAATGCTGCTGTGTATGGATGCTGTGGTTTTTTGAAGACGACGTTTGCAGGGCCGCTTTCGACCACTTTGCCCAAATACATCACCATGACATCATCGGCGATATGTTTGACAACAGACAGGTCATGGCTGATGAACAGATAGGCAAGGTCAAGTTCCGCCTGCAAATCAGCCAAAATATTTAGCACCTGAGCTTGGATCGACAGATCAAGTGCAGACACAGGTTCGTCCAAAACCAACACGCGCGGGTTTAACATTAGCGCACGTGCAATCGCGATCCGCTGCCGTTGACCGCCAGAGAACATATGGGGATAACGTTCGATATGTTCGGCGCGTAGGCCAACCTTTTCCATAGTTTGTGCAGCCCGTACGCGGCGTTCTTCGGTATTCATCTTGGTGTTTAGGCGTAGCGGCTCTTCGAGGATTGTTCGCACTTTGTGGCGTGGGTTCAGCGACCCATAGGGGTTTTGAAATACGATCTGCACCGATTTACGGTGGTTGGTATTATTGAAGTCCGCAGGTGATCCGTCGATGTCCAATGTACCCGCTGTGGGCGTTTCAATCATTGAAACCAATCGCGCCAGCGTGGATTTTCCACAGCCGCTTTCGCCGACAACGGCAAGTGTTTGCCCCGCATGCAAATCAAAGCTGGCGCCGTCCAGCGCTTTTACCAGACCAACGGGTTTGAAAAATCCATTGGAGACATCGTAATGCCGGCTTAGATCACGTCCCTGTATCAAAAGCTCTTTCATTGGGCCGCTCCAAGTGGGTGATTGCACAAAGCGTGCCCTAATCCCGCGCCTTGTTGTTTGGTCGGAGGTTTAAGGCAATCCGGTTGAACGTATGTGCAACGCGGCGCAAATAAACAACCTACAGGGCGATCATATTGACCAGGTACCACGCCCGGGATCGATGGTAAGTTTCGACCGATGGCACGTTCAGGTAAGGCAGCCAACAGCGCAGAAGTGTAGGGGTGGTGTGGTGTAGAAAATAGGGTTTCCACGAGCTGCTCTTCGACTTTTTGCCCTGCATATTGCACTTGTACGCGATGCGCTGTTTCTGCAACAACACCCATATCATGTGTAATCAGGATCAACGCCATGTCCTGTTGCTTTTGTAAATCAATAAGCAGATCCAATATCTGTGCTTGGATTGTGACATCCAGCGCTGTTGTGGGTTCATCAGCAATAAGCAATTTTGGATTGCCGGCCAACGCCATGGCAATCATTACACGTTGGTTCATTCCCCCAGAGAGTTGATGGGGGAACGCTTTAAGGCGCGTGTGTGGGGCAGGTATACCGACCTGTTCCAACAGCTCGATTGACCGCACTTTGCATTGGGTGCGATTCAGGCCCAGATGTAGCCGCAACACCTCGCCTATTTGATAACCCACGGTGAAACATGGGTTCAAGCTAGATACAGGTTCTTGGAAAATCATCGCTAGATCTTTGCCGATAATTTTGCGGCGTTCTTTGGCGCTGATCGTGGCCAGATCGTGGCCATCGAACATCATTTGATCCGATGTAATCTTTGCCGTCCACGGCAACAGTCCCATTGCGGCCAACATGGCCACGGATTTACCTGACCCGCTTTCACCAACGATTGATAAAATCTCGCCGCGTTCGCACGTTATATCCACGCCATCGACGGCGCGAAACAGACCGCCTGCGGTTTGAAAATCAACCGATAGGTTTTTGATATCCAGCAAATGCATTACGACCTCTTTAGTTTTGGATCGAGCGCGTCACGTAATCCATCACCCATCAGGTTGATCGCCAGAACAGTGATCAAAATAGCAAGCCCAGGGAAGGTGACGACCCACCATGCGCGCGTAATAAATTCTCGTGCCTCGGCCAACATGGTTCCCCATTCGGGTGTTGGTGGTTGTGCGCCCATGCCAAGGAATCCAAGTGCGGCCGCATCTAAAATCGCGTTTGAGAATGAGAGGGTTGCCTGTACGATCACAGGGCCTAAGCAATTGGGCAAAATAGTGCGTGTCATCATGTAGAATGGTGACGCGCCCGCGACGCGCGCCGAGGTCACATATTCACGGCTCAGTTCGTTCAAAACAGAGGCTCTGGTCAATCTGACGAAATGTGGTTGAAGAACAATCGCAATCGCAATCATTGCGTTCAGCAATCCAGGACCAAGGATTGCGACCATAACCAGTGCTAGCAGCAGGCTTGGGAAAGCCAAAATTACATCCATAATTCGCATAATCACAGTATCCACTGCACCCCGGAAATAACCTGCGATCAATCCAACGCTGACACCGCCAACCATCGCAATGCCGACAACGACGACACCAATGAACAGCGAGAAACGTGCACCGAAGATCAGGCGTGTCAGCATGTCACGACCAACCGCGTCGGTGCCCAAAAGGAACCGCCACTGACCACCTTCTTGCCAAACTGGTGGCACCAGTAATGCGTCGCGATACTGTTGTGTTGGCCCATGCGGGGAAATAATGGGTGCGAAGAGCGCAGTTAGGACAAGGATTGATATCAGAATTAACCCCAGAACAGCGCCTTTGTTTTCGGAAAAGTAGAACCAAAATTCTGCCAACATACGACGGCGTAGTTGGCGTTTTAGTTGTTTGGGAGTGAGTGCTGTATCTGTCATAATGTCCTACTGATGCCGAATGCGTGGGTTGATCAACCCGTATGTGATATCGACCAACAAGTTCACGATCATCACTATAGCCGCGATAAGTAATAAGCCGCCTTGGACGACGGGATAGTCGCGCCTCGAAATGCTGTCGACCATCCATTTGCCGATACCCGGCCAGCTGAAAATTGTTTCAGTCAGAATCGCGCCTGCCAGTAATGTGCCCACACTTAACCCAATAACCGTAATGACGGGGATCATGGCATTACGCAGTGCATGAACGCCAACGACACGGCTTGATGAAAGGCCTTTGGCGCGTGCCGTTCGTACGTAATCTTCGCCAAGAACTTCGAGCATTGCCGATCTTGTTTGGCGTGCGATAACCGCCAGCGGAATGGTTGCCAACACAATAGTCGGTAGGATCAGGTGGCGCAGGGCAGAGGTGAATGCGCCTGATTGTCCCGACAACAAGCTGTCGATCAACATAAAACCTGATGGTGTCGGGAAATAATACAACAACGAGATGCGTCCCGACACAGGCGTCCATCCAAGCCAACCAGAAAATACGATAATGAGCAAAAGCCCCCACCAGAAGATTGGCATTGAATACCCCACAAGCGCCGTGCCCATGATGGATTGATCGATGAACGTGCCACGCTTGCTGGCGGCAATTATGCCAGCAGGAATACCTATTAAAATAGCCAGAATCATCGCCGCGATTGCCAGTTCGACCGTCGCAGGGAACAAGGTGAAAAACTCTGACAAAACGGGTTGTTTAGTGACCAAGGAGTTCCCGAAATCACCCTGCGCCAAATCACCGAGATATTCCAGATATTGTTGCCAAATCGGGCGATCATATCCAAATTCTGCCAGTAGACGTTGATAGCGTTCTTCGGTCAGACCACGTTCGCCTGCCATCAGTAAAACAGGATCACCGGGCAGGACGCGCACAAAGCTGAATGCGATAAATGTGATGCCCAAAAAGGTGGGAATTAACAATGCGATGCGTTTTAGAAGGAACGAAAACATTAGCCGACAATCCTTAGATCACGTGAGAAGTTGGTTAAACAATCGTGGCCCGTGTCTGTCACAACGATATCATCTTCGATACGTACACCGCATTCGTCCTTGCGGTAAAGCCCAGGCTCTACGGTGAAAACCATGCCCGTCTGCAACACATCCATGTTGCCGCGCATGATTTGGGGGGCTTCATGGACATCCAAGCCCAGCCCATGGCCTGTCTTATGACGTGCAAAAGTGGCAAAATCAGATTCCTCAAGAACCTGTTGCACGGCATCATCCACCGCGTGCGCAGTGATCCCCGCGCGTGTTACTGATTTGCCGCGTTCATTCGCCGCCAAAACAGTATTGTAAAACGCACGGTCGCGATCTGATACTGCGGACACGAAAAACGTGCGTGTTATGTCGGCATTATAACCTTGCCAACGTGCACCGAAATCAATCAACAGCGCATCTCCGCGTTTGACCTTGTAGTCTTCACGCGCACTGGCATGGGGCTGTGCGCTGTTGTCACCAGCCGCAACAATTGGATCGAACGACAGGCCATCGGCGCCCATTGCGAAAAGGTTCTTTAACAATTCTGCTTCGATTTGTTTTTCTGCTTGTCCAATGGCAACCGTTTGCAATGTCGCTTCTAACGCGCGTTCCGAAATGTCGATGGCGTGGCGAAGTAGTGCAACCTCTGCTTCAGATTTTATCAAGCGGATCGATGATATATCTGCATGGGCATCTGTAAATTTCACAGCAGGAAAGACCCGCGTAAGTTCTATTTGTTCGAATACACGCATGCGCTGAGCCTCTAAGCCAAAGCGCGTGGAATGTGCAAGTTGTGGTAACGCGGTAGCGGCGGATGTAAATGCTGTGGCATAGTCGTCCTCGTCGCGCCAATCAAAAATCTCGCCTTGAAAATTCAGTTTCTCAAATGACGCCATTTCCAGGTTTGGAACAATGGCAACGGGTGTACCTGTGGCGGGAATGATTATCACTAATGGGCGTTCCATCAGGTGGAAGTCATGGGCGAAGATACGTTTGAAATTCGGACCTGGAACAAAAGCCACGGCGTCCAAATTGGCCGTCTGCATGGCTGTGTAAACTGATTTTAATCGGGGATCTGTCATTATGTCTTCTAATAAAATAAGAATCTGGGCGAGATATCCCGCCCAGATCAAATGCGTTATTCAGCGATATCAACGCCGTCGAAACGGTGTGATCCAAGTGGGTCCATTTTATAGCCGGATACTTTCTTGCTCATTGGCATAAACACAACAGAGTGAGCGATCGTGCCCCAAGGTGCTTCGCGTTTGAAAACGACTTGTGCTTGTTCGTACAAGGCTGTGCGTTTTGCTTGGTCTGATTCTTGTTTGGCGGCATTTACCAACCCATCAAACTCGTCGTTACACCATTGTGCGCGGTTTGATCCGCCAACAGATGAACAGCTCAGCAATACTGACAAGAAGTTATCTGGATCACCATTGTCACCAGTCCAACCTAATAGAACAGCACCGTCACGATCCAAATCTTTGGATAGTTTTAGGTATTCGCCCCACTCGTACGAGGTGACTTCTGCTTCTACGCCGACAGCTGCAAAATCAGCCTGTAGCAATTCGGCCATGCGGCGGGCATTCGGATTGTATGGACGTGCAACCGGCATCGCCCAAATTTTCATCTTCAAACCAGAAACGCCTGCGTCATCCAACATTTTCTTGGATGCGACTGGATCATAAGGATCGTCCTTGATCGCGTCGTTATACGACCACATTGTCGGTGGAATCGGGTTTTTCGCCGCCTTACCAGCCCCTTCAAACACGGCATCCAAGATGGCTTGTTTGTTAATCGCCATGTTCAACGCTTTGCGCACGTTTACATTGTCAAAGGGTGCAACCTTGGTGTTGTAAGCAAGGTAGCCAACGTTCAGGCCTTCTTGTTCCAGAACATTCAGGTCTGCGTTTGCGCGCAACTCTGGCAGATCAGCCGGATTTGGGTAGGGTGCAACATCACATTCGCCCGCCTTTAACTTTTGCATACGAACAGAGTTGTCGGTTGTAATTGCGAAGACAAGATTGTCGATCTTTTGCTTACCTGCCCAATAATCAGCATTTGCCTGATAACGGATAACCGCATCTTTTTGGTATGCTACGAATTGGAACGGACCAGTGCCAACAGGTTCTTGGTTAAGGTTCGTCATCGTACCGGATGCCGTCAATTGATCAGCATACTCTTTGGATACGATAGACGCGAAATCCATCGCCAAGTTTGCTACTGTCGGGCTTTCTGGTTTGTTCAGGATGAACTTAACCGTCATATCGTCGACTTTAACAATATCCTTGATAAGTGCGGGCATATCCATACCGTTGAAATATTCCCAAGCAGTGCCCTCAGTATATTTATACCATGCATGATCTTCATTGCGTTGACGATTGAAACTGAATAAAACATCATCTGCATTGAAATCACGTGTCGGTGTGAAATAGCTGGTGTTGTGAAACTTAACGCCAGGGCGCAGGTTGAAAGTGTATTCCAAACCATCAGCAGATGCTGTCCAGCTTTCGGCCAAGCCAGGGATTACATTTGTTGTGCCACGCTCGAATTCGGCCAAACGGTTATAGATCGGGCGAGATGATGCGTTGAATGTTGTGCCTGATGTGTACAGCGCAGGATCAAACCCTTCGGGCGATCCTTCTGAGCAATAAACCAATGTTTTTGCTTGAACTGCGCTGGCCATGGTCGCGGCCGCCAGACATCCAACAATTAGTGATGTTTTCTTCATAGAACTCTCCTATTTCAAAATTTTTCGGGGGAATAGTAGTTTTTAATTCCAGCCAGTTCGTTGATTTAATCACACTAATGTAAGTCTGTCATGCCCTAATATATTTTCGCGTAAACATAAAATCAAAAAAGCCAGAGCTGAATTGTAAAATTTTGTAACATAATACATTTCGCCACTTCTTGTAAATTTTATCTTTTTTGAACAGAGTTTTCTGCACTGTATTTTGCTGCTCACACAGGAGGCGGTGAGATGCTTCAGGACGTTGTCAAACTAGAATTCTGAGGTCGGATATCAAGCGTGAACTTGTCGATGAGAAGCGTAGTTCTTGATTTCCGAACGCAATGATAATCGGGGCGTTTGTCAATTCTAGTGGACATGTTCGTATTGCTGTGGACATTGTGGTGACTTGATACGGGAGTTAATATTCAGCATGACCAAACCAGAAGCAATCGTTTTCGACCTAGATGGCACCCTAATTCATAGCGCGCCAGATTTACGGTTTGCGGCCAATGAGGCGCTTAAAGCGGTTGACCGCAGACAACTTGATTTGCCGACTATCATCTCGTTTATTGGTAACGGGGTTGAAGTGTTAGTTGAACGTATTTTGGATGCCACTGGTGATTCGAGTGAAGCGCTTAAGCGGGATGTGCTGGCGATCTTTCTTAAGGTTTACGGCGCGAACATGACGACACTTACGCGACCATATCCTGGTGTTGTTGCCGCCCTGGAACAATTAAAATCCAGCGGTGTGCGTTTGGGCGTTTGTACCAATAAGCCGACAGCACCAGCCCGTGAAATTTGTGAAAAACTTGACCTTGTACAATTTTTTGATGTGATTGTGGGCGCAGAGTCAGATCAACCCAAAAAGCCAGATCCGCAATCATTGTTGACTTGTATTGCCGCGTTGAATTGTACACCGGAGCAAGCACTTTATGTCGGCGACAGCGCAATTGATTTTCACACAGCACGAAGGGCATCAGTAGATTTTCGTCTTTTTTCAGCTGGGTATCTTAACGAATCATTGCCAGAATTGAGCGATGAAAATCGCTTCAGTAATTGGGCAAAATATGAAATTAATTTTTTTTCAATTTCAAACGAGAAAGTTCTTTGTGAATCTCGTACTTGCCGTTAACGTCGGCAAATTGGAGGATTTTACATGAAACTTATGAACTCACTTTTATCCAGCGCTACACTGGCGCTAACGATGACTTTGGCGGCACCCTTAGCTGCGCAAGAGTGCCCGCGTGGCGATCTTGATAAAAAGTACTGCGACGTTGATGGCGATCTGGTTGCGGATACGCCCACTGATCCAGCCGATCAAGTTGATCCGGATACTTTGGTTTTCGCCTACACACCTGTCGAAGATCCTGCCGTATACAAAGAGGCGTGGTCTGATTTTCTGGCGTACTTAGAACAACAAACGGGCAAATCGGTGGTCTTTTTCCCCGTGCAAAGCAATGCAGCTCAGATCGAGGCGATGCGCTCTGGCCGTCTTCATATTGCGGGATTTAATACAGGTTCAAATCCGTTGGCTGTGAATTGTGCCGGGTTCAATCCGTTCACGATCATGGCGGCAGAGGACGGCGGCTTTGGCTACGAGATGGAAATCATCACATATCCTGGGTCCGGCATCGAAAAGGTCGAAGACATAAGGGGCAAGCAACTGGCCTTTACCTCGCCCACTTCGAACTCGGGCTTCAAGGCACCGTCCGCAATCCTGAAGGCCGATTATGACATGCTGCCGGATCGCGACTTTGAGCCCGTCTTTTCCGGCAAACACGACAACTCGATCCTTGGGGTCGCCAACAAGGACTACATGGCCGCATCCATCGCCAACACGGTGATCACCCGGATGGTGGCACGTGACGTGATCGAGGCCGATCAGGTCGTGTCGCTGTACAAATCCGAAACCTTCCCGACCACAGGTTTTGGTACCGCGTACAACCTGAAACCCGAGTTGGCAGAAAAGATCCGCAATGCGTTCTTCAGTTTCGAATGGGCGGGCACATCCCTTGAGGAGGAATTCGGCAAAGGTGGCGAATCGCAGTTCATCGATATGAACTACAAGGATTTCTGGAACGTGATCCGCAAGATTGATACTGCAAATGGCGTAAGCTACGCCTGCGAATAAACGCTGATTGGGCGGACCTACGAGTCCGCCCATTTTCAACTAAACAATCAAAAAAAATTGGTGCGGGGATGTTCATGCTGCGAGTAGACAAGCTTGTAAAGACTTATAAAACAGGGGATCAAGCGTTAAAGGCAGTGGAAATCGATATCCCAGAAGGCCAAGTTTTAGCGTTGATCGGGCCTTCAGGTGCCGGGAAATCAACCCTTATCCGGTGCATAAATCGACTGGTTGAACCCACATCTGGCAAGGTCTATTTGGGTGATGTAGAGCTGACAGGCCTGTCATCTGCTGCCTTGCGACGCGAGCGGCGACGCATGGGTATGATCTTTCAGGAATATGCGCTTGTAGAGCGATTGACTGTCATGGAAAATGTTCTGTCGGGACGTTTGGGTTATGTCGGATTTTGGCGCAGTTTTTTACGCAAGTTCCCACAATCCGATGTGGACGAAGCCTTTCGCCTGTTGGATCGCGTCGGCATGGCGCACATGGCGGACAAACGCGCCGACGAGCTGTCCGGTGGGCAACGCCAACGTGTCGGTATTTGCCGTGCCTTGATCCAAGATCCCGCATTGTTGTTAGTCGACGAGCCGACTGCATCGTTGGACCCAAAGACATCGCGTCAGATAATGCGTTTGATTTGTGAGTTGTGCAAAGAACGCGGGTTGGCGGCGATCATCAATATCCATGATGTGGCCTTGGCACAAATGTTTGTGCAACGTGTTATCGGCCTTAGGTTCGGTGCCATCGAATTTGATGGGCCACCAGAGGGTCTGACCCCCGATGTTCTGACGTCTATCTATGGCGAGGAAGATTGGGAGGCGACCATCGAAAAGGTCGAAGACGGCGAAGAGGTGGCCGCGCAATGACCGACACCGCTTTCGATGTGAAATCAAGGTTGGGTCAACCTTGGAAAAAGCCACCATTCGTTAAACGAAATTGGCTCCGTTGGATCTTGATCCTTGGGTTTGTTGCATATCTAATCGCAGCCTACATGACAATCGACGTCAATTGGTCGCGTGTTTACGATGGTTTAGAGCGGGGAAAGAAATTTGTTCTGGCCTTTACCAACCCCGATTTCACCTCTCGCTCGACCGATATCTGGGGGGGCATGATCGAAAGTATCCTGATGACGATTGCTGCTTCGGTTGTGGGTATCGGGATATCGATCCCAATTGCTCTTGGGGCGGCGCGCAATGTGGCACCACTGCCCGTTTATCTAATTTGCCGTGGCATCATCGCCATAAGTCGCGCCTTGCAAGAGATTATCGTGGCGATCCTGTTGGTTGCGATTTTCGGTTTTGGACCGCTGGCTGGATTTTTGACACTAAGCTTTGCCACTATCGGATTTCTTTCGAAACTGTTGGCCGAAGATATTGAAAGTATGGACAAGACACAGGCCGAGGCAATCAAGGCGTCTGGTGCGCGTTGGACACAATGGATTAACTATGGTGTTCAGCCCCAAGTCATGCCGCGATTGATCGGGCTCAGTATTTACCGCGTTGATATTAATTTTCGCGAAAGCGCGATCCTTGGTTTGGTGGGTGCTGGCGGGATTGGTGCAACGCTAAATACCGCTTTTGATCGTTACGAATATGATACGGCTGCGGCGATCCTTTTGATCATCATTGTAATTGTTATGGCGCTTGAATACCTGTCTGGTGTTATCCGCGCGAGGGTCCAATAATGCCAGTTCGTGACGCAAATAATCTAAAACTTTGGCAACGACGTACTGGCCGCGAGAGCTTGTTCCATTGGCTATTGTGGTTGATTGGTATCGCTATTTTCGCCTACAGCTGGCAGCAGATATCCCAAGCAACGACGTGGTTTTTCGTCTGGGACGCACCGCGCATCGCAACTGATATCTGGACTCGTGCCACACCGCCAAAATGGGAATACATCGCGCAATTGGGCAAACCGATATGGGACACCTTTAACATTGCGACATTGGGCACAATCATCGCGCTGTTTCTGGCGATTCCTGTTGCGTTTCTTGCGGCCAGTAACACAACACCGTCACGACTTTTCATTCGACCAATTGCGTTGTTGATCATTGTGTCGACCCGATCAATCAACTCGTTGATTTGGGCGCTGTTGTTGATTGCCATTATCGGGCCGGGCGTTTTTGCAGGCGTTGTGGCGATTGCCATTCGCTCTATTGGATTTTGCGCCAAACTTATTTACGAAGCCATCGAAGAGATCGACGAGACCCAAGTTGAGGCAATCTCGGCCACTGGCGCATCGCGCTGGCAGGTCATGGCATATGGTATCGTTCCGCAAATCATGCCCGCTTTTGCAGGTATTGCGGTGTTCCGCTGGGACATCAATATTCGTGAAAGCACTGTACTGGGGCTGGTTGGTGCAGGGGGGATTGGCTTGCAATTGTCATCGTCATTGAACGTGCTGGCATGGCCACAAGTCGCACTTATCCTGCTTGTGATCTTGGTCGCGGTCGTCATCTCTGAATGGGTTTCAGCCAAGGTACGGGGCGTGATTATTTGAATATGCAACAGGCCTTTTCGGCTTATGAGAATGTGCGCCATCGACTTCCTTCGGCACGTTCTGACGGCGTCTGCCTTGCGCGTGCTAATCTTGCCGAAATTGCGGGCGAGGTTGACACATTCTTTCTGGACGCATTCGGAGTTCTTAATATAGGCGAAACTGCCATTGCGGGTGTTCCAGCCCGCGTGGCCGCACTTCAGAAAGCGGGAAAGCGCGTACTTGTCGTCTCTAACGCGGCAGGTTATCCGCATTCCTTTTTGATGAATAAATACCAGAAACTTGGTTATGATTTTGCAGATGAAGATGTGATCACCAGTCGTAAAGCCCTGATCCACGGCCTGAAATCAGAGCCGGATTTCCACATGGGTATTATGGCAAATGAACAGCTTGGACGTGCCGATCTTGAGGGGCTTAATATCACATTCCTTGGCGACGATCCGATGAACTATGATAATGTTGATGCCTTTCTTATGATCGGCAGCGCGGTTTGGACCGAAGATCGGCAAGCGATGCTTGAGGCCTCAATCGCTGCCAATCCTCGACCCGTATATGTCGGTAATCCTGATATCGTTGCCCCGCGTGAAACCGGGTTCTCAACCGAGCCGGGCGCGTTTGCACATCGCTTGGCTGATCGTACTGGTGTCTCGCCGCAGTTTTTTGGAAAACCGTTCGGCACGATATTCGACCTTGCAATTGCGCGGCTGGATACGTTTGACCCTGCGCGTACACTGATGGTGGGCGACAGTCTGCATACTGATATCTTGGGTGGCCAATGTGCGGGTACCAAAACCGCGCTGATTTCCGATTATGGGTTCTTTGCGAACGCAGATGTAAACCAATACATTGAGAAATCAGGTATTTATCCCGACTATATACTTGAGCGACCCTGAAGAAACTGAGTTCTGTATGTTTCACAAGTAGATTGATTTTGATGAAATTTCAAAAAAGAAATTACAATAATCACAAGCACTTGCAACATCTAAATAAAGCGCCATAATTAGCGTGAAAACGGGGCTCCTTCCTGTTTAACCCTATACAAACCAAGCGAGTTTCATTTGAGCGATCAAAACCTAATAACCTTCTTACTTAGCATTGCTGGCGCTGCGGCGTTGTTAATTTGGGCTGTACGATTGGTACGCACAGGCGTCGAACGTGGCTTTGCCAATCATCTTCGGCTCTGGTTTCGCTTGTCTGCAAATAATCGGTTGTTTGCCGCTGGCTCTGGTATTGGCGCGGCTGTTTTCTTACAAAGTTCGACCGCAGTTGCGGTTCTTGTATCCAATTTCATTACCAAGGGCGGATTGTTGACTGCGACCGGATTGGCGATACTCTTGGGTGCGGATGTCGGCTCTGCGGTTGTGTCGCAGCTCCTTTTGGTCAGGCAACCACTTTTGGTTCCGTTGACGATGCTTATTGGTGTAGCATTATTTTTGCGCTCAGAAAGCAGTAGCTTGCGACAAGTTGGGCGAATTTTGATTGGGCTTTCGTTGATTTTTGTCTCGTTGGATATGATCCGCGCGGCGACAGGTCCGATTGCAGCAAGCCCGGGCACCCAAGCCGTCATGGTCTATCTTTCACAGGATCTTTTGACCGCGTTCATCGTTGGTGCGGGCTTTGCCTGGATATTTCACTCCAGTGTGGCGGCGGTTCTACTCTTTGTTACACTGGCTGGACAATCTGTTCTGCCTCTGGAAGCGGCGGCGGCGATGGTGCTTGGCGCGAACCTAGGCGGATCGATAATCGCGTATGTGCTGACGCTTTCGGCCTCACTTGAATCACGACAGGTGGTTGTGTCGAATTTGGTTCTACGTGGCGGTGGTGCGATGCTAGCAACAATATTGATTGCTAGGTTTCCTGACGTTTTGGCGAACCTTGGATCCGCACCCGCGCGTCAGGCGATTAATTTGCATTTGACATTTAACCTTTTGCTGGCGATTTTGGCACTTCCTTTTGTAGGGGTCGTCGTCGCCCTAATTGGGCCAATGGTTATTGATAAATCATCCACAAGGTCGGGTTTGCCGTCCTCCAGCGCATTGGATCAATCCGCATTGGATCGTCCACAGCGCGGCCTTGATTGTGCTGCACGAGAATTACTTGGGATGGGTCAAAAAATCGAACAAATGTTGATTACTGTCGAACCACTTTATGACACATGGGATGCAACAGTCGCACAGTCAATCCGGGAACAAGACAAGGCCATCAAGCAAATTCACCACGACCTAAAGTTGTACTTGGCGCGACTGGGCAAAGCGGGCTTGGATGATGAAATGGGGCGACGGTCAATGGAACTGGCGGCAACATCGACCAGCTTGGAGGCCGCATCGGACGCAATTGCGCGGATTATGCTTGGCCTTGCGAAAAGGTTGGACGCCAATGGGCTACAGTTTTCAGTTAAGGGTCGTAAAGAAATCGGAAATTTTGCTGACCGGGTGCAGAATAACATTCAACTGGCTTTGAACGTTATGATGAACCAAAATCCCGCCGAAGCCCGCGAGCTTATCGCGGCCAAGGAAAAGGTAGGCCGTGTCGAACAGAAACTGCAACGCCACCACCTTGGCCGGCTACGCGAAGGTCTGGTAGAAAGCATTGAGACGAGTAACATTCACCAAGAAACGCTTCGGGCGCTGAAACAAATCAACGCCGCTTTTTCAGTGGTCGGTTATTCAATTCTTGCAAAATCAGGCGATCTTCTTAAAAGTAGGTTGGCTTAAGCGCCTGACAATGTGCACCAAGGATTTTTGTCATCGTTAAGGATGTCCCCTGCCACAGGTCACTAATATTCATTTCTTATTAACCTTGGTTAACTACTCTGGCAATGATGTAGGAGTGCCAGAAAAATGGGTGGGCATAATAGGGAACTGGAAGAAGCGTACCAAAGCGATCTCGTTCAGGAATCTGAAACTGATTTGTTCGCTGATTCAATCTTTCCAGTATGGATTTTTGATGTCGACGGTTCTTGTGTACACTGGGCAAATCCTGCGGCCTTGGCACTTTGGAATGCCATTTCCTTGGATGAACTGCGGTCACGCGATATGGGTGCGGATATGTCCGCAACCGTTCGTGCGCGTCTTGACCATTATCGATCCGAGTTTGCACGCGGGCATCTGTTTGACGAGGTTTGGACAATCTATCCTAACGGAGTACCAAAAGCAATTTTGTGCCGGTTTCGCGGCTGTCGTCTGAAAACTGGTGGAATTGCTATGTTGTGCGAGGCACAGTTGGCGCCAGAAGAAGAGTCTCAAGTTTTACGTGGATCGCAGGCGTTGTTGTATACAGGTGCAATGGTGACGATGTATGATCAAGAGGGACATTGCATCTATGCAAATCCAGCGGCTTTGCGCGCTTTTTCTACCGATAGGGAATATCTGAGCGATCGAATTTGTGACAAAGGTATCTTAAAATTACTCTGCGCGGGTTTGAAATCGGGCCAAGAGGGGCACTATGTTAGTCAAGTTGTAACGGAATCTGGAACGCGAATTCACGAAATTGAAGCGCGAAATAGTTTTGATGTGGCGACCGGTAAGAAAAGTTTACTGCTGACGGAAATTGATATCAGCGAGAAAGAACAAGCCAAAAAAGAGGTGGAATATTTAGCAAATCACGACTTTTTGACGGGCTTATACAATCGCCATTTTTTGGGAGCGAATGCTGAGACGTTCATAGTGCAAGCGCTTGAACAAAATCATAGTGTGTTTGTTTGTTTGTTGGATCTCGACAGGTTTAAACTCGTCAACGATTCATTGGGTCACAAGGTCGGCGATCAATTGTTGAAAGAAGTATCAAACAAGTTGAATGAGGCTTTCCCAACGGACAGCATTATAGCCCGGTTTGGCGGTGACGAGTTTTGCATGTTATTGCGTTCTGCCCGGCCAATAACGGATATAACGCGCATGTGTAGAAAATTAGCCACTGCCCTTAAACAACCATTGGGAATCGGGCGGCAGGCCATTGGCATCGATGCGAGTATTGGTGTGAGTTACAATTTGTCAAAAGAAGATTTTATCGATTTTGATGAACTTGTTTCAAAGGCCGATTTGGCACTGTATTCGGCGAAACGCAGCGATGTAGATACCGTTCAAATCTTTCGGAATCGCCTGTTTATTCAAAGGCAGAGATTCCTAAAAGTCGAAGAAGAGTTGTCCAACGCATTGATGAATGCGGGTCAGGGGCTTTCCTTATCCTTTCAACCAGTAGTTTGTTTGCTGACGCGAAAGATCGTTGGCCTAGAGGCTTTGGCGCGGCTTCGTGGGTCGGATGGACGCGACATCCCCCCCTCGGAATTTATTCCCATCGCGGAATCGACGGGCATGATCAATGAACTGGGCGGATGGGTTTTAGAGCACGCTGTCGAAAGCCAATTAAAAATGACCAAGGCTCTGCAGGAATGCAAGTTATCGGTCAACGTTTCGCCAACGCAATTCCGAAGTATTTCATTGTTGCGCCAACTTCGAAATTTAAAACAAAGACCTGGTTTTGACACCGCGAAATTGGAAATCGAGTTGACTGAAACCGCTCTACGATCAGGTGAATCACACTTTATAAAAATGTTACAAGAGATTGTTGAAATGGGTTATCCATTGGCAATCGACGATTTCGGAAGTGCTTATTCAAACATCGCGCGATTGAACGGATATCCAGTGAAAACAATTAAAATTGACCGCAGCATGATAACGCATTCCGATGGAAAATTGGCGGCGGGGGCAATTGATATTGTGAAAGCGTTGAACTTGAGTGTCGTTGCAGAAGGTATTGAAACACAAGAGCAATCCGATTGGCTAGTGTCAAAAGGCTGTACCGACCACCAAGGATTTTTATACTCGAAGGCATTGTCTTTCGCGGAGCTTATGCAAATTTCGGATCGTGATATTACCTCGTTAGAGAAATTTAAATAACGCCCTTAACGTTGTTGTGTTTTCCATTTCGGGTGGTTCCAAGGTTTTGCATTTGATTTGGGCAATGGTGGTTTACCCAGAATGAAATCCGAAGCTTTTTCACCTGTCATGACGGAAGGTCCATTTAAGTTCCCGTTTGTTATGCGTGGAAAAATTGAGCTGTCAGCAACACGTAGACCGTCAACGCCAATCACGCGGCATTCAGGATCAACAACTGCCATTGGATCACTTGGTGCGCCCATTTTACATGTGCCGCAGGGGTGAAAAGCGCTCTCTACATGCTCGCGCAAGAAAGTGTCCAGTTCCGCATCGGATTGCATGTCTGTGCCTGGTTGAATTTCTTTGCCAGCATATTCACGAAACGCATCTTGGGCGAAAATCTCACGGGTGAGGCGGATACAGTTTCGAAAATCCGCCCAATCTTCGGGCTTGCTCATATAGTTGAATTGGATTTTTGGTGCCGCCTTGGGGTCATTGGATGCCAATGTAACTGAACCACGTGAATTGGATCGCATGGGTCCAACATGAGCTTGAAAGCCGTGCCCCTCGGCGGCGGCTTGACCGTCGTATCGAACCGCGATGGGCAAGAAGTGATATTGTATGTCGGGATACTCGATACCTGCCTTGGATCGAATGAACGCAGCACTCTCAAATTGGTTTGATGTGCCTAAACCGGTTTTCATAAACAACCATTGCGCGCCAATCAGAGCCTTGGAAATCAAATTCCAATGACGATACAATGTAATAGGTTTCAGGGATGCAATTTGTAGATAAATTTCCAAATGATCCTGCAAGTTTTGGCCAACACCAGGGCGATCAGCTATCACTTCAATATCATGTTCCTGCAGTTGAGCAGCTGGGCCAATGCCCGACAGCATCAGTAGTTTTGGCGAGTTAATAGAGGATGCGGCAATGATGATTTCGCGTTTTGCACGCAGGGTTTCAATCTTACCGCCACGTTCAATTTCAACGCCCACCGCGCGGCCATTTTCAATAATTACTTTGCGCGCAAAAGCACGGACAATATTACAGTTATCGCGTTTCAATGCGGGATGTAGATAGGCGTTTGCCGCTGACCAACGACGCCCTTTATGAACAGTTTGCTCCATTGGGCCAAAGCCCTCTTGCTTTTCGCCATTGTAATCACTGGTGGTTTCGTACCCAGCTTGGCGGCCAGCGTCGACAAATGCCTTGAATAATGGATTTTTGCGCGGCCCGCGTGATACGTGCAACGGCCCCTTGCGCCCGCGCCATGATTTATCGCCGCCATGGCCGCCACTGCGCCAATTTTCCATACGTTTGAAATACGGCAACACATCCGCGTACGACCATCCCTTAGCGCCCGACGCTTCCCAATGATCATAATCTTTCGCATGGCCACGCACATAAACCATACCGTTAATAGACGATGATCCACCAACAACTTTGCCACGTGGTGTGACCAGTTTACGCTCATCCAAATGGGGTTCGGGTTCAGATTGAAACCCCCAATCGTATGTTTTCATGTTCATTGGATAGGACAGCGCCGCCGGCATCTGAATGAGGGGGCCAATATCGCTGCCACCATACTCGATGACCAATACAGAATTTTGCCCATCTTCGGACAAACGATAAGCCATGGCACAGCCCGCAGAGCCAGCACCGATAATGATAAAATCTGCGTCCATGTTTATGTCCTTAGTAGGGTGAATCAACGTTGCCCATGCGAACGTAAACTGTTTTTAATTGGCTATAATGCTCGATTGCGGCTTTGGAGTTTTCGCGCCCTACGCCCGATCCCTTCACGCCGCCAAAGGGGGCTTCGACAGGGGCATCATTATAGCTGTTGATGAAACAGGTGCCTGCCTCAAGTTCATCAACAACACGGTGTGCGCGTTTGATGTCGTTGGTAAATACACCACCAGCCAAACCAAGGTCGGTGTTATTTGCACGCGCAATAACTTCCTCTTCGGTCTCAAATGTAAAGACGGACATCACGGGGCCAAAAATCTCTTCGCGTGCAATGGTCATATTGTCGGTCACATCTGCAAAAACTGTCGGTTCGATGAAATAGCCAGAGCCGTCGATGGCATGACCGCCACAAATCAGCGTTGCACCTTCGGCTTTGCCCTTTTCGATGAAACCCATGACAATATTGCGCTGGTTCTCAGACACCATAGGACCAAATTGTGTTTCCATATCCATTGGATCACCAATTTTAATAGCGGCGGCGCGTTCGGCAAAACGTTTCAGAAATGCATCTTTGATACCGCTTTGAACAAACACGCGCGTACCGTTGGAACACACTTGGCCTGTGGAATACATATTCGCCAACATTGCACCACCAATTGCGTTTTCAATATCTGCGTCATCAAAAATAATCAGTGGTGATTTTCCACCCAATTCCATCGTAACGTGTTTCATTCCAGCGGCGGCGGCGGCGTAAACTTTCTTGCCTGTTGCAGCGGATCCAGTCAGGGATACTTTGTCGACGCGATCATCTGTGACCAATGCGGCGCCCACATCGCCGTATCCTTGGACAACATTGTAAATACCTGCTGGTGCGCCTGCCTCGATCAAAATCTCGGCCACTTTCAGTGCACAAAGCGGTGTCATTTCGGATGGCTTGAAAATCATCGCGTTACCACACGCCAATGCAGGGGCACCTTTCCAACAGGCGATTTGGGTTGGGTAATTCCATGCACCAATTCCGACGCACACACCCAAGGGTATGCGTTTTGTGTAAACCCAATCCTCGCCCAGTGCGATATGCTCGCCAGTGACTGCACCTGCCAGTCCGCCAAAATATTCCAGCGCATCCGCGCCTGATGTTGCGTCCACATACAATGTTTCTTGCATTGGTTTACCCGTATCATAGGTTTCCAAAATGGACAGTTCATGGTTGCGTTCGCGCATGATGTCGGATGCGCGGCGCAAAACGCGACCACGTTCTGTACCTGATAATTTGCCCCAAGCTTTTTGTGCTGACTTGGCGGCGTTCAGCGCCATATCAACAATTTCCGGTGTCGCAGAATGTAGCGTTGCGATCAGCTCGCCGGTTGCAGGATAAATGCATTCGATGACCTTGCCATTAGTGTCTTCGACGTATTCGCCATTTATGAAATGGCTGGCGGTGGGTTGAGCGCGCATAAGAGATACCTTTTGTTGTGTTGGGCCCCCGGCAATGCCGCGGGCCACTGTCGAATTTAATGTGTATTCTCGATCTTGGTATAGTCAAGTGTACGATCTGAAGGAGATGAGTCGATTGCCATAACTTCGCGTCGCTTTGTTATCAGTATGAATGCCAAACAAGCGAAATACAGACCAACAACAACGGCACCGATCCATTGAATTTGTAACCACTGGCTTTTAAACAGAAGGGTTAGCAAAAACAAAACCGCCACGTTACCAGCGATATACATTGGACGCCCAAAACGTTGGGACGTCAGGGACAAGTTATCTGTATACAAGCGGATCAAACTGTCCAAAGAGTTGATGACGAAAGTAATGCCAACGACGATCATCGCAATGTTTACCGCACCCGCAGTTGGAATCGCATTTAAGTAATAGAAATACAAAACGCTGAACCAGATAGCCAATGGGATGGATGGGAAGATCAACAACGACACCAGAAGCTGCCATGTTTTTAACCCACCTACAAAACGGGATGTAAATTGTCCGATCATGATTGACCATGCGAACCACCAGAACAGGTAAAATTCATGGTAATCAGTTAACGGTAAAACAAATTTATGCAGGTTGCCAAAGTAGCCGCCGATATTTGAAATGGTAGTTCCAAACTGAGACAAACTCATTCCCGCATAAGCCCACATGCCAACAATCAGCGCCAAGAATAGGAACGTCGAACCGACACTCAGTACGCGGACAAATTTAATGTCAGTACTGGAATATGCCGCTGCCAAGATGACTGCGAACACGATGACATAGAACGTCGCCACAACGGTTTCACCATCGCCAATTTCGGGGATGTAGCCGGGCAGATAGATTAAGAACAAACTGGCTGTAAACGCGCATGTGCCGATGATCACAATGTTGTTCAAAATGCGAATCACTGGAATTTCAAAAAATTTCACATGTGGTTCGATGACACAAAAGTAAAATGCAGTTAGGAAGTAGAATGCCCAGATTAAAAAGCCCCAAAATCCAAACTCAATCGCCAAAGGATTGGTAAACGCATATGCTGGTTCTGTTGTGTAGCCGCTAAATTCTGTCAGCGGAAACATGATTAGACCGACGTCCAAACCGGATGTGAATAGAATTGCGATGAATGTGAATAATGGTACCGGTGTTACGCCGATACATTCCACATTCCACCATTTGATAACGCAAAATATTACAAGCGCGAACGCCAGTAATACGCCAAGTGTCAATATCAATTGCATTTGTTACTCTCCCCTTTAAGCCAGCTCTGACCTTTTACGATTGAGGCACCATAGATGAGTTTAACAGTATCGCAAAACAAAAAATTAAATGGTGATTTAAGAAATGGAATACAAATTAAACTATTGAATGTAATGTGAAAAATACTAACTGTGTGAACATGACACGCAAAACCATACGCGATATTCGCAGTGAAGAGTTAATCGATGCCGCGATTCTTGCGGTGCATGAACGCGGTTACAGTGTTGTGACCATGACAGAGATTGCCAAACGTGCAGGAACTTCGGCCGCTAGCATTAATTACTACTTCGGCAGTAAAGAACGGTTAATGGAGGCAACGATGCGCCGGTTACTGGATATTTTAAAACAGGCGTTGTTGCGTCGTTTGGGCGATACAAGCACACCACATGACAGGTTGATGGCGATTTGTGATGCTAATTTTGATGACACGCTGTTTACGGTTGAACAAACCAGTGTCTGGATACAATTTTGGTCACACGCGCCATATTCATCCCGCTTGTCGCGATTGCATCAGATCAATCGTAGCCGTGTGCGGTCGCATTTTCGCGCAGAGTTGAGACAACTGTTGCCCGAAAAAACCCGCGAAACGGTGCGTAGTGCACTACAGGCGTATATGGACGGTGTTTGGCTGGAGGCTGCGCAAACTGATGCGGTGCAGCTGTCCCCACCCGACGCCCGACGTGGGGCACGCGATGTGGCCGCGCTATTGCTCGCAGATCAAAGTGAGGAATAAGTTACTCGCCACGCGGAAAGCGTTTTTCAACTTCTAGATTATCCAAATTCATGTGGTTACGCATATAACGTTCTGAAGCATCCTGTAAGGGTTGGTAATCCCACGGGAAATAGTTCCCATTGCGTAATGCCTCGTAAACTACCCAACGCCGTGCTTGGCTCTCGCGAACAGCGCCGTCGAATGCGTCCAAATCCCAACGCGCTTCGGACTTTGCGCGCAGTTGGTCCAACGTCCCTTGATGTGCTGGTACGCCTGCAAGGTTGACTAATTCGTGGGGGTCTTCATCTAGATTGAACAACTGATCCGCGTCCAATGCGCATCGATTATACTTCCATGGCCCGTATCGCAGGGACACCATTGGCGCATATGATCCCTCGGCCGCGTATTCCATGGCGACGGGGCTGGTGCGTTCACCGCCTTGGCCAAGATGAACCAAGCTCTCGCCCTCAACCCACGGTGCGATTTCATCCATTGATACACCCGCCAAGTCGCACAAAGTGGGTGTAACGTCGATGTTGGATACTGGGGTTGAGACCAATCCCGGTTCCATGGAAGGATCGCAGATCATTAGTGGAACCCGCGAGGAGCCTTCAAAGAAGGACATTTTAAACCACAGACCGCGTTCACCAAGCATGTCACCGTGATCAGATACGAACAATATCGTGGCCTCTTGGCGTGTGGATTCTAAGGCCTCTATCACCTCGCCTATTTTGTCATCAAGATAGCTGATGTTGGCGAAATATGCGCGGCGAGATTTTTGAATATCTTCGGCCGTAATATTAAACTCACGCCAGTTGTTGGCGTCGAAAATACGTTTGGAATGAGCGTCGTGATCACCATAGTCCATTGTTGGAATTGTCGGCATCAAATGTTTGCAATCTTCGTACAAGTCCCAATATTTTTTGCGCGCAACATAGGGGTCGTGGGGGTGTGTAAAGCTAACGGTTAAACACCATGGCCGATCATCCGCCCCACGCGCCAAATCGTAAACTTTGCGGGTTGCATTATACGCCACTTCGTCGTCGTATTCCATTTGGTTTGAAATTTCGGCAACGCCCGCACCCGTAACGGATCCCATGTTATGATACCACCAATCAATGCGTTCGCCTGGTTTGCGATAATCAGGCGTCCAGCCAAAATCAGCAGGATATATATCGGTGGTCAAACGTTCCTCGAACCCGTGCATTTGATCGGGCCCGACGAAATGCATCTTGCCAGACAGGCAGGTTTGATAACCTGCGCGGCGTAAATGGTGTGCGTATGTTGGGATGTCGGATGCGAATTCAGCGGCGTTATCATAGACCCGAGATTTCGACGGCAGTAAGCCTGACATAAACGATGCGCGACCCGGTGCGCACAGCGGCGATGCAGTATAGCTGTTTTGAAAACGTGTAGATTTTGCGGCCAGCTTTTTCAGGTTTGGCGCATGTAACCAATTCGCGGGGCCATCGGGGAATAATGTTCCATTCAGCTGATCCACCATGATAATAAGGATATTGGGTTTGGACATTGGTGTACCTGCTGATTGATTTATTTTGCTAGATTATAAGGCGAAATTGTACAAGAGCGTCACGCAAATTCGACCCTAACGGTATCGTAATCGACGTCTTTTATTGGGTCTTTTGGGTGATTTTGTTTAGTAATTTGAACAAGGTTTTGCAGTCTTGGGTATCGGTGACTCCGAACACATTTGCCTCCATTTGGCTATCCAGTTCGAACAGATGCGCGACCTTTTCCTGACCTTTGGCTGTGCCTTGGACAATGGCATTTTGCGCGGTACCATCGAGGGTACACAAACCCTCTTGTTCCATCGCCGCTAACATATCCACCAATGCCGGTGGTTGAATAAACGAGCGTTCTGCCAATTCGGGCACAGAATGTTTGGTTACACCACCGTGCAAAACAGCTAAGATGCGCCATTCTGGCAAGGTCAATCCTGTTGCCCTTACTTCGGCATGAAAATGCGAGGCAACTTGATGAAATGCACGTGACAAATGGAAGAAGAGCAGGTTGTTCACGGGTGCATTTTCCATCTCGATTCCGTCGTTTTCACGCGAGGGTTGAATGGGGGATGCGGTGGCGTATGACCCGCCAGCGAAAACCAATCCTTCCTTTTTGGAACGGGCAAAATTCAACACTTCGCCTAAAATAATCCAGTGATCGCCGCCATCGTAGACTGCATATTGTTTGCAATCAAAACGGCTGGCCGTACCTATGATTACGGGAACGTTATTGGCATCGAGTTGAAAATCTGTACCACCAAATTTGTCCGCACCAGTTCGCGCAAAGCGATTTGAAACCTCTGTTTGATCAAAGGCTAAAACATGTACGGCAAAGTGCTGCGCAGCGATAAAGGCAGGGGCCGATCGAGCGGTTTTGGTGACGCTCCATAGGATCAAGGGCGGATCC
>TARA_R110002096_G_scaffold4954_12_pt1 | contig 27057 bp, 25 predicted proteins | sample TARA_R110002096 | Tara Oceans TARA_R110002096 (sample SAMEA4397295) | marine metagenome | biome: Polar Biome; feature: [DCM] deep chlorophyll maximum layer (ENVO:01000326); material: water (ENVO:00002006), including particulate matter (ENVO:01000060) such as... | depth 35 m
CATTCAGTTGCTATTTGTTTTTTATTCCAAAGAAAAAATTGGTGTATTTATTCTAATTTCTCCAGAAGGAAAGTGAATTTCAAAGTACTGGTATCAACTCCATCAATTTGTAATTCATACTGCCCATTTTCCAATTTAGTTGAAGTTGTTGGGGGTATGTGAATGAATTTTCGTTCTTCAACCATGAAGTTTAAATCCATTTCTTCATATGCACTTTGAAAGCTTTTGGAAATACTTGTCTTCTTTCTCTCCAAAGACCCATAATAAACACTTTCATTACCTGTAGTGATGTTAAAACTATCCAATTGAAAATTGCTTTTGTTGTTAATTCTCAACTCTACATCAAAAGGATTGGGATCTACAAAAGTTCGTTGACTGTCTAGCTCCTCATCACAAGCCACAAAAAAAGCCAAAGAAAATAGAACTGCTAGTTGCTTTATCATGCATTTGAATTGTAACCCAACTTCTCTCGAACTCGATTTAAAACAGGAATTGCAACCTTTCTAGCCTTTTCAGCTCCAATTTTAAGAAGTGCGTCAATTTTTTCTGGAGAATTCATTAAAATCGCATAGTTCTCACGTTCACCTTTATATTTTTCAAGAATCAATTCAAATAACTCCTGCTTTGCATGCCCATAGCCATAGTTCCCTGCAAGATAGTTTTTACGCATATTTTTAAGTTGATCCTCATCTGCTAAAAGTGAATACAGCGCAAATACATTGCAAGTTTCGGGAACTTTCGATTCTTCCAATGCTCTACTATCTGTTTCAATTCGCATGACCGCTTTTCTCAACTGTTTTTCAGGTAAAAAGATATTCAAGTAATTGTTATAACTTTTACTCATTTTCCTACCATCCGTTCCGGGAACTAACATGACTTTTTCATCAATAAGCGGCTCAGGTACAACGAAAGTATCACCGTATTTGTGGTTAAATGAAGATGCAATGTCTCTGGTCATTTCCAAATGCTGCTTTTGGTCTTTCCCTACTGGAACATAGGCTGCATCGTACAAAATAATATCTGCTGCCATCAAAACTGGATAATCAAATAGCCCTGCATTTACATCGGCAAGATTTTCTGATTTATCTTTAAAAGAGTGGGCATTAGCCAACATTGGAAATGGAGTAAAACAATTTAGGTACCAAGTCAATTCACATACTTCTGGCACATCAGACTGGCGATAAAAAACATTTTTTTCAGTATCAAATCCAAAAGCTAACCATGCAGCGGCAACAGCGCGCACATTTTGACGACGAATTTCAGCGTCTTTTACTGTAGTTAATGAATGTAGGTCTGCGATGAAAAAAAATGCCTCATTATCAGATTTTTGAGACAATTTAACCCCAGGTGCTATTGCTCCTAGAATGTTGCCTAAATGCACTTCTCCACTTTCACCCGAACTTTGAATTCCTGTAAGTATTCTTGCCATCCTGCGAAATTACATATTTGTCCTATTTTTGACGCATGCAATTATTGAAAGGATTTTTTGGGATGATTTGGAAGTTTTACTTTTTGCTCGTAGTAGCAATTAGCCTTCTCATCCTATATCCCTTCTACTTTGTATTACTTCAAAATGAAAGGTATTTTAAAAAAGGCTTTCAATTAATTCGAGTACAGACTAAGTTTATCTTGTTCATGGTGGGAATTCGGGTACACGTTGAAGGATCAATCCCTGATGATGAAAACACAAGTTACATTATTTGCCCCAATCACAGTTCCTACTTAGATATTTTAATTCTTTATTATAGCCTTCCAAATTATTTTATCTTTTTGGGGAAACAAGAGTTAGGAAAAGTGCCCATTTTTAATATTTTCTTTAAAAAAATGAATCTTTTAGTCAATAGAACAAATGCTAAAGCGGCACATGATGCCATTAAGAAAGCATGTGAAAGGATTGAAAAGGGAGATAACATTGTAATTTTTCCTGAAGGAACGATACCTAATAGCGTTCCGACCATGAAGGCTTTTAAAAACGGTGCATTTAAAGTTGCTAAAGAATTAGGCATTAGTATTGTTCCTGTGAGCTTTAAGGATAATTACAAAATCTTAGAAGACAGCATGAAAATATCTGCTAATTGTTGTTTCGGAAAAGCAAGAGTTTATATTCATCCACCCATCTCTGCTGCTGAACATTCCAAAATGGATTTAGTAGCTTTGCGGGAGAAAACCAAAATCATTATTGCTTCAAAATTAGATTAATTAAATATGGCTGTAGATTCCAAAACTTTCGATCGTATTGCCCAGTTGGCAAAACTTGAATTTAATGAAGAAGAAAAAATTTCCATTCTTGGAGACATGAATAAAATGGTGGATTTCATCAATAAATTGGAAGAAGTAGATACTACTGGCATCGAACCTCTTATTTACCTATTGGATGAAAAAACAACTTTGCGTCCAGATGAAGTAAAGCAAACCATTACTCAGGCAGAAGCATTAAAAAATGCCCCTGATAAAGATTCAGACTTTATCAAAGTTCCAAAGGTAATGGAGCAGTAATTTAAATTCATCACCATTTTTCTTGGTTAAACTTTAATGGAACACGGATGACGCAGATTCGGCAGATAATCGCGGATTAAATTACGTTATCATAATAATCATAAAAAATCAGCGACATCTGTGTTTCATCTAATAGCTACATCGCTGTTTCTAGCGCCGGATACCTTGTTACATCAACTTTCGGAATGTTGGCGTTGTATGTTTTATTAATTGCATCAATAAAATCGTTGGCGATGATTGCATATCCACGAGTGCTTGGATGTACCCCATCCAAAGAAAATGCTCCACCACGAACCAACTCCGATGTAAAATTTATTCCACTGACTTTTATACCAACAGTTGCTAATTCATCTAAACGTGCGTTAACATCAACAAATGCCAATTGCCTTGCTTGAGCTTCTTGCTTAATAATATCATTATAACCTGATACCGCATTTTTAATGGTTACTAATTCAGCATTCGTCAGGTGAAAGTTCCCTGGAATTGGCTTAGCTGAACCCCATCTTGCACATTTCAAAGAATCACTCGGTGTACGCAATGTCAATAATTCTCCCACCTTAATTTGACGCATACTCAAAAGAGCAGGATTAAACCCTGTTAAGTCAGTTAAGCTTGGATCTAATACAACAAATGGATTTAAACCAGCTTTGAAAATAATTTTTCTTTCATCGGCTTCATCTTGTGAGAGAGCTTGATTAGCAACCATTGCATCTAAGCCTCCGTTATATGCTCCATAAGCCATTGGAGAGTTCAACTGATCTGCTTGTTCTTGAGTTAATTCAACTCCTGTTGGGATTGTCGTAAAAAATGGAATAGAAGTAACATCTGGAATATTTGCTACTACTCCTTTGGCTCCATTCTTAGCTAATGAATCTAAGATTTCCTTAAAGGCTGAACTGAAGGTATTAACAGGTGTGACAGCATCACCACCTTCATTTCCACCTGTAGTTGCATAACCCAACACATCATTATTCCCTATCCAAAGTTGAAAGAAAGTAGCATTTGTTTTCATGGCGGCTTGCAACATTGTTTCCATTGGTGTTTCAGCAAAACGTGCAAAAAATGGATTTCCTTGAGAAGACCCGTAACCAGGCATAGTAACATTTCCAATTTTTGCACCCGGTACTCCAATGTTGTTAAAAGGTCGAAGACTGGCATCTAGTTCTAAAAAGGAAGTGATTGGATAAGGTGCACTTAAAATTTGGGGGGATAAACTTGTCTCACCTAGACAATCTTTTGAAGGTGCTAAGGATAGTTCTGGAAGTAGTAAATTATTAACTATCAATGAAGCCTCCACACCTGCCCCCTTAGCTCCAGCTTCACCGCTTAGCAACGGCTGTGTAAATTCACCACCACCAACTAATTTTAATTGACCCGCAATAATGCTTGGTAGCGAATTCATTTGTCCTTCTAAACTCAAAGCATTGCTCTGAAAACCTGCTGTTAGAGAATTTCCAACCGCAACAGTTCTTGAAAAGTCAGCACTTCCTCCATTAAAATCAATGTCATCAATTTCAGGCTGACAAGCTACAATTGAAAAAATCGGAAGTATGTAAAGTAATCTATTAAATTTCATGGCTTATTTTTTTAAAATTTATAATTAAATCCTAATCCAGCAATAATTGAAAATGAGGCGTATTTACCACCAAAGTTTTCAGGCTGATACTCCGAAGTTCTTTCCAGACCATTCAATGCAAGCAATGAAAAGTCAATACCAAACTTGGAGCTAGCATTGTAAGAAAGTCCTGTTGTAAAACCTAGGTTATCAGAATTAGGAGTTTCTGGATTAAAAAATTCATCTTGTACAGGCGATTGATCATAGTAAAGTCCAGCTCTCAAAGCTAATTTTTCACTCATGGTGTACTGCGCTCCAACTCTAAGAATAATTGCATCTTCATAGTTTCTTGCATTCTTAGAATCTTCTAGACTTGAAGTATTATTTTCAAAATCAAAATCAAGGGATTCATATGCACTCCACTCTACGAAACTCCCTTCCACAGAGAACAACCACTTTTCATTTGCTTTATAGGCAAATCCAATAGTAGCTGTGGCAGGCAATGGTAAATCAGCAGCGAACTTTCCACTTGGAAAACTTGAAGCCAAAGCCGGATCCATAGAAAATGTAGCATCTCCATCTTCTAGGTTAATATCCACTCTAGACCTATAAGTTAATCCAACACTGAACTTTTCAGTTGCCTGGTAATGCAGTCCTGCATTAAACCCAAATCCAGTTTCTCCTCCTTTTAAATTCACAGTATTTTCATTTCCAATTGGAGCAGGGACAGCTCGATCGATTTCAAAAGAACCCAACGCCACAGTTAATCCAGCTCCTACAGAAAGCTTATCATTTAATCGATATGATAAGGTAGGCTGAATATAAATAGCTTGTAAAGTAACTTGTTGAATGAGGTTTTTACCACTCCAATCTTTTCCCCAATCAACTGAGCTACCAAAAGGAGTGTATACCCCCAAACCTGCAGCCAACTTATCGTTGATTTGGTATGTACCATAAAAATAGAAAGGAGTACTTACTGGATTGTCAGTTCTTTCTGTCATTCCTGTTTGTCTATTTTGAAAAGCAACTTCAGAAAAAATTCCAAAACCACCAAATTCAAAATTAAATTTATTTGAATCTAGTCCCATCATGGCAGGATTAAAATAAGTACTGGAAGCACCTAAGTGAAAACTCGTGCCTAAATGACCCATTCCCGATTGCTTATTTCCTTGTAAGTTGACTTGAAAACCGCCTGCAGCAGCTAGATACGGTATCAAAATAAAAGCTGTAATCAATTTAAATTTCATTGTGTAAATTTTAAAAGTTAAAAACTAATACTTTTTGTGAATTTAAAGAGTTCATTTTAAAATAAAATTAATGTTATAAAATCATTAAATTAAAAATAGAACAAAGTAAAGATAACTTTTTTTTTAATTTGAAACCAAATTTGAATCAAACTGTTATTTAGACTAATTCTAATTAATTTTGAGCTTCGAAAAGCTTAACAAATAATGACCAAAACAGTAGAAGAAAAAAGGGAAGTAACCATTGTTTTTGCTGGTGACTCAGGAGATGGTATTCAACTTACAGGAACGCAATTCACAAATACTAATGCCTTGTTTGGCAATGACATCAGTACTTTTCCTAACTTCCCTGCGGAGATCAGAGCTCCTCAAGGCACTTTAGCAGGTGTTTCAGGCTTTCAGTTGAGGTTTGGTAGTCAAGAAATTTCTACACCTGGCGACAATTGTGATGTATTAGTTGCCATGAATGCCGCTGCATTTAAGGTCAATTTTCCCAGATTAAAGAAAAGCGGAACCATCATTATCAACACAGATGGATTTAATGCAAGAGATTTAAAATTAGCAGGGTACGACGAAAACCCGACAGAAAGTGGAAAGCTAAATGACTTTAGAACCATTGAAATAGATGTCAGCAAAATGACACGAACTGCCTTGGTGGATAGTGGTTTGGGCAAAAAAGAAATTGACCGTTCTAGAAATATGTTTGTTTTGGGCTTCTTGTATTACATGTATAATCGAAAATTAGATGGTACTGAAGCATTCATAAAGCAAAAATTTGCCAAGCATCCTGAATTAATTGAAGCCAATTTAAAAGTTTTAAAGGCAGGATATAATTTTGGCGACACCAATGAAACCTTTACTTCAAGATACAATGTAAAGGCTGCAAATTTAAGTCCCGGAAAGTATAGAAGCATTATTGGAAATCAAGCCACAGCATTAGGTTTGATTGCTGCTTCTCAAAAATCTAAGCTGGATTTATTTTACGGTTCTTACCCAATTACACCAGCATCCGATATACTACATGAATTAGCGAAGCACAAAAATTTTGGTGTAAAAACTTTTCAAGCAGAAGATGAGATTGCAGCAATTTGCTCTGTTATTGGAGCATCTTTTGGCGGAAAATTAGGTGTAACTGCTTCTTCAGGCCCAGGTATCGCTCTTAAAGGTGAAGCAATTGGGTTGGCAGTAATGTTAGAACTTCCGCTCGTTATTATAAATGTTCAGCGAGGAGGACCATCTACTGGATTGCCAACCAAAACCGAACAAGCCGACTTATTGCAAGCCATCAATGGAAGAAATGGAGAAGCTCCTCTTCCTGTTATTTCAGGCTCCTCTCCTTCTGATTGTTTTGCGGCGGTTTATGAAGCATGCAGAATTGCTGTTGAACACATGACGCCGGTTTTTTTCTTATCGGATGGCTACATGGCCAATGGCTCAGAGCCATGGAAATTTCCAACTACGGCAGAATTAAACCCCATTCATCCCAAACTAATTAAAGCCACTGAAGAAAAAACCTTTTTACCTTACAAGCGAGATGAAAACTTAGTTCGCGATTGGGCAATACCAGGTGAAGCGGGATTAGAACATCGATTGGGCGGATTAGAAAAAGAAGATGAAACTGGAAATGTTTCTTATGATCCTGAGAACCATGAAAAGATGGTAAAAATTAGGGCTGCAAAAATTGAAAAAATTGCAGATTCCATTCCACTTCAGAAAATTTCAAGCGGTGAAGATGAAGGTGAAGTATTAGTGCTTGCATGGGGTTCTACTTTTGGCGTTGTTAAATCGGCAGTTAGAGAATGTATTGCCGAAGGCATTAAAGTCAGTCATGCGCACCTGCGTTACATTCATCCCTTTCCAAAAAATCTTGAAACCCTTTTAAGTAATTTCAAAAAAGTCATCATTCCAGAAATGAATAATGGACAGTTAATTCAGTTAATTCGTTCAGAGTTTTTAATTGATGCCAAGGGATTGAATAAGATTAAAGGAATTCCGTTCACAACTGAAGAAATAGTCAATGCCATTAAAAAAATAAATGATAATGAGTGAGTTAATGGAAAGTGTACAATTAAGTCCTAAAGATTTTGCAACTGATCAAGATGTAAGATGGTGTCCAGGTTGTGGCGACTATTCTATTCTGAAGCAAGTGCAATCAATTATGCCTGAAGTGAATAAGAAAAAGGAAGACATCGTCTTTATTTCAGGGATTGGCTGCTCTTCTCGTTTTCCATATTACATGAATACTTATGGAATGCACAGCATTCACGGAAGAGCTACTGCAATTGCAAGTGGTTTAAAAATTAGTCGACCAGAATTGAGTGTTTGGGTGGTTACTGGCGATGGAGATGCCCTTTCAATTGGCGGAAATCACTTAATCCATATAATTCGAAGAAATTTTGACTTGAATATTTTGTTGTTTAACAATGAAATTTATGGTTTAACAAAAGGACAATACTCTCCAACTTCACCTGAAGGGACGGTTACAAAATCAACTCCTGTGGGTTCTTTAGATCATCCATTTAATCCATTAAAATTATGCTTGGGTGCTGATGCCACATTTATTGCTCGCACAATGGACAGAGATCCGGTTCATCAACGTGAGATTTTATTGAGAGGAGAGCAGCATAGTGGGACTTCTTTGGTAGAAATTTATCAAAATTGCAATGTTTTTAACGACGGTGCTTTTGAAGTTTTTACAGATAAAGGAAGTAAAAAAGAAGCGACAATCTTTCTTAAACAAGGAGAGCCTTTAATTTTTGGACATAACGAAGAAAAAGGAATTGTATTAGATGGTTCTACTCCAAAAGTCGTAGACATCAATTCAGTAAGTAAAGATGATTTATGGATTCACGATGAAACAGATCATTTTAAAGCGCAATTACTTACCAGCTTTTTCGACAATCCAAACGATGAAAATCACTTACCTCGTCCTTTTGGAGTTTTCTATTCTACCAAAAGAGAGTTATATGAAGTAGCTGTTGAAAATCAAGTACAAAATGCGATTGAAAGAAATGGCAAAGGAGATTTAGACAGTCTTTTGAGCGGCAAGAATACATGGGAGGTTAAATAATACTTATCCAATCCTTTCAAGAACATAAGCTATTTTTCGATCGTTAGCCAAACGAGGTAGCTTATTTTGTCCGCCCAATTTTCCATTTTCCTTCATGTAGCTGTTGAATGCCCCTCTTTTCAAGACCTTAATTTTTAATTCTTGAAGCATTTTACCATCAACCAAGTCTTTGTAATAAGAATTTAATTCCATCATCTTTTGATGAATGTGTTGTGTGAAACTTTTCAGATCACTTACTTCGCTTTCAAATTCAATAAACCATTGGTGAAAAGGCAATTCATCGCCACCTGGATTTAACTGAGGAGCTAGATGAAACTCCACTACCTCTATTCCAGTTTGCTGACACGCAAAAGTCAAGGCTTTTTCTGCTTCTTCTGCGATAACGTGCTCTCCAAAAGCGGAGGTAAAATGTTTAATTCTTCCACTAACCACAATTCTATAAGGCGCAAGCGAAACAAAACGAACAGTATCACCGATATTGTAGCCCCACAAGCCGGCATTGGTATTTAAAATAATGACGTAGTTCTGGTTTAATTTAACTGCTTCAATTGTGATTCTCGTTGGATTTTCATCAAAAAATTCTTCGGCAGGAATAAACTCATAAAAAATCCCTGAATTAAGTAGCAAAAGCATTCCTTCTTCGTTTTGCTTATCTTGAAAAGCAATAAATCCTTCCGAAGCAGGATACAATTCAATGGAATCCACTTTCTTTCCAATCAAGCGCTCCATGTTTTGACGGTAGGGTTCGTAATTAACTCCACCAAAAATGAACAATGAAAAATCTGGAAATACTTTAGAAATACTTTCATTTCCACTCAATTCAAGTAAACGCTCAAAATACATTTGCACCCAAGGGGGAATTCCACTAATTAGAGTCATGGGCTGATTGAGTGTTTCTCGACAAACAGCATCAACTTTCTGCTCCCAATCATCTATTGTATTGGTTTTTAAGGAAGGCAATCTATTCTTTTGAAGATAGGCCGGAACGTGATGTGCAACAATTCCTGAAAGTCTACCAACTGGAATTTTCCCTGAAGTATCTAAGGTAGGATTTCCCTGTAAAAAAATCATTTTACCATCAACAATTTCAGCATTTTTAGTCTCGTCGATGTAATGCAAAATACTGTCGCGAGCAGCATTGATGTGAAACGGAATCGACTCTTTAGTGATGGGAATGTATTTTGCTCCGGAAGTTGTCCCCGAAGTTTTACTCAAATAAATCGGCAAACCTTTCCAGAGAACATTTTCTTCGCCTGATTTAATTCTTTCAATGTAGTTTTGAAATCCTTCATATTCCCGAATTGGAACTCTGGCAACAAAATCTTGGTGATTTTTAATTTCATGAAAATTATGATCGATTCCAAAAGCGGTCTTTTTACCAACTTCAATCAATTGATTAAATACCTTTTTTTGAGTTTCAATTGGGTTTTTAGACCATTTTTTAGTGCGCTTTACAATAAAATGCGCAAAAGGAATACTTAAAAGAGACTTCAACTTCATGAATTAAAAGTTAATGTATTCCATAGGATTTAATGCTGATCCAGCTTGCCACAACTCGAAATGAAGGTGTGGCCCGGAAGTCAATTCTCCAGAGTTGCCAATTATTGCAATAGCCTCACCAGCCTTTACTTTGTCGCCTGTTTTTTTCAGTAAAAAGGAATTGTGTTTATAGATGGAAGTGAAATTATCGTTGTGTTGTAATTGGATTACATATCCTGTTTCTACTGTCCATTCTGCAAAAATTACAGTTCCGTTGAGTACCGCTTTTATTGCTTCATTTTTAGGAGCCACAATGTCAATTCCAAAATGATCTGTTGAAGGATCAAATTCTCCAGTTATTGAACCTTTCAATGGTGGGAAAAAATAGAATTTACCTGCTCCTTTATCACTTTCATCGCCTCCAGCCCTTAATGAAAAAGCATCTTCTCTTTCAACATATTCACGCAATAATGAATCTTCATTGGATTTAGTATAGGTTTTTGTTCGAGTTTCAACAGTCAACTCCCCTTCTTCAATTTGGGCAGTTTCTAAAGGTAAGTTACCACTTAAAACAGCTTTTAAATTTGCCAAGTATTTATTGTTCCTTTTTAATTCATTTTCTAAAGAATCTCCACGAATCACCATTGTTGTTAATTCTTGTCTCAAACTAACATCGGTATATCCGGGAATGTATTCTCTCAATGGAGTAAAAACAATGGCTACAGAGACCAATAAGATTAAAATAAAAGCGAATGTGGTTACAAAAGTTAAAATGTTTAGCCTAGAAAGTCGGTATGAGAACTTTTCCTCAAAAGTGGAATCGTTCAAAATCACCAAGCGGTACTTGTTTTTGAGTTTATTTAATATCTTTTTTTTCTTCTTTTGATTTTCCAAACCTGTACTTAAATTGAGACTTCAAATATCCGAAATAATGGTTTCTTATAGAAGAATTAATCCACTATGAATTTTATAATAGTCAGACAATAAAACAAATTAGCACTAGTTTAAGAATAATTAATTTTGAAAATACTTTTAAGCCCTTATATAGGTTAATACTGTAGCCCAATAGTCTGATATTTTTGTGAACCGAAGAAGTTTAATCATCATTTGTATTTCTGTGCTCCTTTTCTCAACTTGCTCAAGAGATAAGAACACCTGGATGTCTAGAGCCTACCACAATACCACCTCTCGATACAATGGTTATTTCAATGCAAGAGAAATCATGCGTGAGAAAGACGAGCTATTAAGAACTAGTAAGATCGATGATTACACTCAATTACTTCCAATTTTCATTTATCCGGACGAACAACAATCTCAGTCATTTTACCCCGACATGGATAAAATTATTGATAAATGTTCAGAAGTTATCGAAAGGCACTCCATTTACAAAAGAAGAACAGAGCATGTAAAATGGATTGACGACAGTTATTTTCTTATTGGGAAAGCACGGTTTTATAAAGAAGAATTTCAACTTGCTGAAGAAACTTTCCTTTACGTATATCAAGCGTATAAAAAGAATCCTGCGCGCTACATAGGATTAAACTGGCTGATTAAAACTTTTATTGAAACAAAGCAATACGATAAAGCAGAAGAATTTTTAGACCTCGGCCTTGCAGAAAAAAATAAATTCCCCGAGGAATATAAAGGACATTTCAATGCAATTTTTGCAGATTATTACCTAAAAGTCGATAAAGACGAAGAAAAAGCAATTGAAAAATTAGAAGAAGCTGTTCGTTTAACCAAAGAAAATGAAGCTAAACGTCGCTATTTATTTATTTTAGCTCAGCTTTATGAAAACCAACAAAATAGAAGTCTTGCTATTGATCGCTACAGCAGAGTTTTAAAATTGAAACCAGATTATGCCATGCGTTTCAATGCGAAAATAAATCGAGCTGTTTTATATGATGTTACCTCAACGGAAGGAAAAGACATTGAGAAAGAGCTCTATAAAATGTTAAAGGATAAGCGAAATGAAAATTTTAGAGATCAGATATATTTTGCACTCGCAGAAATTGCCATTAAAGAAGATGATGAACCTAAAGCAATTGACTATTTAAAGAAATCAACTAAGGCAAGTGTTAATAATAATCGTCAGAAGGGATTATCCTATTTAAAGTTGGCTAATATCTATTTTGAGCAACCACATTACATCAATGCTCAGATGAATTATGACAGTACACTTCAGTTTTTACCTAAAGACTACCCAGGCTATTGGGATGCAGACAGCAAGAATAACAATTTAAAAGAATTAGTTGAAAACCTAAGATTAATTGATAGAGAAGATAGTTTAATAGCACTCTCAAAGCTAAGTGAAAAAGAATTAGATAAAAAAATTAAGGGAATAATCAAAGAAATTAAAGCTGAAGAGGAAAGAAAGAAGCAAGCTGAGATGAAAAAATTGGCTGAACTTCAAAATCAAAACAATCCATCTGGGCTAATTAATCTTGGCGCAGCTCCAAGAAAAGGGGAGTGGTATTTTTACAATGCTTCTAATATGGCAATGGGGCAAAGCGAATTTCAAGGTATTTGGGGTAATAGACCATTAGAAGATGATTGGAGAAGGAAAAAGAAAGGAAGTCAAAATAATAATAACAGCCAAGAAACAGGTGGAGATGAAGGTGGTTTAGTAGAAAAAAAACCTGAGCAAGCTAAAGAAGATTCTTTAGCAGAGGCTACAAAATACGATCCTGAGACATACATGAAAGATATTCCAAAGGATTTGCAAGAAGAATTAGAAGCTCATGGAAGAATTGCAGAAGCCCTTTTTAATGTTGGAACAATTTTTAAGGAGAGTTTTAAAGATTATAAAAGTGCCATTAGGGCATTCGATAGAATAATTACACAATACGATACTTCTGTGCACAATCTCCCTTCACATTATCAATTGTATAGAATATATAAATTAATAAACGAAGAAGAAAAAGCAGAAATTGAAAAAAATTGGGTCTTAGAAAATCACCCTTTTAGCGAGTTTGCGTATCTAATAAAAAACCCGGAGTACAACAAACAAAACAAAGACAGCAAAGAAAAAATCGAAGAGTTTTATGCAGCAACCTTTCGCTTGTACCAATTTAAGTTATATGAAGACGTGATTAATAGTTGTATCAAAGCAGACGAAACATTTAGTGAGAATCACATTCAAGGAAAATTTGACTTACTGAAAGCAAAATCTATTGGCAATACTAGAAGCAAAGAAGAATTTAAGAGCGCACTGCAAAAAGTAGTAAAAGACCATCCGGATGATCCTGTAAAAGAAAAAGCCAATCAAATTTTGGCCTTCATGAAAGAAATGGGACAGGAAGAAGTAAAACCCAAAAAACCAGTTATTGAGTTTGACTACAACCCAAAAGATAAACACATTTTAATCATATCGTCAGAAGATCAAAATTCACCTGTTTTTAAAGAGTTGAGAAATAAAATAGCTGATTTTAACAAAGCTGCTTTTTCAGAAAGTAGATTGGAAGTTACTAACTCAGCTTTAAATGATAAGAGCATCTATTTAATACGAACTTTTGAAAGTTTAGAACAAGCAAATCGCTATTATAATGCACTTAAAAACAATAAGGAACTCTTTAGAGAAATTCAAAATGCGAACGCGAATTCATACCTTATTTCAAATACCAACTTCAGAACTTTATTCAAAACTAAAGACGAAACACAATACTTAGAATTTTATACTTTAAAATATCCAACTTAAGCTTACAGCTAAAGAAACTTTATTAACTGCATTTAAATACTAAAATGGTATTATTGTTAAAGTAATAAGAAATTGTAACTTCGCAGGATTATGTTTAAGTTTAATTCGACAACTATGGCAAAAAATACTGATGTAGACGCGTCTGCAATTAATATCATTCGAACAGGAACAGAAATCACAGGAGACATTATTTGCAAAGGTGACATTCGAATTGATGGAAAACTTTTTGGCAACCTAATGTCGGAGGGAAAAGTAGTGGTAGGAGATAATGGATATGTTGAAGGCTCTGTAAAATGTGCCAACGCAACTATTTCTGGAACTTTGAAGGTAACCATTACCGTTAAAGAATTGTTGTCATTAAAAGCAACCTCAAATTTAATTGGAGAAATCACTACCAATAAACTTCAAATTGAACCAGGAGCAAACTTTTCAGGAAACTGTAAAATGGGAGCAGTAATTAAAGGTATGGAAAGTGGCAACAAATCAAAACAAGAAGAACCCAAAAGAGAGAAAACAGCCTAGGTTTTTAATTTTTACAGGATTGGCGCTTCAAATGGGAGTGCTTGTCTATTTTGGTGCATACTTTGGAAAGTATTTAGACCAAAAGTATCTAGAAGATCAAAGATGGTTTACCATTCTCTTCACATTAATTGCAATTATAATTTCCTTTTATTTTCTCATCAAAAAAGTCAATCAAATCAACAATGACGAAGATTCGAAAGATTAGCTTTTTTGGAGCATTTCTATTACTGCTGCTATTAATTTCTTTTGCAGTTCAGTCTCTAATCAATACACAGCTTCAACTACCAATTTTTGAAAACCTAATTGTAGCAGCTTATGCAAGCAACTACTTTTTGGTTCTACTCACGTTTAGTTTCATCCTTTTTTTGAAAGACAAGCACAATGCAAGCATTGGTTTTATCTTCATGTTTGGCTTTCTTCTTAAAATGGCAGTATTCTTTATTTTCTTCAAACCTGTCTACCAACTAAACGATGAAATTGAAGGGCAAGAATTTGCTGCTTTTTTTGTACCCTATGCAATTTGCCTTACTTTCGAAACTTACTACTTGGTAAAACTTCTTAGCAAGAGTTAAAATGCTGTTTTTGCAATAATTAAATTATCAAAAAACCGCAATAAAAAAGTTTTTAAAAATGCGCCTTAATTTCTGCTCAAAAGCTTTTTTATAATTGATTTTATTGCTTACGTTTGCGCCGAATTTTAGAAGCCACAAATAAGCTAAAAAATTGAGAAAGTTACTCTTCAAATTTCTTGCATTTTCAATCCTTCTCTCTCCATCATATCTAATTGGAAATGAAAATGATTCGACAAACTCAGTAAATGAAACTGATGGTACTAAAAAAGAAATAAAGTCTTTCATAGACCACCATCTTCAAGATGATTATTCTTTCACCATTTGGCATGAAATGGGATTAGAATTTCCACTTCCTGTAATTTTAGTTGACAATGGCTTGCATGTTTTTTCTTCTGCAAAATTTCACCACGGTGAAGAAGTGGTGGAATCAAAAGGCAACTTTTACAAACTCTATCACAACAAAATATACAAAACAGATGCTAGTGGCACGATTATCTATGATGAAAGTCATCATCCAATAAATCTAAAACCACTTGATTTATCGATTACCAAGAATGTGTTCAGCATTATTTTGTTTTCAATATTGATTTTCTACTTGTTTACCAAGTTTGCAAAATCGTATTCAAAAGGAGCTATTCCTAATAAATTGGGATTATTTCTTGAGCCATTAGTATTGTTTGTTCGAGATGAAATTGCAATTCCAAACATTGGTGAAAAGCACTATCAAAAATACATGAGCTATTTATTGACTGTGTTTTTCTTTATTTGGTTTATTAACCTTGCAGGCTTAACTCCTTTAGGAATTAACGTAACAGGAAACATTGCAGTGACTTTCGCATTGGCATTGATGACTTTTCTTATCACTCAATTTACTTCTAAAAAAGAGTATTGGAAACACATTTTTTGGATGCCAGGTGTGCCGGTTCCAATGAAATTTATTTTGGCTCCAATTGAATTGCTTGGCGTTTTCATTAAGCCTTTTGCTTTAATGATTCGTTTGTATGCAAACATGACAGCAGGTCACATTGTATTAATGAGTCTAATCGGTTTGCTGTATATCTTCCAAAATTGGTTTGCAAGAGGAGCATTTTTAGGTTTAACATTCTTTTTATCAATCATAGAACTTTTAGTTGCCTTTCTGCAAGCATATATTTTTACGATGCTTACGGCACTTTATTTTGGTGGAGCGGTGGCAGAACACGAACACCATGACTAATTTGTATTTTTTAATTTAAATCTATATAATATGGAAATTCCAGCAATCGTAGGTGCAGGTTTAGTAGTAATCGGAGCCGGTATTGGTATCGGTAGAATCGGAGGTTCAGCAATGGAAGCTATTGCAAGACAGCCTGAGGCTACCAACAAGATTCAAACGGCTATGCTTATTGCAGCAGCACTTATTGAAGGTATTGGTTTTGCTGCTCTTTTTGCAGTTTAAAACTACAAACTATTGACAAGAAAGAGTTGTAGCGGTTGGCTGCAACTCTTTTTAAAAAATTAAAAAAGAAATGGAAAAATTATTAGACAGTTTCTCGGTAGGTCTCTTCTTTTGGCAAACCATCTTGTTTCTTGCCTTATTGTTTCTGCTAAAAAAATATGCGTGGAAACCAATTTTAACGGCAGTAAAAAAACGAGAAGATTCTATTCGTGAAGGATTGGAGTCAGCCGAAAAAGCAAAAGAACAAATGATTCAATTGCAGGAAGACAACAAAGCACTTTTGAACGAAGCACGCTTAGAAAGAGAGGAGATTATTAAATCTGCAAGAGAAGCTAAAGAAAAAATGCTTCAAGAATCTAAAGACAAAGCAAAAGAAGAAGGCGATAAAATGATTGCAGCTGCTAAAGAAACGATTAAGGCGGAAAGAAATGCAGCAGTGCAAGCAATCAAAAATCAAGTTGCTGAATTGTCTCTTCAAATTGCAGAAAAAATGTTGAAGTCAGAATTAGATAGCAACAAGTTAAAGCAAGAAGAATTAATTTCTTCTGCATTAAAAGATGCAAACTTGAACTAAGAACATGAAACGACCATTCAAGAAGTTTGAGATACAAAAGAAAGACTATTATAGGTCGTTCTATGTGACCGTTGAAAAATCATTTTAGACACATGAAAGGAGTAAGAGCGGCATCAAGATATGCCAAAGCAATTTACCATTTAGCACAGAGTCAAGGAATTCTTGAAGCTGTGGTTATTGATTTTCAATTAATTCGAAAAGCAATTAAGGAAAGTGATGATCTTGAAATGCTCCTTAAAAGTCCTTTGATCAATGCAGAAAATAAAAAAACTGCTTTAACGAGTATTTTTCAAGGCAAGGTTCAAAAGCTGACAATGAAATCAATTATTCAAACTGTTAATCAAGGCAGAGAGGTAATGTTAGCTCTAATTTGCGAAGAGTTAATTGAAATATACAACAAAGCAAATCACATTGCAGCTGTTAAAATAACAACTGCAAGTCCTTTAGATGAAAGTACAAGAAACGCTGTTTTGAAAGGAATTAAAGACAAATACAACTTTTCTAAAATCAACTTGATTGAAACAATCGACAAAGAATTGATTGGAGGAATTTTACTGAGAATTGGCGATCTTCAATTAGACGCAAGTATTCGCAGACAATTAAATGACATAAAAAAAGAATTAGTACAAGCTTAAATGCAAAAATTATAAATAATGGCAGAAGTAAATCCAGCAGAAGTATCTGCAATTTTAAGAGAACAGTTAGCAGGTGTAAAATCAGCAGCAGAACTTGAAGAAGTAGGAACAGTTCTCCAAGTTGGAGACGGTATCGCAAGAATCTATGGTATGTCTCAAGTTCAATCTGGTGAGTTGATCGAATTTGAAAACAACTTGATGGGTATCGTTTTGAACCTTGAAGAAGACAATGTTGGAGCTGTACTTTTAGGATCTTCCAACAAAGTAAAAGAAGGAGATACTGTAAAAAGAACAGGAAGAATTGCTTCCATCAAAACTGGTGAAGGAATTCTTGGAAGAGTGGTAGATACTTTAGGTCAACCAATTGATGGAAAAGGACCAATTCAAGGAGAAACTTTCGAAATGCCAATTGAAAGAAAAGCTCCTGGAGTAATTTACAGACAACCTGTAAACGAGCCATTACAAACTGGAATTAAATCAATTGATTCAATGATTCCTGTTGGAAGAGGCCAAAGAGAGTTGATTATTGGTGACCGTCAAACAGGAAAAACAACTGTTGCAATTGATACCATTATCAATCAAAAAGAATTTTACGACAAAGGTGAACCTGTATATTGTGTTTATGTGGCGATTGGACAAAAAGGGTCTACCGTTGCAGGAATTGTAAAAACATTAGAAGATGCAGGTGCGATGGCTTACACAACTATTGTTGCTGCAAACGCTTCAGATCCTGCTCCAATGCAGTTTTATGCTCCATTTACAGGTGCTGCAATTGCAGAATATTTTAGAGATACAGGTAGACCAGCATTAATTGTTTTTGATGATTTATCGAAACAAGCTGTTGCTTACCGTGAAGTATCTTTATTGTTGAGAAGACCTCCAGGCCGTGAAGCATATCCTGGTGATGTATTTTACCTTCACTCAAGATTATTAGAAAGAGCTGCAAAAATCATCAACAACGATGAAATTGCTTCTCAAATGAACGATTTGCCTGAATCACTTAAAGGTAAAGTAAAAGGTGGCGGATCAATTACTGCTCTTCCAATTATTGAAACACAAGCAGGTGACGTTTCTGCTTACATCCCAACCAACGTAATTTCGATTACAGATGGTCAAATTTTCTTGGAGTCTAACTTATTTTTATCAGGAGTTCGACCAGCAATTAACGTAGGTATTTCTGTATCTCGTGTTGGAGGTTCTGCGCAGATTAAATCCATGAAAAAAGTAGCTGGAACATTAAAATTAGATCAAGCGCAATACCGTGAATTGGAAGCCTTTTCAAAATTTGGTTCTGACCTTGATGCTGCTACAAAATCTGTACTAGATAAAGGAGCGAGAAACGTTGAAATATTGAAGCAAGCTGAAAACTCTCCAATGTCTGTTGAAAACCAAGTAGCTATTATCTACTTAGGAACGAAAGGTTTATTGAGAAGTGTGCCAATAAATGAAGTAAGAAAATTTGAAGTTGAATTTTTGGAATACATGAACGCTAAGCACAGACCTACACTAGATGCTTTGAGAGATGGAAAATTCACAGACGAAGAAACAAAAGTGCTAGAAAAAGTAGCTGCTGACTTATCTGCAGCTTACAAAGCATAGTTATAATTAGCAAAACCCGGCAAGCATAAGAAAATGGCGAACTTAAAGGAAATACGCAGCAGGATTACATCAATATCTTCTACTAGGCAGATAACATCTGCTATGAAAATGGTATCTGCTGCCAAATTAAGAAGAGCTCAAGATGCTATTACGCAAATGCGCCCTTACGCGAATAAACTCAAAGAACTCTTAGGAAATTTGAGCGATAGCACAGATGGGGATCATGAAAGTAAATACACAGAAATTAGAGAAGTAAAAGATGTATTGATTATTCCAATTACATCAAACAGAGGACTTGCAGGTGCGTTTAACTCCAACATTATTAAAGAAACCAATCGTGTTATTAAAGAAGATTTTATCGGTCAACGAGTGACAGTAATGGCCATCGGAAAAAAAGCGGACGATTATTTCAAAAAAACGGAACACAACATTAAAGGAACTACCCTTCCTGGAAAATTAGATCTATTGTACGAAGATTTGACCTTTGAAAAAGTAGCTGATGTTGCTGAAAAAGTAATGAAGTCGTTTTCTTTTAAACAATTCGATAAGGTAGTAATCATTTACAATGAATTTGTGAATGCAGCTGTTCAGAATGTTAGAATAGAACAAATGTTGCCAATATTGCCTTCTGAAAAAGAAGAAAATACCTCAAAGCAAGATTATATTTTTGAACCATCTCAGGAGTTTATCCTTCAAGAATTAATTCCAAAATCATTGAAGTTGCAATTGTACAAAGCTATTTTAGATTCAAATGCCGCAGAGCATGGCGCTAGAATGACGGCTATGCACAAAGCAACTGACAATGCAACCGAGTTGATCAAAGACCTTAAATTGGTTTATAACAAAGCTAGACAGGCATCTATTACCAACGAGATTCTAGAAATTGTTGGTGGTGCAGAGGCATTGAACAATTAAGCTAACTTTTTCGTTTCCTAGATCATAAATTCCTAGCCTATTTTCTGATTAATAGAATTTTTAATAGCTTTAGATTTTCTTTTTGATTCGTTCATGAAAATTGCACCTCTATTAAAAACACTTGGAATTGCACTGATGTTATATGCCCTTATTAGCGGCTTTCATTTTATTTACAACGCCAATGAATCTGGCTCCACTTTTACAAGCAGCTACACTTTAAAATTTAGCAGTATTGTCATAGGCTTTATCTTGTATTTTATAGGAAATAGACTAGAAAAAAAAGAATCAGAGGAAAAGTAAATTCTCTCCTATTTTACCGAAGAAAAAGTAGCTTTACTGCCTACTTTTGCAAAGCAAAAATTTAGATATGAAGTTAGAAAAATCGATTCAGCTTTTCGAAAGAGCAAGTAAATCACTTGTAGGAGGTGTAAATAGTCCTGTAAGAGCTTTCAATTCCGTTGGAGGAAATCCATTGTTTATTGAAAGTGGCAAAGGTATTTACATCACAGATGTAGATGGCAATGAATACATTGACTTGGTTGGCTCTTATGGGCCAATGATTTTAGGACATGCGCACCCTGTGGTTAACAATGCTGTTAAAAAAGCCATTGATAAAAGTTACACTTACGGAGCGACTACTGAAACCGAAGTTGAAATGGCTGAAATCGTAAAAGAGGCTTTTCCTCAAATCGATAAAGTGCGTTTTGTGAGTTCTGGAACTGAAGCTGTAATTAGCGCCATTCGACTAGCAAGAGCTGCAACAGGAAAAAATAAGATTGTAAAATTCGCGGGCTGCTATCACGGTCACTCTGATTCACTTTTAGTTGCTGCAGGCTCAGGCTTAATGACCTTGGGAATTCCTTCAAGCAAAGGCGTACCTGCAACTACCGTGAAAGATACCTTGGTTGCAAAATTCAACGACATAGAAAGTGTAAAAACACTGATTGAACTCCATAAAAATGAAATTGCAGGAATTTTCATAGAACCCGTTGCCGGGAACATGGGAGTAGTTGTTCCTGAGCAAGCTTTCATGAAAGAGCTTCGAAAAATTACTGAAGAAAACGGAATTTTATTGGTTATCGACGAGGTAATGACCGGTTTCAGAAAAAAATTCGGTGGTGCCCAAGATTATTTTAGTATTGAAGCCGACATTACTTGTATGGGAAAAATTATTGGCGGTGGCATGCCAGTGGGTGCTTATGGCGCCAAAGCTAAAATAATGGATTTAGTAGCTCCTTTGGGCGACATGTATCAAGCTGGAACACTTTCGGGAAGTCCGATTGCAATGGCTTGTGGATTAGCAACCCTGCGAGAATTGAAAAAGCAAGACTACCAACGCGCCAATGAATTGGGAGAAAAAGTAAAATTGGCTTTAGAAAATGCTGCTAAGGAAAACAATATTCCCATTGAAGTAAACCAGTTTGGCTTAATGGTAAATCCATTTTTTACCAATCAAAAAGTGACAGATTTTGAAAGTGCCCAAACGTGCGACACGAAACTATTTGCCAAATTCTTTTGGGCAATGGCCAATCAGGGTTTGTACATCCCTCCTTCTCAATTCGAAGCATGGTTTTTACCCATCATTTTAAGCGATGAAGAACTTCAACTGATTGAAAATAGAATTCACAAGGCTTTTAAATTAATTGCATAAAAAATATAACATGTCTAGTCCCTTCAACGATCGATTTTTAAAAGCTTGTAGAAAAGAAGCAACTGACCGACCACCGGTTTGGTTTATGCGACAAGCAGGCAGGTACCAAGAGCAATACCGCGCCATTCGAAAGAAGCATTCTCTTGTTGATATTTGCAAAATTCCTGAGGTTTGTGCCGAAGTAACCCTACTGCCAATTCAGCAATTTGGCTTTGATGCTGCCATCGTTTTTTCTGACATCATGATTCCGTTGGAACCAATGGGAATCGATTTTGAGTATAAATCAGGGGTTGGACCCATCATTCACAACCCAATCCGCTCAAAAAGAGATGTTGAAAAACTGAAAGACCTAGATTTTGGAAAAGATTTATTGTATACAGGCAAATCGCTGAACATGCTAAAACAAGAATTAAATGTTCCTTGTCTGGGTTTTGTGGGTGCCCCTTTTACACTTGCAAGCTATATGCTTGAAGGCGGTCCTTCCAAAAATTACATTCAGCTTAAAAGTTTCATGTATCGAGAAACGGCTGCTTGGAACATGCTGCTAGATCGTTTGGCAACCAACATGACTGAATACTTACTTTTCCAAGTGGAGAGCGGTGCCATGGCAGTTCAAATTTTCGACAGTTGGGTTGGAATCTTGAGCAAAGAGGATTACAACACCTTCGTGTTTCCACACATGAAAAAGATGGTTGAAACTATTAAAAGTAGAACCGATGCTCCTTTAATTTTATTTGGCACCAACTCCGAACACCTTTTACAGGAAATGAAAGCTACAGGTGCCGATGTAATTGGAATTGATTGGAAAACCGACTTAGTAAAAGCTTGGGAAAGCATGAATTTTGAAGTAGCAGTGCAAGGAAATTTAGACCCAACATTGCTTTTTGCAGAATGGGACTTAATTGAAACAAGGGCCAAAACCTTATTAAAATCCATTCCGAATAAATCAGGCTATATTTTTAATTTAGGGCATGGAATACTTCCTAAAACTCCAGAAGAAAACGTTCGAAATTTGGTAAATTTAGTTCAAGGAAGCTAAAGTTTGTTATAGAACCGTACTGAAAAATATTCTTTTTGGTATAATCCTGATATACCTCCCTGCCGAACAGGAGAGAATTTAAGTAGTATTTATAAGACAACCTATCCCGAACTTGCTTCGAGAAAAAAAAGCATAATCGGTATAAGTCCATTGCAATTTTAAAAAACTCCTAAAATCACAAAGGGGAAATCTTGCGATTTCCCCTTTGCTTCAATTACTAACCAATTAACAAGTCTACTACCTCTTGTTGCGGACAAAGGTAATAATAAATTTATGTTATGCAAGCATAGCATTAATAATTTTTAATATATTTGTTATGCATGAATAATAAATATGACATCCGTACCTACAATTGACTTCTTTATAAAATCCACATGGAGAAACATCGTTGGCTACTACAATCAAGTAGCTGCTAATTACGATCTTACACAAGCAAGTGGTTTTGTTCTTCTACAAATTGATGAAATGCATGGAACTGCAGCAACGAAAATTGGTCCTTTAATGGGCATTAAAAATACCAGTTTGAGCAGAATGCTCAAGAAAATGGAGAAAGACGACCTGATTTTTCGAAAGAAAGACGAAACAGACGGCAGACTCGTAAAGGTATTTCTCACCAATAAAGGAATAGAAAAGAAGAAACAAACGAAAAAGGTGGTCAAAAACTTTAATGAGTCGATTGTTTCGAATCTAAGTCAAAAAGACATTGATTGTTTCCATAAAGTAATGGATGCCATTAACGCACAAATTGAGATATCAAAAACCAAATAATATAAACATGGGCACAAGACGAATTAAAAAAGTAGCAGTAGTTGGATCAGGTGTGATGGGCTCAAGAATTGCTTGCCACTTTGCCAACATCGGCGTAGAAGTAATACTTTTAGACATTGTTCCAAGAGAGCTCAATGCTTTTGAATCAAAGAAAGGACTCACACTTGAAAATCCTGCGGTAAGAAACCGAATTGTAAACGAATCTTTGATGGAAGCGGTAAAATCAAAGCCATCGCCACTTTACAGTCAAAAATTTGCCAAAGCTATTTCTACAGGAAATTTGGAAGATGATTTAGCTAAAATCAAAGACTGCGATTGGGTAATTGAAGTAGTTATTGAACGATTAGACATCAAAAAGCAAGTGTTTGCCAACATTGAAAAACACCGCAAACCAGGGAGCATTATTTCTTCCAATACTTCAGGTATTCCAATAGAATTAATGCTTGAAGAATGCTCAGCTGATTTTCAAGAAAACTTTTTAGGAACACATTTCTTTAATCCACCGAGGTACTTGGAACTTCTCGAAATTATTCCAAGCAGCAAAACCAATCCAGAATTGGTGAATTTTCTACTCGATTATGGAAGAAAGTTTTTGGGTAAGAAAACGGTGTTATGCAAAGACACTCCTGCTTTTATTGCAAATCGCATTGGTGTTTATTCTATCATGTCGCTGTTTCATACAGTGAAAGAAATGGGCTTAACAGTAGAAGAAGTTGATAGTTTAACGGGACCTGTTTTGGGAAGACCAAAATCTGCCACTTTTAGAACCTGTGATGTTGTTGGTTTAGACACTTTGGTGAGAGTTGCCAATGGGGTAAAAGAAAATTGTCCGAAAGACGAGCAGAATGAAATGTTCACTATCCCCGATTTCGTTCAAAAAATGGTGGATGCCAACTTACTTGGATCAAAAACCGGCAAGGGTTTCTATAAAAAAGAAAGAAATAAAGATGGAAGCAGTTCCATTTTAGCATTAGACCTCGATTCATTAGAGTACCGTGAATCTAAAAAAGTGCGTTTTGACTCCATAGGAAAAGCGAGAGAAATAGAAAATCTCAGAGAACGAACTAAATTTTTAGTCAATTCAAAAGACAAAGCAGGTGAATTTTACCGCAAAACTTTTTACAGTTTGTTCAGCTACATCAGTTTTAGAATTCCTGAAATTTCAGATGAATTATACCGAATAGATGATGGACTAAAAGCTGGCTTCGGTTGGCAGTTAGCCCCTTTTGAAACTTGGGACAGCCTTGGATTAAAAGAGACATTAAAAGCAATGAAAGCCGGTGGCTATCAAGTTGCTCCTTGGGTAGATGAGTTAGTAGAAAAAGGCTTCGACAGCTTTTATAAGGTTGAAGAAGGACAGAAAAAATTCTACGATGTTAGTTCAAAATCCTATCAATTAATTCCGGGAACTGAAAACTTGGTTGTGCTTGACAACCTCAGAGAAAGCAATGTTGTTTGGCAAAATAAAGGTGCAACCATCATTGATTTGGGAGATGGCATTTTGAACTTGGAGTTTCACACTAAGATGAATACCATTGGATCTGAAATCATTCAAGGAATTAACAAAGCCATTGATTTGGCAGAAAATGAATACAAAGGATTGGTAATTTACAACACTGGTCAGAATTTTTCTGCGGGAGCCAATGTGGGCATGATTTACATGATGGCTTTAGAGCAAGATTTTGATGAATTAGCCATGGCAATCAATCAATTTCAAAAAACCATGATGCGTGTTCGCTATTCTTCAATTCCCGTTGTGGTGGCCACCCATCAAATGGCATTGGGAGGCGGATGTGAGTTATCCATGCACGCAGACAAAGTGGTAGCACATGCAGAAACCTATATGGGCTTAGTAGAATTTGGTGTTGGCGTAATTCCTGGAGGTGGCGGAAGCAAGGAATTTGCTTTGAGACTTTCTGATGAACTAAAAGAAGGAGACATTCGAACCAATGCATTCCGAGAAAAATTTCTCACCATCGGTCAGGCAAAAGTTGCAACTTCTGCACATGAAGCATTTGAACTAGGCTACTTGCTGCATTCAAAAGATGAAATAATTATCAGTAGAGAACTACAATTGACTAGGGCTAAACAAGCTGCACTTCAACTAGCAGAAAGTGGTTACACTCAACCAATTAAAAGAAAAGACATTAAGGTTTTAGGAAATGAAGCCTTGGGACTTGTTTATGTTGGAGCAAATTCCATGCGCTCAGGAAATTACATTTCCGATCACGATCAATTAATTTCCGAAGAATTGGGATATGTTTTGGCAGGAGGAGATCTTTCGGAGATTTCTGAAGTTTCGGAAGATTATTTATTGGAATTGGAACGCAAAGCATTTGTGAAGTTGTGCAGCACTAAAAAAACGCTAGAACGACTTCAAAGCATGGTTACTAAAGGCAAAATTTTAAGAAATTAATTAAAGAATAAATTATTATGGATACATATATAGTTGCAGGTTATCGTTCAGCAGTGGGAAAAGCACCAAAAGGGAGTTTGAGATTTTCTCGACCAGATGATATTGCATCAGCGGTTATTCAACACCTTATGCAAGCAGTTCCCTCAATTTCAGTGAATGAAATTGATGATTTAATAGTAGGAAATGCCACTCCTGAAGCGGAACAAGGTTTAAATATCGGCAGGTTACTTTCTTTAATTGGCTTAAAAAGCATTGATGTACCAGGAATGACAGTCAATCGTTATTGTTCTTCAGGACTTGAAACCATTGCCATTGCCGATTCCAAAATTAAAAATGGAATGAATCAATGCATTATTGCCGGAGGAGTTGAATTTATGTCGCCAATTGCTATGGGTGGCTGGAGAATTGTTCCCAATGCAAGAGTTGCAAAAGAAAACCCTACCTATTATTGGGGCATGGGCTTAACTGCAGAAGCGGTTGCCAAAAAATACAAAGTTAGTCGGGAAGACCAAGATGAATTTGCTTACAATTCTCATTTAAAAGCACTCAAAGCAAATGAAAATGGCACTTTCAAGAACGACATTGTTCCGCTAGAAATTGAAGAAACCTATTTAGATGCAGCCGGTAAAAAGAAAACAAGAAAATCGATTTTTGAAGTGGATGAAGGACCAAGAAAAGAAACTTCTTTGGAAGCACTTGCTAAATTGAGACCAGTATTTGCACAAGACGGTTCAGTGACAGCAGGAAACTCTTCTCAAACTTCCGATGGAGCTGCATTTGTGATGATTGCATCCGAAGAAGTAGTAAAGCGCCACAACTTAAAACCAATAGCACGTTTGGTAAGTTATGCTACCGCAGGGGTTGATCCTTCAATCATGGGAATTGGGCCTGTAAAAGCCATTCCCTTAGCTTTAAAGCAAGCAGGAATGCAGCTAAAAGACATAGATTTAATTGAACTTAACGAAGCCTTTGCTTCACAATCCATTGCAGTTGTAAGAGAATTGGGAATTAATCCCGAAATTTTAAATGTCAATGGTGGTGCAATTGCACTCGGACATCCACTTGGTTGTACTGGTGCAAAGCTTTCAGTTCAATTGTTCAATGAATTGACAAGAAGAAAGAAAAAATATGGCATGGTGACTATGTGCGTTGGCGCAGGTCAAGGTGCAGCAGGAATATTCGAAATGTTATAAAAAAATGAAGCCCTATGAGCGCAAAAAAAACAATTAAAGGCGGTGAATTTTTAATCACTGAAACCCTTGCAGAAAACATTTTCATCCCAGAACAATTTGATGAAGAACAAAACATGATTGCCCAAAGTTGTCAGGACTTTTTGGATCAAGAAGTTTATCCAAAACTCGACGCCATTGATTCAATGGAAGAGGGT